>Ga0079305_1000373_pt1 | contig 100601 bp, 76 predicted proteins | sample LMS_cellobiose_e_FD_79183 | JGI IMG/M metagenome (GOLD analysis project Ga0079305, IMG submission 79183) | Rumen-fistulated moose microbial communities from Alaska, USA - LMS_cellobiose_enrichment | ecosystem: Host-associated > Mammals > Digestive system > Stomach > Rumen fluid ...
CAAACCCAATCGCCTGGAAGCGGCCAAATCGATTGCCTCATCCTTCATCGCCGGCCGTCATAGCGACAATATCGGCCTGGTGGTCTTTGCCGGGGAAAGCTTCACGCAATGTCCCCTGACGACCGACCATGCCGTCCTGATCAATTTGTTCAACAGCATCCACAGCGGCCTGATCGAGGACGGTACGGCCATCGGCCTGGGCCTGGCCAATGCGGTGAGCCGTATCAAGGATTCGGAGGCCAAATCCAAGGTGATCATCCTCCTGACCGACGGCACCAACAACCGGGGCGACATCGATCCGCTGACGGCGGCCGAGCTGGCCAAATCGTTCGGCATCAGAGTATATACCATCGGCGTAGGTCGGCAGGGCAAGGCACCATATCCTTTCCAGACGGCCAACGGCGTGGTCTATCAGAACATCGAGGTCAGTATCGATGAGGAGCCCCTCAAGCAGATCGCTTCCCTGACGGGCGGGGTCTATTACCGGGCCACCGACAATGCCAAGCTCGAAGGAATCTACCGCGAGATCGACCAGTTGGAGAAGACCAAGATGCAGGTGCAGCAATACAGCAAGCGCAACGAGGAGTACGGCCGTTTCGCCCTTTGGGCCATGTTGCTGCTGCTCGCCGAGATACTGATCCGCTGGTTCATTACCCGTAGTTTGCCATAATCAGACGCTTATGTTCCGTTTTGCCCATCCGACATATTTATATGGTTTGTTGCTGATACCGCTGCTGGTGGCAGTCTTCCTGCTGCTCAACTGGCGCAGGAAGCGTCAGCTGAGCGCGTATGGCGACCCGCAGTTGCTGCAAGACCTGATGCCCGATGTGTCTGAGGCTCGCGAGTGGTGGCATTTCGTGCTGCAGATGCTCTCTTTGACGCTTTGTTTTCTGATGCTGGCCGGTCCGCAGTTCGGTTCCAAAATAGAGAAGCGCAAACGCCAGGGGGTGGAACTTATTATCGCCCAGGATGTTTCCAAGTCGATGCTGGCGCAGGACATCCTGCCCAATCGCATGGAAAAGTCCAAACAGACGCTGTCCAAGCTCATCGACGAGCTGGTCAACGACCGGGTGGGCCTGATTGTTTTTGCCGGTGAGGCCTATACCCAGCTGCCCATCACGGCCGACTATGTCTCGGCCAAAATGTTCCTGAGCTCCATTTCGACCGATATGGTGCCCATCCAGGGAACGGCCATCGGTTCGGCCATCGACTTGGCCCTGCGCTCGTTCGGTCCCGAATCGGAGGCTGGCCGGGCCGTCATCGTCATCACCGACGGCGAGAACCATGAGAGCAATGCTGTGGAGCGGGCCAAGGCGGCCTATGAACAGGGCGTGCGTGTGCATGTGGTGGGCATGGGTTCAACGAAAGGGGCGCCCATCCCCACGGGACGCAACAACGAGTATCACAAGGACCGTGAGGGCAATGTGGTGATTACCAAGCTCAACGAGGAGATGTGCCAGCAGATTGCCCAGGCGGGTGGTGGCATCTATGTCCGTTCGGACAATTCCAACGCAGCGCTGAAGGTGCTGGTACGTGAGTTGAACAAGATGACCAAGACCGAAATCGAGACCACGGTCTATGCCGAATACGACGACCAGTTCCAGGCCCTGGCCTGGGTGATCCTGGCGCTCTTGTTTGTCGATATGTTCATCCTGCACCGTCGCAGTGACCGGATGAAACACTTTAAACTCTTTGGCAATGAATAGGACCATCATATTGTTGAGCCTGGGTTTGAGCTTGTTTGCCATGCCGTTGTGGGGCCAGAAGGCCGAGCGCAAGCAGGTACGCAGCGGCAACAAACTCTTCGGCAAGGAAAAGTATACCGAAGCCGAGATCGCCTACCGTAAGGCGCTGGAGGTGAATGCCAACTCTCCTCAGGCTACCTACAACCTGGGCAACGCGCTCTACAAGCAGGAGAAAGCCCAGGATGCCATGAACCAGTACCAGTCGGCACTGGCTCAGGCCCAAGGCAATCCCTCGCGTCAGGCCTCTGTGCTGCACAATATGGGCAACATCTTCATGCAGACCGGCGACTATGCCCAGGCCGTGATGGCCTACCGCCAGTCGCTGATCAACCGGCCCGGCGACGACGAGACCCGCTACAACCTGGCGCTGGCCCAGGCGCTGCTCAGGCAACAACAGCAACAGCAGCAGAACCAGGATCAGCAGCAGGAACAGCAGCAGGATCAACAACAACAGCAGCAGGAGCAGCAACAGCAACAGGAACAGCAACAACAGCAACAGCAACAACAGCAGGAACAGCAGCAACAGGAGGAGCAGGAGCGCATCTCCAAGGAGCAGGCCCAGCAGTTGCTGGATGCCCTGATGCAGGACGAAAAAGAGGTCCAGGAAAAGGTCAAGAAGCTGCAGATGCAGCAAGGACAGCGTGTCAAAACAGAAAAAGACTGGTAATGATGAAAAGAAGACATATATTGTTTGCCGCGATGCTGTGGTTGGCCTGGACGGGGCTGGCCGCGGCCGATTTCACTGCTTCGGCCCCGGGCAAGGTGGTGCTGGGACAGCAGTTCCAGCTGGTCTATACCTTTACCGATGAGAATCCTACGGATTTCCGTCTCCCGGAGCAAGTGGAGCAGTCGTTCGACATCGTCTACGGGCCTTCCACTTCCCGTTCCTATTCGTCCTCCTTTGTGAACGGCAAGCGGACCGCCACTTCGGAGTACAGCTATACCTATCTGCTGTTGCCCCGCAAGGAAGGCACGTTCAACATCCCGCCGGCCACGGCCAAGGTGAAGAAAAAGGATGTCACTTCCAATGCTTTGACAATCACTGTATTGCCAGAAGATAAGTCGGCCTCGAACCGGCAATCGTCGCAGGGCTCTTCCCAGGCCGCCGCAAGCGCATCGTCGCAGACGCTGAGTGATGAAAACCTTTTCCTTCGTGTGATCCCCACCAAAACCAGGGTCTATGAGCAGGAGGCCATCACGCTCACCTACAAACTCTATACGCGGCTTGATGTGGCCGGTGCCGAAAACTACAAGTTTCCGGAATACAAGGGGTTCATGATGCAGGAAATCGAATCTCCCTCGGAGGTGTCGTGGGATATGGAAAACTACAACGGCCGCAACTACCGCACCGCGGTGCTGCGCCAGGTGGTAATTTTTCCCCAGCAGAGCGGCACGCTTGAGATCGACCCTTGCAGCATCGACCTGGTGGTGCGCATCCGCAACACGGGGCAGCGCTCGCGCAGCATTTTCGACGATTTCTTCGACACCTATTCCGATGTGCGCAAGACGGTTACGACCAAGCCCCTGCGCATCACCGTCGAGCCTTATCCTTTTCCCAAACCGGTCAATTTCAATGCCTTTACGGGTAGCCTGAAGCTTACATCGCAAATCAGTGCCACGGAGGTGAAGGCCGATGAAGGCGTGACCGTCAAGCTTACGCTGAGCGGTAATGGCAACATGAAGATGCTGCGTACCCCCGAGCTGAAATTCCCGGCCGATTTCGATGTTTACGATCCTCAGGTGACCAACAATTTCAAGACCACGGCCAAGGGCACATCGGGCACCAAGACCATCGAATACCTGGTCATCCCGCGCTATGCCGGCACGTTTGAGATCCCTTCGGTGCAATTGAGCTATTTCGATCTGGCCACCAAGAGCTACAAAACGCTCACCACCGATGCTTTCAGCCTGCAGGTGGCCCGTTCGGCCAATGCCGATGCCGCCGTGGTTTCGGGCAATTACACAGCAGGGCGGGAGAGTGTCCGCCAGTTGGGACAGGACATCCGTTATTTGAAGACCTCGCCCGACCACCTGGTGTCTGAGCCGCAGTATGTGGTGGTGGCCAATTGGTACAAGTGGGCCTGGATTGTGCCGGCGGTGGCTGTCGTTGTGTTGCTGTTGCTCTATCGCAAGCAGCTCAAGGCCAATGCCGATGCTGTGCGTGTCCGCAACCGTAAGGCCAACAAGGTGGCTGTCCGCCGGCTCAAGAATGCGGCCGCCTATCTCAAGGCCCAGCAGCGCGGTGCTTTCTATGACGAGGTGCTCAAGGCGCTCTGGGGCTATACAAGCGACAAACTCAACATCCCGCTTTCCCACCTGACCAAGGACAACATCGACGCCCGCCTGACGGAAGCCGGTGTGGAAGAGGGCGTCCGCCGCGATTTCATGGACATCCTCACGGCCTGCGAGTTTGAACGTTATGCCCCCGGACAGGGTTCCCAGACCATGGACGAACTCTATGCCCAGACATTGAAAACGATAGACAGAATGGAAAATACAATCAAGACCAGCCATGCGTAGATTATATATCCTCTTCCTGATGAGTCTGTGGTTGCCTTTGCTGGCCGCCCAGAATGCTTCCGACCCTGCCGAGGTGCCTGCTTCCCAGGAACCGGCCCTGGCCGCCGATGCGGCCGACAGTATGCTTGTCCGTGCGGCCGCTGCCTATGGAGAAGGTCGTTTCCGGCAGTCGATGGAGCTCTACGAGGCCATCGCTGCCCACTGCGGTGTGTCGGCCCAGCTGTATTACAACCTGGGCAACGCCTGCTACAAATCGGGCGAGATTGCTCCGGCCATCCTTTATTACGAACGTGCCCTGCGGCTCGATCCGGCCGACAAGGACATCCGCTTCAACCTGGAGCTCTGCCGCTCCAGTGTGGTGGACAGGATCGATCCCTTGGGAGAATTCTTTTTCAGCCGCTGGTATCGCCAGCTGCGTGCCCTGTTGCCAGGCAATGCGTGGGCTTGGATGAGCCTGGCCTTTTTCTGGCTGTTTCTCTTGTCGGTGGCTGGGTTTTTCTTTGCGAAAAAACGGGGATTGAAAAAACTTTCGTTTACTGTGGGTGTAATATCAATAGTATTTGCTATTTTTACGCTGTTGTACGCTAGGCAGCTTTATCATCGTGATACTGACGGGGAAGAGGCTATTGTTTTTGCCCCGACAGTGACGGTGAAAAGCTCGCCCGATCAGAGCGGTACGGAACTCTTCCTGCTGCATGAGGGAACGAAGGTCCGCCTTCGGAGCCGCCTGGGCAGTTGGAGTGAAATAGAGCTCAGCGACGGCAACGTGGGCTGGCTCGAGACAGAAAATGTAGTCGTTATATAGAGGCAATGTCGGCATTTTGGACGAATATCGTGGCATGGGACAAGCAGGCTATCCTGCAGGTCAATGCGTTGCACAATCCTGTGCTGGATCGTTTCTTCTGGCTGTTGTCGGACACCATGGTATGGCTGCCCGTGGCCTTGCTGCTTTTGTGTGTGCTGGTCAGGAACAAAAAGGTTGAGTCGCTGTTCATATTGCTCGTCATGGCCTTGATGTTCGTGCTGACGGATTTCGCCGTGTCGGAGTGGGTCAAGCCCCTGGTGGCCCGCCCGCGCCCCACACGCGACATGATGCTTATTCCTTTGCTGGAGACGGTGTTCGATTATCATGGCGGCAGCTATGGTTTCCCCTCCAACCACGCCTCCAATGTCTTTGCCGTAGCCATGTTCACGACCCTGTTGCTACGTGACCGCTGGTATGGCTGGAGCATCTTCCTTTGGGCCGCCCTGGTGTCTTTCAGCCGGGTGTATCTGGCCGTGCATTATCCTACAGATGTATTCTGCGGTGCCGCATACGGTGTTCTGATCGGATGGCTGGCCTGGTGGCTCTACAGTCGTTGGCTCCATTACAAGGGGCTTTACAAAAAACCGCATGTCGCCCGGGATGCCTATACGGTTTCTTTCTACCGTCGCACCGATGTCAGCCTGCTGACGGTGATGCTGTGGACACTGGTCGTCGCTTTGCTGCTGGCGGCGATGGCCCTGAAATGAAATTATCAATCAATAAACAATAAGCTATGATCAAGACTATCACTTTCAACGAACTTCGTAAAATCAAAGACAGTTTGCCAACAGGCGGTTCACAGATGATTGCCGACCGCCTGGGGATTTCCGTTGATACGGTTAGAAACTATTTTGGCGGTCGCAACTACAACGGAGATGGCAAAAGCTGTGGTGTGCATGTCGAACCGGGTCCTGGGGGAGGCATTGTCCAGTTGGATGACACGACAATCCTGGACATGGCTTTGGAAATTATCGAGAAGGGAAAATAGTCAATGCCTTTTTTGATAAGAAAATCTCACCTGGGGTCGTAACAAATGTGCGACCCCAGGTGTTTTTTATTAATCTGGTGACTATTATTTCGTTTTGGAACAATTAAATGCTGATATAGTTGTTCCTTATAAGGTGTAAAAGACTCTATATTTGCTGAAAAACAATTTTATCAAACAATCGTGCCATGGAATCACTATTCGTCATGTACGCCCTTCATCTTGAGCCTACGGGCCAGGATCAGTTATCCCAGAGTCCACTGATGTACTATTCCACGCTGAAGCGGGCTGAGTCTGCCGCAGCAGAGTATCGTCAGACCTATTCTTTCCTGTATGAGGACGGGCCCTTCCCCAAGGAGTTGTATTGCATCATCATCGAGGAATACAAGTTCAACACAGTGTATCCCATCAAGCTGTCGGTATCGGTCTATGATTCTTCCGGAGAATTGATGGAGCGGAGCACCTTGCCCGACGGCGACAGTATCTACCAACCCTTGGATACCGCCAAGCCGTTCAAGGTGGGTGACATTGTCGAGGCTCCCTGCGGGGAACACCTCTATATAGGCATCATTGCCGAAATGCCGCGACAAAACCGTCTGGGTGAGTTGAAGACCATCCTGGACGACAGCTATACACTGATCGTCTATCCCTCGATGGAGCTGGACTATGTCTATGCCCCTTTGGTTTTCCTGCCGCGCCAGCGGGTCTCCAAAAAGGCCCAAACCTATCTTCACGATGCCCTCGATCTTTACCGCAACGAAGGACGCATCATCTGAATGTGTGTTCACCATCAAAAATGGAAGAGGCACCTACATCTTTGTAAGTGCCTCTTTTTCAGTGTCGGGGTACCCCGACTCGAACGGGGGACCTCCTGCTCCCAAAGCAGGTGCGCTAACCAACTGTGCTACACCCCGCCTGAATGTAACGCTCTGCGAGCAATTGCGGCGCAAAGATACAATTATTATTCGAAATAGCTCGAACCGTCGAAACAGTGTGTGCAGAGGTCTTCCTTGGGCAGCCCAATCGACTTGACCAGATTGTCCAGGGTGCTGAACTTGAGCGACGTGATGCCGAACTGTGAGCGGATGGCCTCGACCAGTTTGTTGTAGCGCTCGCTGCCATGGCAGGCGTAATCTTCAAGATGGGCGTTGGGATCGCCTTCCATCTCCTGTATCTTGCGCCGGGTGATCAGTTCCAGATCGCTCTTCGAGGCGGTGAATTTCAGGAAGGGGCAGGAATAAAGCAGCGGCGGGCAGCCGATACGCATGTGCACTTCCTTGGCACCGTAGCGGTAGAGCACCGAGACATTGTCCTTGAGCTGGGTGCCGCGCACGATGGAGTCGTCGGTGAATACGATTCTCTTGCCGTTGAGCAGTGAATGGTTGGGCATGAGTTTCATCTTGGCCACCAGGCTGCGGCGCTGCTGGTCGCTGGGGGTGAAGCTGCGCGGCCAGGTCGGCGTGTATTTGATGATGGAACGGCGGTAGGGTCGTCCTTTGGTCTCGGCATAGCCCAGGCCCACACCGATACCGGAGTCGGGAATGCCCGAGATGATATCCACATCGACATCGTCGCCTTTGGCCATGCCCATGCCGCATCTGTAGCGGGCCGTATCGACATTGACACCTTCATAGTCGGAGACGGGGTAGCCGTAATAGACCCACATGAAGGCGCATACCTGTTTGCGGGGACCGGGCCGGCGCAATTGCTGCATGCTGTCGGCCGTCAGGAGCACGATTTCACCGGCACCGACATTGTAGCAGAGCTCGAAATCGAGGTTGGGGAAGGCGCAAGGCTCGCTGGAAACGGCGTAGGCACCGTCTTTCTTGCCCAATACCACCGGGGTGCGGCCGAATTTGTCGCGAGCCACGATGATGCCTTTTTCGGTGAGCAGCAGCAGCGAGCAGGAGCCTTTCACCTTGCGGTAGACGTTTTCGATGCCATCGACAAAGTCCTTGCCTTCGGCAATGAGCAGTGCGATGAGCTCGGTGGGGTTGGTGTCGCCCGAACTGAGCTCAGCGAAGTGATGGCCCTTGTCGAGCATTTCCTTTTCCAGGTCCTTGAGGTTGTTGATGCAGGCCACTGTGACCGTGGCGAACTGCCCCAGGTGGGAATTGATGATGATGGGCTGGGAGTCTGTGTCGCTGATGACACCGATTCCCGAATTGCCGCAGAATCCGCTGAGGTCTGTTTCAAACTTGGAACGGAAATAGGCGTTCTCCAGGCTGTGGATGGCCCGGGTGAAGCGCCGGTTTTGGGCATCGTAGGAGGCCATGCCGCCCCGGCGGGTGCCCAGATGAGAGTTATAATCGACTCCGTAGAACAAGTCGTTGATGCACGATGTGTTGGAAATGGTTCCGAAAAAACCGCCCATAGCTGTGTAATTGCTTGTGTTATAGTATATATTCCTGCCAGCTCTTGATCTGGATATCGTCCTGGTTGAGCGAACAGAAGGCTTCGATGAAGGCTGCGGCCAAACGCGCGTTGGTAATCAGCGGAATGTTGTGGTCGATGGCTCCGCGGCGGATTTTGTAGCCGTTGGTCAACTCACGCTTGCTCAGGTTCTTGGGAATGTTGATAATCAGATCGAAAGCATGATTGGCTATCATGTTCATAATTTGGAGAGGATCGTTCATATGGCTCTCATCGGGCCATGAAACTACCTGGGCCTCGATGCCGTGGTCGGAGAGGAATTGCTGGGTACCGCCGGTGGCATAGATCTTGTAGCCGTTGTCGTATAGGGTCTTGCAGGCATCCAGCAGATCGACCTTCGACTTGCTCGTACCCGAGGAGACCATGATGCCTTTCTCTTTGGAAGGCACCTTGAAGCCGGTGGCCAGCATGGCGTTCATCAGCGCTTCGCTGAAATCGTCGCCGATGCAGCCGACCTCGCCCGTCGACGACATGTCGACACCGAGTACCGGGTCGGCCTTGTGCAGGCGCGAGAAGGAGAACTGGGAGGCCTTGACGCCGATCCAGTCGATATCAAAGGCGTTCTTGTCGGGCCGGTCGTAGGGGGCATCGAGCATGATGCGGGTGGCCGTGTCGATGAAGTTGCGTTTCAGCACCTTGGACACGAAGGGGAAACTTCTCGAAGCACGCAGGTTGCATTCGATCACCTTCACCTCGTTGTTCTTGGCCAGGTACTGGATATTGAACGGGCCGCTGATATTCAGTTCTTTGGCTATCTGACGGCTGATCTTCTTGATGCGACGGGCCGTGGCGAAATAAATCTTCTGGGCCGGGAAGCACATGGTGGCATCGCCCGAATGGACACCGGCAAATTCAATATGCTCGGAGATGGCATATTCGATGATCTCTCCGTTGTGGGCCACAGCATCGAATTCGATTTCCTTGGCGTTCTGCAGAAATTTGGACACCACTACGGGATATTCCTTGGATACCTGGGCGGCCATCTTGAGGAAGTTCTCCAGAGCATCGTCGTCGTAGCAGACGTTCATGGCGGCGCCGGAAAGCACATAGGAGGGACGGACCAGTACCGGATAGCCCACCTTGCCGATGAATTCCTTGATATCGTCCAGGCTGGTCAGTTCCTTCCAGGCGGGCTGGTCGATGTGCAGCTGGTCGAGCATGGCCGAGAACTTGTTGCGGTTTTCGGCGCGGTCGATAGACACGGGCGAGGTGCCCAGGATGGGTACAGACTGGCGGTAGAGCTTCATGGCCAGGTTGTTGGGGATCTGGCCGCCCACCGAAACGATGACGCCGCGGGGCTGTTCCAGATCGATGACGTCCATGACGCGCTCAAAACTCAGTTCGTCGAAGTAGAGCCGGTCGCACATGTCGTAGTCGGTCGATACCGTCTCGGGGTTGTAGTTGATCATGATGGCCTTGTAGCCGAGTTTGCGGGCCGTCTGGATGGCGTTGACCGAGCACCAGTCGAATTCGACGGAACTGCCGATGCGGTAAGCACCGCTTCCCAGGACCACCACCGATTTCTCGTTCTTGTAGAAAGGTATGTCGTGATCCTTGCCGTCGTAGGTCATATACAGGTAGTTGGTCAGTTCGGGGTGTTCCGAAGCGACCGTCTCGATGCGGCGTACCGAAGGCAGGATGCCGTTTTTCTTGCGCAGGCTGCGCACGCGCAACAGCTCTTTTTCCAGGTTGCCTTCTGGATTTTCGGTGAAGCGGGCAATCTGGAAATCGGAGAACCCCAGCCGCTTGGCCTCGGTCAGCACTTCAACGGGAAGCTCTTCGATGCAGTGATACTCAGAGAGTTTCTTGGCATAGTCGCAGATGTTTTTCATCTTGCCCAGGAACCAGGGATCGATCTTGGTGAGCTCATAGATGCGCTCGATGCTGTAGCCTCGGTTGAGGGCCTCGGCGATAGCGAAGATGCGCAGGTCGGAGGGGTGGGAAAGTTCGTGCTCGATGTCGTCGAAGACCAGGTCTTCGTTGCCGACAAAGCCGTGCATGCCTTGTCCGATCATGCGCAGGCCCTTCTGGAGGATTTCTTCGAAGGATTTGCCGATAGACATGATCTCGCCCACCGATTTCATCGAGGAACCGATCTCACGGGAGACGCCGGCAAACTTGGTCAGGTCCCAGCGGGGAATCTTGCAGATCATGTAGTCGAGCGATGGGGCGACATAGGCCGAGTTGGGAGTGCCCATTTCGCCGATCTGGTCGAGCGAGTAGCCCAGGGCCAGCTTGGCGGCCACGAAGGCCAGGGGATAGCCCGTTGCCTTGGAGGCGAGGGCCGAGGAACGGCTCAGACGGGCGTTGACCTCGATGATGCGGTAATCATCTGTTTCGGCGTTGAAGGCAAACTGGATGTTGCATTCGCCGACGATGCCCAGATGACGGACGCATTTCTTGGACAGATCGACCAGCAGGTCGATTTCCTGCTGGTTGAGCGAGCAGGTGGGGGCGACGACGATGGATTCGCCCGTGTGGATGCCGAGCGGATCGACATTCTCCATATTGGCCACCGTGAAGCAGTGGTCGTTCTTGTCGCGGATAACCTCGAACTCTATTTCTTTCCAGCCTTTGAGGGATTCCTCCACCAGGATTTGCTTGGAGAAGGAGAAGGCCTGCTCGGCCAGGGTGTTGAATTCCTGTTCGTTGGTGCAGATGCCGCTACCCAGACCACCCAGGGCGTATGCCGAGCGGATCATGATCGGGAAGCCTATCCGGCGGGCAGCTGCCAATGCATCTTCCATGGTTTCGACCGCCTGGCTGACAGGGGTCTTGAGCTGCTTTTCGTTGAGTTTTTTGACGAAAAGGTCGCGGTCCTCGGTGTACATGATGGCTTCCACGGAAGTGCCCAGCACTTTGACACCGTATTTTTCAAGGACGCCGGAAGTATGGAGTTCGGTGCCGCAGTTCAGGGCCGTCTGTCCGCCAAACGCCAGAAGGATGCCGTCGGGGCGTTCCTTTTCGATGATTTTCTCGACGAAGTAGCTGTTGACGGGTAAAAAATAGACGGTATCAGCGATACCGTCGGACGTTTGGATAGTTGCAATGTTGGGGTTGACAAGGACCGAACTGATGCCTTCCTCTCTCAGGGCCTTCAGGGCCTGGGAGCCGGAGTAGTCGAATTCACCGGCCTGACCGATTTTCAGGGCGCCGGAGCCTAAGACTAAAACTTTCTTAAGTTCTTGATTCATAGGAGAATATTAGGTTAATGGATAGCCTCGGGATGATGTTGCAAAGGAAATACAAAAAAGCGAATTCTGAAAGCGACGGAACATGTTTTTATCGAGAAAAAAACAAGAAGGATAAATATTCGGATTATATACTTCTGCGGACGGGAAAATATCATTACTTTTGTCCTCCTTTAAAACGAAAAAGCTATGTACAGAACGCATACTTGCGGCGAACTGACCCTCTCTCAGGTGAACACCCGTGTCACCCTGGCCGGATGGGTACAGCGCTTGCGTAAAATGGGCGGCATGACCTTTGTCGATCTGCGCGACAGATACGGCATCACCCAGTTGGTATTCAATCAGGAAACCAGTCCGGCGCTTTGCGACGAGGCCAACCGGATGGGGCGTGAATGGGTCATCCAGGTCGAAGGCCTGGTCGCCGAACGATACAACAAGAACAAGAACATCCCCACGGGCGACATCGAAATCCTGGTCGACAAACTCCGCGTGCTCAACACTTCAGTCACCCCGCCTTTTACCATCGAGGACGAAAGCGACGGCGGCGACGACCTGCGCATGGTGTACCGCTATCTCGACCTGCGCCGCCCTGTGGTGCGCCGCAACCTGGAACTGCGCCACCGGATGGCCATGGCTATCCGCCATTATCTCGACGCCCAGGGTTTCCTGGAAGTGGAGACGCCGGTCCTGATCAAGTCCACGCCCGAAGGTGCCCGCGACTTTGTGGTGCCTTCCCGCATGAATCCCGGTGAGTTTTATGCCTTGCCGCAGTCGCCCCAGCAGTTCAAGCAGCTGTTGATGGTGTCTGGTTTTGACCGTTATTTCCAGATTGTCAAGTGTTTCCGTGACGAAGACCTGCGTGCCGACCGTCAGCCGGAGTTTACCCAGATCGACTGCGAGCTTTCGTTCATCGAACAGGAGGACATCCTGCAGATCTTCGAAGGACTCATCAAGTTCCTGTTTCGCGAGATCAAGGGCATCGACTTCAAGGAGCCTTTCCTGCGCATGACGTGGGACGATGCCATGAAGTATTACGGCAGTGACAAACCCGACCTGCGCTTCGGTATGAAATTCGTGGAAATCAAACATCTGACCGAAGGCCGCAACTTCGGCGTCTTCGACCAGGCCGAATATGTGGGTGCCATCTGTGCCCCCGGCTGTGCCGTGTATTCCCGCAAGCAACTTGACGAACTGACCGATTATGTGAAGCGTCCGCAGATCGGCGCCAAGGGTATGGTCTATATCCGTTGCGAGCAGGACGGCAGCTTCAAATCGTCGGTCGACAAGTTCTACACCCAGGACGATCTGAAGGCCATCGCCGCTGCCTGCGAGGCCAAGGTTGGCGACCTGATCCTGATCCTCTGTGGCAAGACCATGCCCACGCGCAAGGCTCTGTGCGAACTGCGTCTGGAAATGGGACGCCGTCTGGGCTATTGCGACAAGAACAAGTTTGCCCCGCTGTGGGTGATCGACTTCCCGATGTTTGAATGGGACGAGGAGACGCAGCGCTTCTATGCCATGCATCATCCGTTCACATCGCCCAAGCAGGCTGATATCCAATATCTTGAATCCGACCCAGGCAGGGTTTGCGCCGATGCCTACGACATGGTCATCAACGGCGTGGAACTGGGCGGCGGCTCGATACGTATCCACGACAGCGCCCTGCAGCACCGCGTGTTCAAGGCCCTGGGCTTCACCGACGAGAAAGCCGAATACCAGTTTGGCTTCCTGATGAACGCCTTCAAGTACGGAGCACCGCCTCACGGCGGTCTGGCCTTCGGTTTCGACCGCATGGTCTCGATGTTTGCCGGCCTGGATTCCATCCGCGACTGCATCGCCTTCCCGAAAAACAACTCGGGCCGCGATGTCATGAGCGGTGCGCCTTCGCTCATCGATGACGAGCAGCTCGACGAACTCTGCCTGAAGATCAACCTGCCTTCCAGCAAGAAATAGCCATGCGCATCGCCGATGTCTGTCGGGCGCTGGAAGAGCTGGCGCCGCTCTCGTGGCAGGAAAGCTACGACAATGCAGGGCTGCAGTTGGGCAATCCTGATTGTGAACTGGAGGGAGGCATCCTGGTCTGCCTCGATGTGAGCCAGGCTGTATTGGAAGAGGCCCTTTCCCTGGGCTGCCGCATGATAGTGTCGCATCATCCGCTCATTTTCCGCGGCCTGAAGCACCTGACCGATGCCACGGCAGTGGAGAAGTGCGTTGCGTCGGCCATCCGCAACGATTTGGCTATCTATGCAGCGCACACCAACCTGGATTCGGTGCGCCAGGGCGTGAGTGCCAAGATGTGTGCCAAGCTGGGGCTGCAGCCAAGGGGCTTTCTCAGTCCCAAGGATGCGCAAGCCGAGGCCGGTCTGGGCATGCTGGCCGAATTTGACCAGGCACTCACAGAAGAGGAGTTCCTGCAACGGGTCAAACAAACCTTCAGCTGTGCATGTCTTCGCCATTCTGCCTTGACAGGCCGCCCGGTCAAGCGCCTGGCTCTCTGCGGGGGAGCCGGGGCGGAGTTTATCCCCGAGGCGCTGGCTGCCGGAGCCGATGCCTTCCTGACGGCCGATGTGAAATACCATGAGTTCAGTGAGCCCGACGGGCGCTTGCTGCTGGTCGATGCAGGGCACTTTGAGACCGAACAGTACACAAAAGAGATTATTTATGATTTGTTGTCAGAAAAATTTCCTAACTTTGCCGTTCGGATTTCGCAGGCGGAAAAGAACCCCGTGCGCTATTTTAAATGATTAACAATCAAATACTTAATTGATATGGCAACTGAAAATACCAAAGTTGAAGCCAAAGAATTGACCATAGAGGAAAAGCTCAGATCGCTCTACGACCTGCAGGTGATTGTCTCCGAAATCGACAAAATCAAGATCCTGAGAGGTGAATTGCCCCTGGAAGTACAGGACCTGGAAGATGAAATCGCCGGTCTGCAGACCCGTATCGAAAACTTCAAGGCCGAAATCAAGGCCAGCGTCGACGAAGTCAAGACGCGCAAGAGCGACATCGAAAATGCCAAATCGTTGATTGAGAAATACAAATCACAGCAGGACAATGTCCGCAACAACCGTGAATTCGATTTTCTGAACAAGGAAATCGAATACCAGGGCCTTGAAATCGAGTTTGCCGAGAAGAAGATCAAGGAAGCCCAGTTTGCCGAGAAGACCAAGACTGAAGAACTGGCTGCTGCCCAGGCTGACATGGAAGAACGCCAGAAGGACCTGGATGTCAAGAAAGCCGAGCTGGAAGACATCATCTCCGAAACCCGCACCCAGGAAGAGCATCTGCGCGAAAGAGCCGCTGCCCTGGAAGAGAACATCGACGCCCGTCTGCTGACCGCCTTCAAGCGCATCCGCAAGAACGCCCGCAACGGTCTGGCTGTCGTCACTGTCGATCGTGATGCCTGCAGCGGTTGCTACAACAAGATTCCGCCCCAGCGCCAGATGGACATCCGCATGCGCAAGAAAGTCATCGTCTGCGAGTATTGCGGCCGCATCATGGTCGATCCTGAACTGGCCAAGAGCGAAGCTTCGAACGTTGCCGAATAAGCACGTCGCTTCCTATATAATAACAAAGGCGTTCCTCATGTTGATGGACGCCTTGTGTTTTATGACAACTCGGAAAAATCGGGGACCTGTTCCAGATAACGGCTTTGCTGCCTTTCATAGTCCATCAGGCAGCAGTAGTGTCTCAAACCGTTGCTCACTATGAGCAGGCGGGCTTTCAGCACCCAGTCATAGCGCAGGATCTGCTGGAAGACTTTTTCGGTGATTTCGACCGTGGGAGCTTTGTATTCGCAGATGACCAGGGGCTGAAGACCGGCATCGAAGACCACTGTGTCGCAGCGTCGCTGCTGTCCGTTGAGCCTGATGCGGTATTCGTTGGCCAGGCGGGAGGCAGGGTAGTGTTTCTCCTGTGTCAGATAGTGGCAAAAGTGCTGCCGCACCCATTCTTCGGGGGTGAGGGCCACATAGCGCCGCCGGTAGGGATCGAATATCTGCTGCCCCGAGCCGCTGTCCTTGATTTTACAATCGAATGTCGGCAGATTTAATGCAAACATTTTGTATCTTTGTCTTCGTCGTAAGCAGTAACAAAAATACGACAATTGGGACGCAGAAGCAACACTGGATGGCAAAAAAAGAAGGATTGGGCTACAGTGAGGTCTGGCAACAGATCAGCCAGGGACAATACAGCCCGCTGTATTTCCTGATGGGCGAAGAACCCTATTTCATCGATCAACTGACCGACTACCTGCTCACGCATATCCTCGACGAGACAGCGCGGGAATTCGACCAGCAGGTGTTCTACGGCAAGGATTTCGAGAAAGATGCCGCTCCCATCCTGACGATGGCCCGTCGTTATCCCATGCTGGGGAAATACCTGGTCATCGCCGTCAAGGAGGCCCAGCTCATCACGAATCTAGAGGAAGAACTTGCCGTCTATCTGCAAAATCCAACGCCGACTACCATCTTGATTATCAATTATAAAGATAAGAAATTGGATGGTCGCCGCAAGCTGGCCGGAGTGCTTTCGCATACGGGTATCGTTTTTGAATCCAAGAAGCTTTACGACAACGAGATTCCTGCCTGGATTGCCCAACTGGCCGCCCAGCGCAACCTGAAGATCGACGACAAGGCCTGCCAGATGCTCTCCGAGTTTCTGGGTACCGATCTGGGTCGCATCGCCAGCGAAGTGGGCAAACTGGAGGTGGTGGTGCCCGCCGGTGGCACGGTAACGGCTGAGGTGGTGGAGAAAAACATCGGCATCAGCAAGGATTACAACAATTTCGAATTGCTGAATGCTTTGAAAACCAAAGATATGGCCAAAGCCCAAAAGATTGCCTGGTACTATGCCCGCAACCCAAAGGACCATGCCATACAACTGACCACGGTCATCTTGTTCGACTACTTCTCCAAACTGCTGGTCTATCACTATCTGGCCGACAAGAATCCCAGCAATGTCATGTCGCAGTTGGGCGTGAACTACCGGTCAGCGGCCGAATTCCAGGAGGCGTCGCGCTATTATTCGCCCCGTCAGGTGTTGAACAACCTCTCGCTGATCCGTGAATACGATGCCCGCTCCAAAGGTTTCGGCCAGCCGGCCGTTGCCGACGGAGAACTGTTGCGCGAACTCCTGTGCCTTCTGATGGCCTGATCTGAACGGGTCTTTTTGATGTATATGGAGGCAGGGGGTCAATCCATCTCCAAATCCTGGTCGAAGATCTCGTGCCAGGGCAGGCCGTTTTCAGCCATGGCCTTGAGGAAGGGATCCGGATCGAATTCCTCTACATTGAACACTCCAGGCTTGCGCCACAGTCCCTTCATGAACATCATGGCACCGCACATGGCCGGTACACCGGTCGTGTAGCTGACTCCCTGGGCGCCTGTCTCGAGATAGGCCTCGTGGTGGCTGCAGTTCTGATAGACATAGTAGGTGCGCTCCTTGCCGTCCTTCAAGCCGCGGATACGGCAGCCGATAGAGGTCTGGCCGGTATAGTTGGCCCCCAGGTCGCCGGGATTGGGCAGCACGGCTTTCAGGAACTGGATGGGGATGATTTCCACACCATTGTACATGACGGGATCGATGCGAGCCATGCCGATGTTCTGGATGACGCGCAGATGGGTCAGGTATTCCTGTCCGAAAGTCATCCAGAAACGGGCCCGCTTGATGGTCGGGAAATTCTTGACCAGTGATTCCAGCTCTTCGTGCCAGATGAGGTAGGATTCCTTGGGACCGACCTCCGGATAGTGCAGGGTCTTGTGGATGGCATGGGGCTCGGTCATGATCCATTGGCCGTTTTCGTAGTATTTGCCTTTCTGGGTGACCTCGCGGATGTTGATCTCGGGGTTGAAGTTGGTGGCAAATGCCTTGCCGTGGTCGCCGGCATTGCAATCGACGATGTCGAGGTACTGGATTTCGTCGAAATGGTGCTTGGCGGCGTAGGCTGTCCAGACGCTGGTGACACCCGGGTCGAAGCCGCAGCCCAGGATAGCCGTCAGTCCGGCATCCTTGAAGCGCTGCTGGTAGGCCCATTGCCAGGAATATTCGAAATGGGCTTCTTCCTTGGGCTCATAGTTGGCTGTGTCCAGATAGTGGCAGCCGCAGGCCAGGCAGGCTTCCATGATGCTCAGGTCCTGGTAGGGCAGTGCCACGTTGATGACCAGCTCGGGCCGGTGTTTGTTGAACAATGCTTTCAACTGTTCCACATCGTCGGCATCGACCTGGTCGGTGACGATGTTTTTGGCACCGATGGAGGCGGCCAGGGCATCGCATTTTGACTTGGTGCGGCTGGCAATGACTATCTGTTCGAAAACTTCGGGATGCTGAGCCAGTTTGTAGGCTACGACGCTGCCGACACCGCCGGCTCCGATCATAAGGACTTTACCCATGGATAATGCTTTTAAATGATGGTTTGAAATGTTTTATCTATCTGTTTCTCTTTGCAATACCAATGCTGTGCGCGGGGGCAGGTAGAGCTTGATCCATCCCAGATGGGGATAGAGCGGATCTTCCTGCGTGAAGTGCCGCACCTTGTCGTCGATGAGGTTGAAACCGCCAAAGGCCGGATCGTCCGAATCGAGCACCGTCCTGTAGCAACCCGGTTCGGTGAGTATGCCATAGTCGGAATAAGACTGGAAGGGGTGCAGGTTGAAGACGAACAGCAGATTGCCGCGCTGGAAAGCCAGGATCTGGTCGCCGTCGTTCAGACAGCGCTGGAGGGGCGGCTGTTGCAGGAAATGCCCTGTCTGGCGGATGAGATGGATCATGGCCTGGTCGAAAGCCTGCAATTCGTGATACTTCAGGTCAAGGTTGTCGGTCAGGCTCCACTGCCGGCGGGCGTATTTGTACGACCAGCCGTTGCCTTCGCGGGGGAAGTCGATCCATTCCGGGTGACCGAATTCGTTGCCCATGAAGTTGAGGTAGCCGCCGTTGACGGTCGATGCCGTGAGCAGGCGGATGATCTTGTGCAGGGCCATGCCGCGTTCGACGGCCGCATGGTGGTCGTCCTTGTTCATGTGCCAGTACATGTCGGCATCTATCAGACGGAAGATGATGGTCTTGTCTCCGACCAGGGCCTGGTCGTGGCTCTCGGCATAGCTGATGGTCTTCTCGTCGGCCCGGCGGTTGGTCAGTTCCCACCAGATGGCGCCCGGTTTCCACTGTTCGTCGGGTTGTTCCTTGATGAGCTTGATCCAGAAGTCGGGGATGCCCATGGCCAGGCGGTAGTCGAAGCCGATGCCGCCGTCCTTGAAGGGCCGGGCCAGACCGGGCATGCCGCTCATCTCCTCGGCGATGGTGATGGCCCGGGGATTGACCTGATGGATGAGCTTGTTTGCCAGGGTAAGGTAGCAGATGGCATCGCCGTCCTGATTGAGGTTGTAGTAGTCATCGTAGCTGCCGAACGATTCGCCCAGGCCGTGGCTGCGGTAGATCATCGACGTGACGCCATCGAAGCGGAAGCCGTCGAAATGGAACTCGTCGAGCCAGTATTTGCAGTTTGACAGCAAAAAGTGCAGCACCTCGTTGCGCTGGTAGTTGAAGCAGAGCGAATCCCAGGCGGGATGTTCGCGCCGGCTGGTGTCGCTGTGGAAATACAGATCGGGGCTGCCGTCGAGCAGTCCGAGCCCCTCCACGGTGTTCTTGACGGCATGGGAGTGGACCAGGTCCATGATGACCGACAGTCCCAGGCTGTGGGCCTCGTCGATGAGCTGCTTGAGCTCTTCGGGCGTGCCGAAGCGGGAGGAGGGGGCGAAGAAACTGGAGACATGATAGCCGAACGATCCGTAATAGGGATGTTCCTGGATGGCCATGATCTGGATGGCGTTGTAGCCGTCGGCCGCGATGCGCGGCAACACCAGTCGGCGGAATTCGTCGTAGGTGCCGACTCTTTGCTCTTCGGTGGCCATGCCGATATGGCATTCATAGATGAGCAGCGGCTCGTCCTTGGGGCGCAGGCGGCGTTTCTTGCCGAAACGGTAGGGCTGTTCCGGGGCCCAGACCTGGGCCGAGAAAACATGTGTCTGATTGTCCTGTACCACGCGGGTGGCCCAGGCGGGGATCCTTTCGCCGCAACCGCCTTCCCATTTGACCAGCATCTTGTAGTGCTGTCCGTGCTGCATGGCCCCGGGCTTGAGCTTTACTTCCCAGACGCCGTTGCCGATGCTGTGGAGCGCATACTCATCGCTTTCCTGCCATTGGTTGAAGTCGCCGACAAGGGCGATGGCCGTGGCATGGGGCGCCCACTCGCGGAACACCCAGCCCTGGCCGGTACGGTGCAGGCCGAAATACAGATAGCCGTTGGCCATGTCGGAAAGCGTCTTGTCGCCGCAGAGTTCTTTCTCCTTCTGAAGGGCATAGGCGTAGCGGCCGGCAATGGCCTGTTCATAGGGCTTGAGCCAAGGATCGTCCTTGACTATCCTGAGCGTGCGGGCCATGGTTGTCGCTAGATAAGGACCTTGACGATGGCTTTCTTGATCTTGCCTTCACCGATGCAGGGAGCATGGGCGTCGCCCGGGTAGAGGATGCAGAAATCGCCGGGAATCATGTCCACATAGCACGTAGGCTGTTCACCGAAAAAGGCAATGTCGCGGTCGGGGTTGTAGCTTTCCGTGACCTGGCGGCAGTCGTCGGCATCCCGCCAGCCGATGCTTTCCTTGCCTTCGAGGCAGACCTGGATGTCGATGTAGTTGCGGTGGGTCTCCAATCGGGCCTGCTGGCGGGTCTTGCCGGCGGGCTCCTGGATGTTGACATACAGCTTGCTGCCATCCAACTCGATCTTGCCGGGCTGGAGCTGGCTCAGGTCGTGGCTCTTGATGTAGTCGAAGGCCTGCTTGAACAGCGGATGAAGGCTCTCATAGACGGCACTGTGGGCTAACTGGTCGAAAATCATAGCTATTGGTTTTATGGTTTGATTTTACTCTTGATGATCTAATTGGGCAAACAAATATAGGACAAAGCCGGGGCAATCCCAAAAATATTTTCTCTGCCCTCGGACGTGCCGGCCTTTTTCCACAAAAAAGACCTGCCCGGATTTTGAAAAGGCTGGCAAAGTGGATAATTTTGTCAACGCTATGGGACACTTGCCATATCTGATTTCCGACCTGGCCCTGATACTGATTGTGGCCGGTCTTACCACACTCTGTTTCAAAAAGTTGAAACAGCCTGTCGTGCTGGGCTATATCGTGGCCGGCATGATGGCCGGACCGGCGATCACGCTGCTGCCGTCGGTGCAGGATACGGCCAACATCCAGATATGGGCCGATATCGGCGTGTTGTTCCTGCTGTTTGCCCTGGGCTTGGAGTTCAGTTTCAAGAAACTGTTGAGCGTGGGCAAGACAGTGTTTATCGACGCTTCCATCGAAATCCTCACGCTGCTGCTGGTGGGGTACTGCCTGGGCCGCCTGATGGGCTGGGGCAATATGAACAGTATCTTCCTGGGTGGTATGATGTCGATTTCATCCACCTCGATCATCATCAAGACCTTCGACGACCTGAGCCTGCGTGAAAAGCCTTTTGCCAGGCTGGTGTTCGGGGTGCTGGTTGTCGAGGACCTGGTGGCTGTCGTACTGATGGTACTCTTGTCCACCTTGGCGGGCAGCGGGGAATTCTCGGCCTGGGGCATGATGACCTCGGTCTTCAAACTGCTGTTTTTCCTGGCCTTGTGGCTGCTGTTCGGCATCTATCTGATCCCCTCATTTCTGAAGGTCATGCGTCCCTTGCTCAGCGACGAGACCCTTTTGGTGGTGGCCGTGGGCCTTTGCCTGGGTATGGTGGTCATCGCCGTCAAGGTGGGCTTCAGTTCGGCCCTGGGGGCTTTCATCATGGGATCCATCCTGGCCGAATCGGTCGAGGCCTTCCGTATCGAGCGGCTGATCAAACCCTTGAAAGACCTGTTCGGGGCTGTTTTCTTCGTGTCGGTGGGCATGATGGTCAATCTGTCGGTCATCGTCGAATATGCCTGGCCCATCCTTTTGATCACCCTGTGTGTCATCGTGTTCAAGATAGTGGGCAATTTCACGGGCATGACCGTCTCGGGCCAGAGTGTGGATATCGCCGTCAAGAGCGGTTTCAGCCTGGCGCAGATAGGGGAGTTCTCCTTCATCATCGCCGGTCTGGGACTGAGCCTCAAGGTCACTGACAATTTCCTGTATCCTGTCGCAGTGGCAGTTTCGGTCATCACCACCTTTGTCACTCCTTATATCATCAAGGCATCCGATCCGGTGGCCGCCTTTCTGCAGCGGCGCCTGCCTGAGGGCTGGAACCGCCGTTTCACCGAGCGCAGGGGCGGGGAAAACACCTCCAAGAACACGCAGGATTGGCTGCATCTGCTCAAGCCCTATCTGACCAACCTGCTCTTGATGCTCATCGTCATCATCGGCATTATGATGCTTTCCATGCAGTTCCTGCAGCCCTTTGTTTCCGAACTGGGTGTGGCACAGCCCTGGGCCGGCATCGGTATGGCTTTGGTCACACTGCTGGTCATGTCGCCCTTTCTCAAGTCCATTGTCAGCAACCGCTCCAAGACTTCGGGTATGATGATGAACCTTTGGGCAGAGAACAAGAACAACCGCTATATATTGTTGGGATTGACCTATTTGCGTCTGGTTGTCGCCTTGATTACGATTACCTATGTACTGGCTTATTTCCTGAACATCTCTGTCTGGCTGGTCCTGCCGATCGCCCTGGTGCTGGTCTGGCTCATCATGCGTTCCCGTTGGCTCATGCGTCACTATTGGAACCTGGAATCGCGTTTTGTCATCAACCTGAACGAGCGCCAGATGGAAGAGAATCTGCGCAAGATAGAGGAGAACAAGGGGGTGCGCGAGGTGAGCGACATGGGCGAGGCCCACTGGATGGACAAGGTGCTGTATGCCTTTTCCATGCGTGTCATGCCCGATTCCTATTTGATTGGCAAATCCTTGCAGGAGCTGGCTTTCCGTTCGAAATTCAACCTGATGGTGGTGCGTGTGTGTCGGGGAGAGGATATGGAGAATATTCCCGACCGTACTTTTGTCTTCGAGGAGGGCGACATCATCACGCTGGCCGGCCGCAATGCCGCCTTCAAACTGCTCAACGCCGACTACCTGAAACTGGAATTCGTGCCCGATTCCCTGATGACGCTGCATCAGTTCTCGCACCGGGAGGAAGCCTCCCGCGACAGGCGTCTCTGCTGCTCGGGCATTCCTGTGTCGGACAGTTCCCCCATGGCCCACAAAACGCTGGCCGAATCACAGATAGGCCGTGATCACAAGTGTTTGATAATCGGTGTGGAACGCAAGAATAAACACATCGTCAATCCCAATTTCGACTTTGTCATCGAGACGGGCGACCTGGTTTGGGTGATCGGCAGCGAGGGTTTTGTCTCCAAGCTGATCAGTGCCAATGTCTATGGCCTGTAAGCCCCTTTTTTATTCTACGGTTACTGATTTGGCCAGGTTACGCGGCTGGTCAACGTCGCGTCCCTTGTTGATGGCAATGTAGTAGGCAAACAGTTGCAAGGGAATGGAAGATACCACCGGTGCCAGGCATTCGTCCACCGGCGGGATTTCCAGGCAGTAGTCGGCCATGGACGAGACTATCTGGTCGCCTTTGGTGACCAGGGCGATGACCTTGCCGCCACGGGCCTTGATTTCCTGGATATTGCTGATGGTCTTTTCGTAAACGCTGTCGTTGGTGGCAATCACCACGGTTGGCATCTCGTTGTCTATCAGGGCAATGGGGCCATGCTTCATCTCGGCGGCCGGGTAGCCTTCGGCATGGATGTAGGAGATTTCCTTCAGCTTCAGGGCGCCTTCCAGGGCCAGGGGGTAGTTGTAGCCGCGGCCCAGGTAGAGGAAGTTGTGCGCGTAAGTGAAGATCAGCGACATGTTCTTGATCTGGCTGTCGAGTTTGAGCACTTCCTGCAGCAGGTCGGGCAGCGAATAGAGGCTTTTCAGGACCGAGAGATAGCGTTGGTGGTCGATGCTGTTTTTCTCCTTGGCAATAGCCATGGCCAGCATGCAGAGCACGGTCACCTGACCGGTGAAAGCCTTGGTCGATGCCACGCCGATTTCCGGGCCGACATGAATGTAAGTACCTGAGTGTGTGGCTCTCGGGATGGACGAGCCGATGACGTTGCAGATACCGTATATAAAGGCGCCTTTGCTTTTGGCCAGTTCGACGGCGGCCAGCGTATCGGCCGTTTCGCCCGACTGGGAGATGGCGATGACCACATCGTCGGAGTTGATCACCGGGTGACTGTAGCGAAATTCTGAGGCATATTCCACGCAGACGGGAATCTGGCAGAATTCTTCGATCATGTGCTTGCCGATGAGTCCGGCATGCCAGGAGGTGCCACAGGCGATAATGATGATCCGTCTGGCATTCAGGAATTTATCTTTGTGGTCGATGACACCCGACAGCTTGACATCGGTGGCCGACTGGTTGATGCGACCGCGGATGCAATCCACGATAGTGCGCGGCTGCTCGTTGATCTCCTTGAGCATGAAGTGGTCGTAACCGCCTTTTTCAAGCTGGGTGATGTTCATATTCAGCTTCTGGATATCGACCTTGGTTTCCTCGTTCTGGAAATTGACAATCTTCAGCGGCTCGTGACGGCGTATCTGCACGATTTCCTCGTCGTTGAGATAGACCACTTTGTCGGTGTACTCGATGATGGGGGTGACGTCGGAGGCGATGAAATACTCGTCGTCACCGATGCCGATGACCATCGGACTGCTCTTGCGGGCAGCGATGATTTCGTCCTTGTTGCCCTTTTCGATCACGGCGATGGCGTAGGCGCCGACCACCTGCTTGAGGGCCGACTGGACAGCCTCAAACAGCTGGCAGTGATTGGTTTCCTTGATGTATTCGATGAGCTGGACCAGCACTTCGGTGTCTGTGTCGCTCTTGAAAGTATAGCCTTCTTTTTCAAGGGCTTGCTTGAGCAGGGCATAGTTTTCGATGATGCCGTTGTGGATGATGGCCAGCGAGTCGTTCTCGGAGTAGTGCGGATGGGCGTTCACATCGTTGGGTTCGCCGTGGGTGGCCCAGCGGGTGTGGGCGATACCGATGGTGCCCTGGGTGTTTTTCGACTCGGCATAATGTTCCAAATCGGCCACTTTTCCCTTGGTTTTATAGATATTGATATCTTCTTGGTCGATGAGTGCCACACCGGCACTGTCATATCCGCGATATTCCAGACGATGCAGCCCCTTGATCAAAATGGGGTAGGCCTGACGGTTTCCGATATAAGCGACAATTCCGCACATAATAGTAAGGTTTGAGTGTTTTTGAATGGGACAAAAATACAACGAATAGAAAAAACTCATGTAATGCGGCCGAAAAAAAATAATTGGAGCACTTGGCCGACATGGAGAGATTTGATTTAAATGCTTGTATAGTAGTTGTTTGTGTGCGATAAAACGCTTTTTTAACTCGCTGAGAATCGAATATTCGGCTTTTATGTGTGATTCTGTAGGGAAATACGGGCACGTCGAGCCATTTTCCCCGTTGAAATCGATGAATTTTCCTTCAGAGGGGGGAGTGGGACCGTTTATTTCCAGGCAACTTATAATCCTTAAAGCAATTAACAATTCGGAGAGTTTCCAGACGGGACTGTTTTGCATACGGCTGACGATTTTGCATAGCGTTTGGGTGGGAGAGTTTATACGATGGAAAGGCAGTGGATAAGCCGTGATGTATGTATAAATGTCGGATGCCTGTTTTGTCATGATGAAAAATGTGTATCCTGTTTTAAAATGACAAATGTGGAACTTTGAGGCCTGATCGATGATTCCAGCCATGTTAATGCCGAGTGGCAAAACCGACTTGAAGCAACTGCTTTGGAAGAGTGGTGTATTTGACTGGGTATAATTGGATTTAGTGTCATATTAATCCCTTTTCATCGGGCATTTCGGGCTGTTTTATTCCTGGTGGTTCGAATACTTAAAGTCGATACGTTATATATGTCGTATTAATATATTGGAATATAGCGTTTTGAATATCTGAAGTCGTGCCGATTTGGTAACAGGGACTTAATCGTGAACGAATGCAAAACCATTGGCTTTCTTTTACTTTTGCTTTTGTCAAACAAATCGCAATTTTACAAGTTTGAATTTTGGTTTTGTGGATGGTGAAAAATATTTTTCTTTTGTCATTTGTCCAATGAAAAATTATATATACATTTGTGGAAATCATAATGCATAATATACAGTGTAAGATGAAAGACAGGATCAGACAAATCATGGAGTATGAGGGCTTGAATGCGGCCCAGTTCTCTAAAAAAGTGCAAATAAACGGCTCTGCTTTGTCCCATATTCTCAACGATCGCAACCTTCCCAGCTCCTCTGCACTGATGAGAATCATCTCTGCCTGCCCGGAAATCGACGTGGAATGGCTGATGACGGGCAAAGGAGAGATGTTGAAGTCGGAAAACGGCGCTGATTACCCTGTTTTGTTTCCTGAGAATCCCGTATCTGTACCCACAGCTACGGATGAGGAGGAATATGCTACGGAAAAAGGCTCTAAAAAGCTGTCAAAACAGAGAAAAACAATTGATATACAGGAAGAAACCATCGATAAAACGGCTCATTCCCGTATCACCAAAATCGTTGTTTTCTACGCTGACAACACCTTCGAGGAGTTCAGCAAGTGATTTTTTTGCTTGCGTTTGGTTTCGTCTTTCACTACCTTTGACCTCATATATTTATAAGGTATCATCCCATTGAGTATGACGAAACGTATCATAGACTTGCGCTTGGTTGAGAAGCGGGAATGGCCCCAGGCGGTGCTGTTGAAGCTTCGAAGCGATGTGGAACCCTTGCCGGAAGCGGCTCCGGGGCAATTTGTGCAAGTGCGTGTGGATCAGTCTCCTGCCACCTATTTGCGTCGTCCGATATCTATCCATTTCATCGATCGGGAACGTCGTGAGCTGTGGCTGCTGGTACGTAAAGTCGGTGCCGGAACCCGTGCCATGGCCGACTGGCCTCTGCAGACCCGGGTCAATGTCGTTTTTCCCTTGGGGCATCCCTATACCTTGCCCAAGGCTTCCAAAAAGGAGCGTTGTTTGTTGGTGGGCGGTGGTATCGGGTTGGCTCCTTTGCTCTATTTGGGCAAAATGCTTCATGAACAAGGTCATCATCCCATGTTTTTGCTGGGTGGACGCAGTGCCGACGATCTGATACAACTCAATGAATTTGAACAATATGGCGAGCTGTGCCTCACCACCGAGGATGGCTCGGCCGGTATCAAGGGGCTGGTGACAGCCCATCCTGTCTTGCAGGGGCCCTCGCCCGACCGGATCTATTGCTGCGGTCCTAAGCCCATGATGGTGGCGGTGGCCCGTTATGCCCGTCAAAAAGGCCTTTGGTGCGAAGTTTCCCTTGAAAACACCATGGCATGCGGCATCGGTGCCTGCCTGTGCTGCGTGGAAGACACCGTCGAGGGACATCGCTGTGTCTGTCAGGAGGGACCGGTTTTTAATATCAATCAACTGAAATGGCAGATCTGAGTATACATCTTCCTGGTTTGAGCCTGAAGAATCCGGTGCTGACCGCCTCGGGCACTTTCGGGTATGGCCGTGAATACACCGATTTCATCGACCTTTCCGACTTGGGTGGGATCATTGTCAAGGGGACCACTTTACACCCCCGCGAGGGCAATGCCTATCCCCGTATGGCCGAAACTCCTTCGGGCATGCTCAATGCCGTGGGGCTGCAAAACAAGGGCGTGGACTATTTTGTCGAGCATATTTACCCCGAAGTTAGCCAGTATGATACGAGGGTATTGGTCAATGTCTCGGGTTCGACCGTCGACGACTACGTGGCCTGTGCCGAAAAGATCCAAGCCCTGGACAAGATTCCGGCCATCGAGTTGAACGTCTCCTGTCCCAATGTCAAGCAGGGCGGTATGGCTTTCGGCGTGAGTTGCGAGGGAATAGCCAGCGTGGTGGGTGCTGTCCGCAAGGTGTATCATAAACATCTGATGGTCAAGCTGTCGCCCAATGTGACCAGCATCGCCGACATCGCTATGGCGGCCGAAGCTGCCGGGGCCGATTCGGTCTCGCTCATCAATACGCTACTGGGTATGTCCATCGATGCCGAAAAGCGTCGTCCCAGACTTTCGACCGTCACGGGCGGCCTGTCGGGCGCTTGTGTCAAACCGGTGGCCCTGCGCATGGTCTGGCAGGTGGCCAAGGCCGTGAAAATCCCGGTTATCGGATTGGGCGGCATTTCATCGGCCACCGATGCCATCGAGTTCCTGCTGGCCGGAGCCAGCGCCGTGCAGATCGGTACGGCCAACTTTATCGATCCCGCCGTCAGCGTGAAGGTGGTACGCGGTATCGAGGATTATTGTGAACGTCATCATATTGAGGCGGTTTCGTCACTGACGGGCGCCTTGGAAATATAGTTTGGTTATGAAACGCGCAAAATGGCTGGTCACCGGACTGGCTCTCTGTCTTTTGATGCTGGGTTTCAGCGCATGCGTAACGGACAACCCCGTGGAATGCGATGAGAGCGACCTGGTCGGTCTGTGGTACAACGATGCCAATCCTCAGGAATTCTGGCGCTATTACAGCAATGGCGACGGTTACACCTGGGATGAATCGGAGGATGTCCACGAAAATGAGGCCCAGCCCTTTGAGTGGACGCTTGAAGATGGCAAATTGACACAGTATCACATCATTTCAATCAGCGGGTCCAAGATTCCCAAGGGTCCTTATACCATAGTGGAGATGAGCCACTCGCACATGGCCTACAAGGATTCCTACAAGAAAATATCTTTCACCAGAGTATCAGATCATTAATCGGCTATGAAAAAGTTCTTCAAAATAGCGGGTATCAGCCTTTTGTCGCTGTTGGTCCTGGTGATCGTCGTCGTGGGTTGTGCCCTGGCCTATGTCTTTTCGCCCGACAAGCTGACCCGTCTGGTCGACAAGTATGCGGGCGAGTTTGTGCAATGTGATTACAACATCGGGCGAGTGGAGCCCACTTTTTTCCGTACCTTCCCGCACTTCGGCCTCGCCATCGACGACCTTTTGCTGCGCAATGCCGAGTTTACCCCCGATACGCTGCTGTATGTCCATCGCCTGCGCGCCGGCTTGGATGTCAAGGCATTTGTCAAGCATCAGGAACTTCTGCTCGACGACCTTGTCATGGACGGCCTGGTGTGCCATGTCCGTATCAACGAAAAGGGACAGGGCAACTATGAGGTCTTTGCCACCGACACTGTCGAAAAACCCGAAGAGGAGCCCACCCAGCTGGTGTTGCCTTTCAAAAAGCTGGAACTCGACAATCTCTCCTTTACCAATATGCTGCTTACCTTCACTAGCGAGGCCGACACCCTGGAGGCCGTCTTGAAGGACATGTCGCTCAAGGCCCGTGTCAAATCTCAGGACGAGGCCATGGACGGCCGTTTGCAACTGGAGGTGCCCAGTCTCTATGCCCGTCAGGGAGAGACCGTTTGGCTCGATCGTAAATCGTTGGGCCTCAATGTGCCTTTTGAGGCCAATCTGCTGCCCGAAAAGATACAGTTGGACCTTCACCGGGCCACCCTGGCCCTGGAGGCTTTGATTCTGCAACTCGATGGGCAGGCTGCCTATGAGACGGAAAACGGTGCTGTCCAGACCCTGCTGGATTTCGAGCTGGGCCGTGGCCTGGAACCGCTGGACACCTATCTCAGCCTTGTTCCGGCTTCCATGTCGTCGATGCTCGACAATCTGGCCTTGGATGGCCGGGTGGCATTGAGCGGCCATATTGAAGGCACCCTTATCGATACAGTCCTGCCTTGCGTGGATGTCAAGCTGCAGCTGGCCGATACCAGGGTCGTGTATGCCGATCTGCCTGAAATCAGCGACCTGGGACTGCTGGTCAATGCTCATTTGGATATGAACCACCAGGAAGCCTGCGGTTTGTTGATGGAAGATCTCTCGCTGCGTGCCAACGACTCCCGTCTGCAAGCCAGCGGGGCAGTGGCCGACCTCTTGAGCGACGACCGCCTCATCAAGCTGGAAGCCAAACTGTCGGCCCTTTTGCCGGCCTGGAAGGACTTTCTGCCCGACAACCTGGTCATCAACAGCGGCAAAGTGGAGGGCGACCTGGCCCTGGAAGCCACCCAGCCTCAGCTGATAGACATGAATCTCAAGGAGATCGCTCTCAGCACTCACTTCAAATTCCGCAACCTGGATGCCGCTTACGATACGCTCTGCGTCAAGCTGCCTTCGGCCGATTTGACGGCCGGTCTGCGCAAGCATCGCACCAAGCCGCTGTATGTGCGTCTTTCCAAAGTCGGTGACTTGTCGGCATCGATGGGTCAGAACATGCAGGCCTCCTTGGAGCAGGCGGCGCTGGATCTCTATGTGTCCGATGTGTTGAAGCGTCAGGACAAAGTCAGTGTCGATGGACAGCTGAGAGCCGAACGGCTTGCCGGCAGCCTGGATGACATGGGAGGAGAACTAGGGCAGGCCATCTGCAGTTTCGATGCCGTGCTCAATCTGCAGGACAGCACGGCTGTGCCCCAGGTCAAGGTCCAGTTGACGGCCGGGAGCATCGAAGGCCATACAGCCGAATTGCTGGCCTCGCTCCGCCAGCCGCAGGTGGACATCGATCTGCAGCCGCAGGCCAAGGATCCCAGCCAAATGCAGGTGGCTCTGAAATACCAGAACGAGGGCCTGTCGGTGGAAATGCCCGATACGAAGATATCCTCCGACCGTCTGAGTGTGGCTGCCGACCTGCGTCAGGACAAAACGGCCGATGAAATCTTGCTCCAATGGAATCCCCAGGCCAGTTTCAACTGGCAGAACGGCTATTGCAGCACCGCCTCTTTGGCCCAGGAGATCAAGGTGCCGCAGATTGCCTTCGATTTTCACGACGACCATCTGGTCATTGCCCAGAGCAGTGTCCAACTGGGCAATTCCGATTTCCATCTGACGGGCGAGGTGCGCAACCTGGTCGATTATCTCAAAAACAACGGCTTGTTGAAGGGTGAGTTGTCGTTTGTTTCGCATCATGCCGATGTCAACGAGCTGATGCTGCTCACCAGCGGTCTGGGCAGCGATTCCACCGACCTGGTCATCACTGCTGAGGAACAGGCCGAGCTGGATTCAGTTTCCCAGGAAGAGCCGCATCCTTTCATCGTGCCCAAGGGCATGGACCTGATCCTGCACACCAACATCGAAGAGGCTGAGATCGGCTCCCAGACGGCCAGGAACATCGGCGGCAACCTCTATGTACGCGACGGGGTGCTGGTGCTCGAAGAAATGGGCTTTATCTGTGAGGCTGCCAAGCTACAGCTCACGGCCATGTACCGTTCGCCCCGGCCCAACCATCTATATATCGGCCTGGACTACCACATGGTGGATATCCAGATAGAGGAACTGCTTGAGATGATTCCCCAGGTGGACGATGTGCTGCCCATGTTGCGTTCGTTCAAGGGAGGCGCCCAGTTCCACCTGGCTGCCGAGACTTACATGAATGCCCGCTACGACTTGAAGAAATCCACCTTGCGCGGCGCAGCTTCCCTGGCAGGCGAGGATCTGGTACTTCTCGACGGCGAACAGTTCTCCGAAATAGCCAAGATACTGATGTTCAGCAAAAAGACGGAAAACAAGATAGACACCATCCAAGCCGAGCTGACCGTTTTCCGCAACGAGGTGGACATCTATCCCTTGCAGGTGTCCATGGACAAGTACCGGGCCATCGTGGCCGGGCGTCACAACCTGGACATGACCTTTGACTACCATATCTCGCTGGTCAAGCCGCTCAAGATCGGTGTCAATGTCGGAGGTTCGCTCGACAAACTGAAGATCCGTCCGGCCAAGTGCCTCTATACTGACCAGTACCACCCTTCGCGTCAGCATGTGGTCGAACAGCAGCAACTCAATTTGCGCAACATCATCCGCGAAACGCTTATCAAGGAACTGTAGTTTGCGCCGCGGGCAACATAAGAACAACCCCGAAAGCCTTGTTTGTGAGACTTTCGGGGTTTTGTGTATCTTGAATCGCCGGTTGGTTCAGTGGTTTTGCAGCAGGTCGGGCCTGAGTTCGCGGGTGCGTTTCTCGGCCTGTTCCAGTTCCCATTCATCCACCTTGCGCTGGTTGCCGGAAAGCAGGATTTCAGGCACTTTCCAGCCTTTGTAGTCGGCCGGACGGGTATAGACCGGGGCGGCCAGCAGATTGTCCTGGAAACAGTCGTTGAAGGCCGACTGTTCGTCGTGGATGGCCCCGGGCAGCAGCCGGATGACACTGTCGGCAATGACGGCTGCCGCCAGCTCACCGCCTGTCAATACATAGTCACCGATGGAGATTTCACGGGTGATGAGGTGCTCGCGGATACGGTGGTCGATGCCTTTGTAGTGGCCGCAGAGGATGATGATGTTCTCGTAGAGCGACATTTGGTTGGCCATCTTCTGATTGAGCATTTCCCCGTCGGGTGAGGTGTAGATGACCTCATCGTACCTTCGCTGGCTCTTCAGATGGGTGATGACCCGGTCGATGGGCTCGATCTGCAGCACCATGCCTTTGGAAAAGCCGAAGGCCTCGTCATCGACACGGCGGTGCTTGAGGTCGGTGGAGTAGTCGCGCAGGTTGTGGACCTCGATCTCGACCAGGCCTTTGTTGCGGGCACGCTGGATGATGGAGCAGTTGAGCGGGCCTTGCAGCATTTCGGGCAATACGGTGATAATGTCTATTCTCATAGCTGTGGCGTAGCATTCCAATGGGGCGGTAAAAGTACTACATTTCCCGGGCAATCGCAAACACCCATCGTGAGTCGGTCGGCTGTGGCTTTCGATGAAATCAGGGGACATGCATTCTTTGTTATTCAAAAAAAAGCCGTTATTTTTGTCCTGCCTATCCGGCCTTTGGCGCAGAGGTGCGGGCCGGTCATGAAGAGTGAATCATTATAAAACATTTAAATTAAAGACAATGAAGAGATTATTTGTTTTGGCCGCTGCTCTGACGGCCATCATCAGCCTCCGTGCCGAGGACGAGGCCCAAAGCCCCTGGAAGCACAACGGCATGGTCGGTGTGAACGCTTCCCAGACCTCCTTTACCAACTGGTCGGCCGGCGGTGAGAATTCCATATCGGGCAACGCCTATTTCAACGGTGCCCTGAATTATACTCAGGACGGCACTTCCTGGACCAACGACCTGGATGCCAACTTCGGCGTGATCAACACCGAGAGCCAGGATTGGCGCAAGAACGTCGATAATCTGCACCTGGCCTCCAAATACGGCCGTACCATCAACCAGAAAGGCGTGTTCTACTATGCCGCCCTGTTGGATTTCAAGACGCAGTTTGCGCCGGGCTACGACTATGGTGCCACTCCCCAGCGTCTGGTGTCCGATTTCATGACGCCTGCCTATCTGAACATTTCCGTGGGTATCGACTATAAGCCCAACGAGCATCTCAGTGCCTATTATTCGCCCGTTGCCGGCAAGATGACCTATGTCAACGACACCACCTTCTCGACGGCCTATGGCGTGAAAAAGGGTGAGAAGATGCGTTGGGAACTGGGTACTACCTTCAAGGTGAGCGTCTCCTACAGCCTTTTGGGCGACAAGCTCACGCTGAAGTCCAATGCCGACTTCTTCACGGCCTACAACGAGAGTTTCGGCAATGTCGATGTCAACTGGGACCTGCTGCTGGGCTACAACCTGTCGAAGTTCATCACGCTGACCTTCCAGTCCAACCTCAAGTATGACGACGACATCAAATATGTCGATTCCGAGGGCAACAAACACGGCGCCCGTGTCCAGTACAAGGAAACACTGGGTCTGGGCTTGAGCTACAAATTCTAAAACCTCCAACTACAGGCTGTCGTCCGCAGCGCCGTTCCGGGCAGCGGACGGCAGTCTTCTTTTTTCCCTAGCCATGTCATTCAACAGCAGGGTATTGATCATCTATACGGGCGGCACGATCGGCATGAACCGCAATCCGCTCACCGGGGCGCTTGAGCCCTTCGATTTCGAGCATCTCATCAGTCATGTGCCTGAAATCAGGCAGTTCGACACGGAAATCTCGGCCTGCTGTTTCAATCCGCCCATCGATTCGAGCGATGTGACTCCCGATCACTGGATCCGTCTGGTGGAGATCATCGCCGAGCATTACGACAGCTTCGACGGTTTTGTGGTGCTACACGGCACCGACACGATGGCCTATACGGCCTCGGCCTTGAGCTATTTGCTGGAAAACCTGGGCAAGCCGGTCATCTTTACAGGTTCCCAGCTGCCTGTCGGACAGTTGCGTACTGATGGCCGGGAGAACCTGATCACCAGCGTGGAGATAGCCGCTGCCAAGGACAGTGAGGGGCGTGCCCTGGTGCCCGAGGTGGGCATCTATTTCAACGGACGGCTGCTGCGCGGCAACCGTACCACCAAACAGAGTGCCGAGGAGTTCAATGCTTTTGAATCGTTCAACTATCCTCATCTGGCCGATGCCGGTGTCAACATCGTCTACCATCGCGACCGGATGCTGCGTCCCGACCTTGCCCGTCCCATGCAGCCTCACCTGAAGATGGATCCCCGGGTGGTGATTTTCTCGCTTTTCCCCGGTGTCAGCGAGACTCTGATCAGGCATATCCTGAGCAATCCCCAATTGAAGGCCATCGTCATGCGCACCTTCGGCTCGGGCAATGCACCGCGCAGTACGTGGTTGCAGGAAGTCCTGCTCGAGGCGGCCGACAGCGGCAAGGTGGTGGTCAACATCAGCCAGTGCCTGCAGGGCCAGGTCGAGATGGGCAGATACGATACAGGCTTCCAGTTGCAGGAAGCCCGTGTCATTTGCGGTTACGACAGCACCGTGGAGAGCGCTGTCACCAAACTGATGTATCTGATGGGCCGTTACGACGATCCCGACAGGGTGCGGGAGGGCATGACCCGTAATCTGCGTGGCGAGATTACGCTTTGCGAATGATTTCCATGCCTTTGTGCAGGCCGGCCTCGTTGACGGGGATCAGGTCCTGATGCCGCTCTGGCAAGGTCTTGCGCAGGGCTTTCAACACACTTTCCACTTTGACGATGGGCTTTACCTTGAGGTAACCGCCCAGGACGATCATGTTGAACGATTTGATGTTCTCGGTCTCGGTGGCCGCTTTCATGGCCTCGATGGCATAGATGGTGATGTCTGTGCGCTTGGGGGCATGGGTGATGCCGTTGGGGTCGTAGATGAGTGTGCCGCCGGGTTTGATGAGCGGCTCGAACTTCTCAAGCGATTGCTGGTTGAGTATGATGGCCGTGTCGTAATAGTTGAGTACGGGCGAACTGATGCGTTCCTCGCTGACAATGACCGTTACATTGGCTGTACCGCCGCGCTGTTCGGGGCCGTAGGCCGGCATCCAGGTCACTTCCTTGCCGTCCATCAGGGCCGAGTAGGCCAGCATTTTCCCCATCGAGAGGACGCCTTGTCCGCCAAAACCGGCGATGATAAGTTCTTCTTTCATGATTATCTGTCTTTTATATCACCGAGTTGATAGAAGGGGAACATATTCTCTTCGAGCCACAGATGGGCCTCGTGCGGACTCATTTTCCAACCGGCGTTGCAGGCGGCCACGATTTCGACGATGCTGGTGCCCTTGCCGGCCATGGAGTTTTCGAAAGCCTTGCGGATGGCTTTCTTGGTCTTGCGGACGGCAGCGGCGGTATGGACGCTCTGGCGGGTGACGTAGCAGGTGCCCTCCAACTCGGCCAGCACGTTGGCAATTTTCATGGGATAGCCGTTCAGGGCGACATCGCGACCGTAGGGGCAGGTGGAAGTTTTCATGCCTTCCAGCGTACTGGGCGACATCTGACCGCCGGTCATGCCGTAGATGGCGTTGTTGATGAAGATGATGGCGATGTTCTCACCCCGGTTGCAGGCATGGAGGGTTTCTCCGGCACCGATGGCCGACAAATCGCCGTCGCCCTGGTAGGTGAAGACCAGCTTGTCGGGGTGCAGGCGTTTCATGGCCGTGGCGATGGCCGGGGCCCGTCCGTGAGCCGATTCGACGGTATCGACATCGATGTATTTGTAGAGGAAGACGGCGCAGCCGACCGGGCAGGCGCAGAGAGTGTTGTCCTGCATGCCCATTTCCTCGATGACTTCGGCAATCATGCGATGGACCGTGCCGTGGTTGCAGCCCGGGCAGTAATGCATCACATTGTCTTTGACCAGGCTGGATTTCTGGTAGACCAGATGCTCCGGTGCAATGATATTATTGTTCATGATCGTGTTTTTTAGCTGTGAAGCGGACAATCAGCTCGGCCGTCTTGCAGACGATGGCGACAATGGTGAGCCAGAAAGCCGTCTTGAGGTCTTTGCTGAAGTAGCAGACCACGGCGATGACGACGATAAGGAGGCTGATGGCCGACAGGGCGGTACGTAGGCTGTTTCTATCCATGATTACAGGCATTTTTTCATTTCTTCGACGATTTCTTCGGGGGTCGGCACCACACCGCCCATGCGTCCGTAGTGGATCACCGGCACGCGGCCGTTGACAGCGAGGCGGACATCCTCGATCATCTGGCCGGAGTTCAGTTCGACACAAAGCATCGAGCGTACCCGGGAGGCATAGCCTTCGAGTATGCGGCTGGGGAAGGGCCAGAGCGTGATGGGACGCAACAGGCCGGCTTTGATACCTTCGGCCCGCAACAGCTCGACAGATTTCTGGCAGAGGCGGGCGCAGCTTCCGAAGGCGACAAACAGGTATTCTGCGTCGTCGCAGCAGTATTCTTCACAGCGGACTTCACGCTCCTGAACCACGGCGTAGCGCTCCTGACGCTCTACGTTCTGCTTTTCCATGATGGCCGGATCCAGTTCCAGCGAGCTGGCGATGCGTTGGCCGCGGGTGTGCGCTTTGCCACGGAGTGCCCAGGGACAACTTTTTTCAATTTCCTGGTCGGTGGCACGTGGCTTGAAAGGCGGCAGCACCACTTTTTCCATCATCTGGCCGATCATACCGTCGGAGAGTATCATGGCCGGCATACGGTAACGGAAGGCCAGGGTGAAGGCCAAATCGACGAAATCGGCCATTTCCTGGACCGAGTAGGGGGCCAGCACGATGAGGTGGTAGTCGCCGTGTCCGCCGCCTTTGGTGGCTTGGAAATAGTCCGACTGGCTGGGCTGGATGGTGCCCAGGCCGGGACCGCCGCGCTGCACGTTGACAATCAGGGCCGGCAGGTCGGCGCCGGAGAGGAAGGAAATGCCTTCCTGCATGAGGCTCACACCGGGACTGGAGGACGAGGTCATGACCTTTTTGCCGCAGGCGGCACCGCCGAAGACCATATAGATGGAGGCCACCTCGCTTTCTGCCTGCAGGCAGACCATACCGGTGGTTTCCCAGGGTTTTTCGGCCATCAAGGTCTCCATGATTTCCGACTGCGGGGTGATCGGATAACCGAAATAGCCGTCGACACCGCAGCGGATGGCGGCCAGCGCGATGGCTTCATTGCCTTTCAACAGACGTACTTCTTCCATAGCTACTCTTTTGTTTTATAGACCTTGATGCAGCCGTCGGGGCACATATAGGCACAACTGGCACAGCCGATACACAGTTCCGGCTGTTTCATATAAGCATAGGCATAACCTTTGTCATTGACGCTTTGTGAGAGGGCCAACACTTTCGATGGACAGGCAAAGACACACAGCTCGCAGCCTTTGCAACGGTTCACATCCACTTCGACGGCTCCTTTGACTTTTGCCATAATCTATTAATTATTAGCGTTTTAATTAGTTGTAATCGCATGGTTCGATTCGACTGCAAAGGTAATACAAAGCCCCCGCAAATGCAAATCACTATTTCATCGTGGTTTGCAGCGATGATAACCACGAAGATTGTGCGGGGTAAAAACATCGGTTGCCTGTGGTGGAATCAACGAATAGTATTACCTTTGTAAGACAATCGCATCGACAATATGATCTGTTTTCCCAACGCCAAGATCAACATAGGCCTGAACATCCTGCGCCGCCGGCCGGACCGTTATCACGATATAGAAACGGTTTTCTATCCGCTGGCCGGTTGCTGTGACATTTTGGAGGCTGTGAGGAGCGATGCTTACAGTCTGCAGTTGAGCGGTATCGGTATGGAGTGTCCGACAGAGGACAACCTGGTGACCAAGGCCTACCGTCTGCTGGCCGCCGATTTTTCCTTGCCGCCCATGCAGGTATACCTGCACAAACAGATTCCCTTCGGGGCCGGTCTGGGCGGGGGCTCGGCCGATGCTGCCTTTTTGTTGAAGAAACTCAATGACAGCTGCTCTTTGGGCCTGGACACGGCTTCTTTGCAGGCCTATGCCGCCCGGCTGGGCGCCGACTGCAGTTTCTTCATCCGCAATGAAGCGGTGTTCGCCAGTGGCAGGGGGGATGTCTTTTCCGATATTTCGCTGTCGTTGCAGGGGTATTGGCTGGTACTGGTCAAGCCCGACATTTCCGTCTCCACCGCCGAAGCCTATGCCGGGGTGACGCCCCGCCTGCCGCATCGGTCCTTGCAGGAATTGATCAATCAGCCGGTTGAAACGTGGAAAGACACCGTTGTCAACGATTTCGAGCCTTCGGTCTTTGCCCTTCATCCTCATATCGGGCGCATCAAACAGCAGATGTATGAGGCCGGTGCCCTGTATGCCTCCATGTCGGGCAGCGGCAGTTCGGTCTATGGCCTGTTCAGGCAGGAAACCCACCTCAGGGAGGAGTTCAAGGGTTGTTACTATTGGGCAGGATATCTTTCCTGATCATTGTTTATAGCTGACAGACATTATTTTGTGGTGCTGATAACTATGTCAGTAGCTTGTTGATAACTATTCGGCCCGCATGCTTTTCGAACCATAAAACTTCCGTAATTTTGCCACATGGAAGAAAAGAAAAAAGTCGTTTACAAACGCGTCCCGGTCAATACGGACGAAATCAGCCGGCTCCAGCCCCAGGCCCGGGAGTTGGAAGAAGCGGTGTTAGGAGCGCTGATGCTCGAAAAGGATTCATTTTCCAAAGTCTGTGAAATCCTCAAACCCGAGCATTTCTATGAAAAGCCCCATCAGCAGATCTACGAGGCCATCCAGTCGTTGTCGCTCCGACAGGAGCCCGTCGATATCCTCACCGTGCAGGAGGAACTCAAACACATGAACCTGCTCGAAGAGGTCGGCGGCCCGGTCTATCTGATCCGTCTCACCGAGAATGTCGTATCGACTGCCCATTTGGAGTATCACGCCCGTATCGTGGCCCAGAAATACCTGGCCCGCGAGTTGATCAGCTTCTCGATGAACATCCAGGGCAAGGCCTTCGACGAATCGGTCGATGTCAAGGATCTGATGCAGGAGGCTGAATCCGATTTGTTCGAGCTCTCACAGCAGTCGCTCAAGAAGGAGGTGGTGCAGATCAATCCGATCATCGACGAGGCCCTGAAGCGCATCCGCTCGGCTTCCCAGCGTACGGACGGCCTGTCGGGCCTGCCTTCTGGCTTTACCAAGCTCGATGAGATCACGTCCGGTTGGCAGAATTCCGACCTGATCATCATCGCAGCCCGCCCGGCCATGGGTAAGACGGCTTTCGCACTATCCATGGCCAAGAACATGGCCGTCGAATATGAGATTCCGGTGGGTTTCTTTTCGCTGGAAATGTCCAATGTGCAATTGGTCAACCGTCTGATTATCAATATCAGTTCCATCGAGGGTGAAAAGATTCGCAACGGCAAGCTGAGCCAGCAGGAATGGACCTTGCTCGACCAGCAGCTCAAATCGCTCTACGATGCCCCGATTTATATCGATGACACGCCCAGTCTGTCGGTCTTCGAATTCTCGACCAAGGCCCGGCGCCTGGTCAAAGAGAAGGGAGTCAAGTTGTTGATCATAGACTACCTGCAGCTGATGAACGCCAGCGGCAGCCGCTTCGGCAACCGTGAGCAGGAGGTGAGCACCGTGTCGCGCGCGTTGAAGGCCCTGGCCAAGGAACTGGACATTCCCATCGTGGCCCTGTCGCAGGTGAACCGTGCCTCGACCAACCGTTCGGCTGGCAACAATGCCAGTCCCAGCAGTGCCAGCGATGCCAAGCGGCCGCAATTGTCCGACCTGCGTGAATCGGGTGCCATCGAACAGGATGCCGATATCGTCTGCTTTATCCATCGGCCTGAATACTACAAGATTTTCGAGGATTCCGAGGGCAATTCCTACATCGGCAAGGCAGAGCTCATCATTGCCAAGCACCGTAACGGCTCCACGGGCGATGTCAGGCTGCGTTTCGACAAGGAATATGCCCGTTTCCATGATGATGACGAGATGGACTACAGCCAGTATGGGAAGCAGTCGGCCGGGGCAGGGGGCAGTTTCTATGCTTCCAAGATCAACGACAATTATCCCGGTGCCGAGTCTTCGGAGTCCGATCCATTTTGACGGGCACTTTTTTCGGAAAAAAAATAGGGGAATAGTTGCACAGAATGTTTTTATGCATTACTTTTGCAGCCGGTTTTGAGAGGCCCCGTAGCTTAATTGAATAGAGCATCTGACTACGGATCAGAAGGTTACAGGTTTGAATCCTGTCGGGGTCACAGCCAAAGCATCCTGCTTTAGGGCAGGATGCTTTTTTATTTGTCTTTGTCAAGTAGGATAAGTACTTTTGTTCAAAGTCTTTTCAACAATGATCCAAGACAGTATGACACTCGATTTCATTCTCAGAATCTTCGTGGCCGGCCTGTTGGGCGGAGCCATCGGTCTGGAACGCGGCCTAAGGGCCAAGGAAGCGGGTCTGAGAACCCATTTTCTGGTGGCCTTGGGCAGTGCCATGTTCATGATTATCTCGCAGTACGCCTTTGAAGGCCGCACTCACGATGCCGCCCGTGTTGCCGCCCAGGTGGTGTCGGGCATCGGTTTCATCGGGGCGGGTGTGATCATATTCCAGCGCAACGTGATAAGAGGTGTCACCACGGCCGCCGGCCTGTGGGTGGCGGCTGCCATCGGTCTGGCTTGCGGTTCGGGCTTGTACGTCCTGGCGGCGGCAGCCTCCGTCTTGTCTATCGTCTGTCTGGAAGCCATGCATTTCATCAGCAGACGTTTGGGCGAGAAGGAAATCACCGTCACTTTGAACTCTGTCGATCACAAGAGCATGCTGGAAACCATCGAAGAGTTGCGTAAAAACCACATCGATGTAGCCTCCTATTCAATGAACGGAGGCAAGGTGAACATCGTCATGCGTGTCAGGCAGAACCAGTACATGGAAAAAATCTACCTCCTGCTCTCAAACATTGAGGGCGTCAGCGTCGAGAGCATCGAGTAAGACCGTTTACCACTGGTTGTAGTGGACTTTCTCGGGTTTCCACTTGTCCTTGGGCTGGTCGTCACCGGCAGGATAGCCAACGGGGACCACAGCCAGCGGCATCACATTTTCGGGCAAACCCAACTCACTGGCAATCTTTTCACAGCGGTTTTCGATGGGCCAGCATCCGGTCCAGACGGCACCCAGGCCCATGGCCTCGGCAGCCAGGAGCAGATTCTCGGTGGCGGCACTGCAGTCTTCAAACCAGAAGCGGTTGGGCATTTCCGAAGTCTCACCGTTGCGACTGCGCTTCATGGTGGTTTCTCCGCAGACAACGATGACGGCACCTGCCTTGAGATACATGTCGGCACCCCGGCCGTCGCCAAACATGGCTGCCACCTTGGCCTCGTCGTTGATGACGACAAAGCACCAGGGCTGATAGTTCATGGCAGTGGGAGCCGCCATGGCAGCCTTGAGCAGGGTGGTGATCTGTTCGTCGTTCAGTTTCTGTCCGGTAAAGCTGCGGACACTCTTACGGTTCATGATGTTGGCCAGGGCAGCGTCCTGGTTGGAAACAGCTTGGCTGCAGGAAATACCTGCCACAGCCAGACTCAGCAGACAAAGTGCTTTGACAATGGTTTTCCTCATAGCAGTTGTTGATATTGAGTAGATTAATAAAAATGAATTAATCCATGCGGCTTTCATAGTCTTCGTAGCCGTACTGCCGCCATATCTCCAGGCTGCCGTCCGCATGGCGGCAGGCCAGGGCCGGATGGGGCACCCCGTTGAACATGTGGGTCTTGACGGTCGTGTAGTGTATCATGTCTTCGAAGACGATTTCATCGCCCGTTTTCAGGGGCTGGGGAAAACTCCAGTCGCCGATCCAGTCGCCGGCCAGGCAGGAATTGCCTCCCATACGGTAGACGTATGGATGACACAATTCGTCGGGATGACCGGCCCCGCGTATCTCCGGTTTGTAGGGCATCTCCAGGCAATCGGGCATGTGGCAGGCAAAAGAGACATCGAGCAGGGCCGTCCGTATGCCATGATGCTCTACAATGTCGGTGACATGGGCTGTCAGCGTGCCGGTCTGCCAGGTAAATGCGCTACCCGGTTCCAGAATGAGCTGCAGATGGGGGTATTTGGCTTGGAAACGCTTGAGCAGAGCGATCAGATGAGCCGTGTCATAGCCTTTCCGGGTCATCAGATGGCCGCCGCCCATATTGAGCCAGCGTACTTTGGACAGGTAGGGGGCAAAACGGCGCTCGACAGCTTCCAGGGTCTTTTCCAGGGCGTAGGAATCAGATTCACAGAGTGTATGGAAGTGCAGGCCTTCGATGCCTTCGGGCCATGTGCCGTCCAGTGCTTCCAGTTCGGAGGCCGGTATGCCCAGCCGCGAGCCTGGGGCACAGGGATTGTACAGGGCGGTTTCCACCTCCGAGTATTCCGGATTGATACGCAGGCCGCAACTGATATGCCGGCCATGCTGCTGTTCATAGGCCCTGACCTGGGGCAGAAAATGCCTGGCCTGACTCAGGGAATTGAAAGTGATGCTCTCGCAGCAGTCCAACATGGTCGGGAAGTCCCGGTCGGTGTAGGCCGGGGCATAGGCATGGCTCAAGCACCCCATCCGCCGGACCGCCAGCAGCGCTTCGTTGACCGAACTGGCCGTGGTCTGGTCGAATCCGTATTCCTGAAACCAGGGGAAGGCCTTCCACATGGCAAAAGCCTTGAAGGCTACCAGTATCTTGACACCGGCTGCCTGGCGCACCGAGTCGATGAGCTGCAGGTTGTCGCGCAGCTTTTTTTCTTCGAGCACATAGGCAGGGAATGGAAGTGAAGAGGTGTTCATATCTATCTGGTTTACTATGTGTTGTCAATCGAGTGGGGACATGGTGGCAAACTTCAGCACCAACAGTTTGTAGCCGGTGTGCTGGAATTCGACGCCGATTTTGCAATTGTCGCCCTGGCCTTCGATGCGGGTGATGGTGCCGACACCGAAACGATCGTGCTGCACATGCTGGCCCACCCGGAAATTGCCCTTGGAGCTCTCGACGCTCACCACGCCCCGGTCTTGGGAAACCTGCGCTGAGATCGGCGCTTTGTCGGCTGTCGGGCCGGAAGGGGTGAGTTTGCGCCATTTGTGGGTGGAAGCAGATTGTGACGGTGTTGCGGCGGGTCGTGAAGGATAGTCGGCAGAGCGTTCAAAAGGCTTGCGCACGGGAGTCGGAGCCGTTGTTTTGCGGAAATATCCGTTGTTTGATCCATAGTCCGACGATTCGCGCTGCCCGAAGATGCTCGTTGCGGCCGGCCGGCTGCTATTGGGCGTATAGGCGCTTTGGGCGGTGACATCCAGGTAACTGCGGTCCAGTTCGTACAGAAAGCGGCTGGGTCGGGAGTATTCGGTCGATCCGTTGCGAAAACGGCTCTTGGCATAACTCAAAAGGCAATGGTTGCGGGCCCGGGTGATGGCCACATAGAGCAGGCGGCGTTCTTCTTCCAGCTCCCGCTCCGATTCGTTGAGCCTGGCCGAGGGGAAGATGTTTTCTTCCATGCCTGTTACCAATATATTGTTGAATTCCAACCCTTTGGAAGCATGGATTGTCATCAGGGTCACTTTGTCGTCCGAGTCGGTCTCATCCTGGTCGGTCAACAGGGAGACTTCCGACAGGAAATCGGTGACGGAAGCCGTCTCGTTGCCTTCTTCGCGGCGGTTCTCCACAAAATCGTGCATACCGCCCAGCAGCGATTCCAGATTCTCCTTGTGCATGATGCCTTCGGGCGTCACATCCTTGGCAGCTTCCTGCTGGATGCCGCTTTCGAGCAACAGGGTCTGGGTGAGTTCATAGACATCGCATTGCTGCATCTTTTCCTTGAGATGGTCGATAAACTGCTTGAAGGCGCCAAGTTTGGCCAGCGTACCGCCGTTGACAGGGAGCTGGTATTTCATCGGGTCTTCCAGCACTTCCCACAGGCTGATCTGTTGCAGGGCGGCTACCATCTGGAGTTTTTGCAGGGTGGTGTCGCCGATACCCCGGGCCGGGTAGTTGATAACCCGCTTGAAGGCTTCCTCGTCGCTTGGATTGACCAGCAGGCGCAGGTAGGCGATGATGTCCTTGATTTCCTTGCGCTGGTAGAAAGACATGCCGCCATAGACGCGGTATGGGATATTTCGTTTTCGCATGGCCTCTTCCAGCACACGTGACTGGGCGTTGGTGCGGTAGAGCACGGCAAATTCATTCCAGGGATCGTGTTCGCGCAGCCTCAGTTCCAGGATGTGGGAGGCGGCCATGTAGGCTTCCTCCACATCGGAAAAAGCACTGACAATCTTGATGAGCGAGCCCTTTTCGCGCTCGGAGAAGACCTGCTTGCGGATGCGGTTCTGATTCTTGGCTATCAGGCTGTTGGCAGCGTTGACGATGGTTTGGGTGGAGCGATAGTTGCGTTCCAGCTTGAAGAGTTTGCACTCAGGATAGGAGCCCTGGAAATGCAGGATGTTGTCAATGTTGGCACCCCGGAAAGAGTAGATGCTCTGTGAGTCGTCGCCCACCACGCAGACCCGGTGGTGATGCTCGGCCAGCATCTTGACAATCAGGTATTGGGCATAGTTGGTGTCTTGATACTCATCGACCAGGATGAACTGGAAGCGCTCCTGCCACTGGGCCAGGATGTCGGGATGATGGCGGAACAGCTCGTAGGTATGGTAGAGGATGTCGTCGAAGTCCATGGCGCCGGCCTTGCGGCAACGGCCCACATACTGCGCGTAGATCTGGGTGAGCCGGGGCATGCGGGCCTGCTGGTCGCGCTGCTGGATGTCGGCGTTTTCGGCATAGTCCTGCGGTGAAATCAGGGAATTCTTGGCATTGGAGATATGCGAATACAAGCTGTTGGGCTTATAGACTTTCTCATCGAGCTGCATTTCCTTGACGATGGTCTTGAGCAGGTTTTTGGTGTCAGTCGTGTCATAGACGCTGAAATCGGCTGGAAAGCCGATGGCGGCCGATTCCATGCGCAGGATACGCAGGAATATGGAGTGGAAGGTACCCATCCACAGGCGGGCGGCCGACTGGGCATCGACCATGGCGGCCACGCGTTCCTTCATCTCGCGGGCAGCCTTGTTGGTGAAGGTCAGGGCCATGATGTTCCAGGGGGCCAGTCCTTGACGGAGCAGCCAGGCCACCTTGCTGGTGAGCACCCGGGTCTTGCCCGAGCCGGCACCGGCAATGATGAGCGAGGGACCGTCGGTGTACATGACGGCCTGCCTTTGCATATCATTCAGATTGTCAATGATTTTGTCCACCTGTTTCGATCATCGTTTGATGTGAACAAATGTACTGAATGGGTGCTGTATTCGCAAATAATTTTGCCCGTAAAGTGGCGATACATTAACTTAGCAGCCATAAAAAATCATAATCATGAAGCAGTTGATCACTCCAGAGAAAATCACCCGCCTGGCGCCCGGTGAAATCTTCGTTTTCGGCAGCAACCTGGCCGGATCGCATGGTGGTGGCGCCGCCTGGACGGCCTATCAGAAATTCGGTGCCGTCTGGGGGCAGGGAGTCGGCTTGCAGGGCCAAAGCTATGGCATCCCGACCATGCAGGGCGGGGTGGAGACCATCCGGCCTTATGTCGATGAGTTCATCGCTTTTGCCCGGCAGCATCCCGAGTTTTGTTTCCTGGTGACCAAGATCGGCTGCGGCATCGCAGGTTTCAGCGAGTCGGAAATCGCTCCGCTGCTGCGTGAAGCCCTGGGCCAGCCCAACATCGCCCTGCCGCAAAGCTTTGTCTCCCTGCTGACAGAGTAATTTTTTTCTCCCAATGATCGCAACGATACTTTCATTATCTTTTGTATATTTGCCATATCGTATCAGTCGAAGACATTTAAAACGAAGAGTTATGAAATACCTGTTCCAAATACTGCTTGCCAGTTTAGCACTGTCGATGGTAATGACAGCTTGCAAAAGTGACAAGGAAGAAGACCATTACATTGAGGATGTGGAAGTAGATTATGTTGATTTAGGACTTAGTGTCAATTGGGCAACTTTCAACGTTGGCGCATCTTCGCCCGAACAAATTGGTGATTGTTATGCATGGGGTGAAACAAGAAAGAAAATAGATTTCAGCTGGGACACTTATAAGTGGTATGACGTCTCTACTAAAACACTGACGAAGTATAATTATCTTGATTCATTTGGGATAGTCGATAATAAGAGGGTCCTTGAATTGGAAGATGATGTGGCGCATGTAATGTGGGGTGGCAGTTGGCGCATGCCGACAAGAGAAGAATTGAATGAACTGTATAGCAACTGCAGATGGACTATGACGAAACTGAACGACGTGTTGGGCTACGAAGTGACAAGTCGTGTGGCCGGATACGAAGGCCGAAGCATATTTCTGCCTGCGCTGACTTACTATGATTGGGGATCCTACTGGAGCAGTTCCCTTCACAATACCAACCCGCAATGTGCGTACTATTTCCGTTTCAATTTGTTTTCGCATAAAAATCATCTTACAGGAGAATTGGATGAAGTTCTTTTTCCAAATTCGGTTGAATACCGTTATTATGCCCTTATGACAATCAGACCGGTATGTCCATCTGAAACCTGGTCGACGGATTCATTGTCCATCAACGTGAATCACAAATCTATAACTGTATTTTCAAATGCGATATCATCTCTTTCTGCATCAGTTAAAAAGAATGGTTCTTACTTTAGTTTCAAACCTATTGCCTGGGCTTCGGATAACCCATCTGTGGCTACGGTCAATCAAAGCGGAATGGTGACGGCTCATTCGCCTGGAAAGGCATATATCACTGCTTCTGTATCGAATGCAGTAACAGACACTTGCATAGTTACTGTCATCGAGGAATCACAAATAGAGCATACCTATGTCGATTTAGGACTTTCTGTGAAATGGGCCACTTTTAATGTTGGTGCCTCTTCTCCCAATGAAAAAGGATATCATTTTGCCTGGGGAGAAAGTGTTTTCAAGAAGGGATACAATACAACATCCTACAAATGGTGTAATAATTCGGAGAGGGCTCTGACCAAATACAACAACGATAGCTCTTTTGGTACTGTTGTTGATAATAAGACGGAACTTGATTCGGACGATGATGCTGCTCATGTCAGATGGGGCGGAGACTGGCGTATGCCGACTGTTGAAGAATTTGTTGAGCTCATTAACAATTGTGACTGGTTGTACATCAGGTTGAAAAATGGAATAGTCGGTTATCAAGGGACAAGCAAGAAAGATGGCTATACTGACAGTACTATCTTCTTCCCGGCTGCCGAGAATAATGACATTTTCGACCCAAAACCAGAGACTGATCCTCATTATCCCAACTGGCCAAATGGTTATTATTGGTCTAAGAGTATCAATACTGACAATCCGGCAAAAGCGTGGTCTTTCAGATTTGAAAGCAAATACACGATGGAAAAGACCCAGCACATGGAAAACTACAATGCTCGCTATAATGGTTTTTCAATTCGACCAGTGCACCCATAGGACTTAGGGTTGCAGCGGAGTGAGGGGGTAGATGAGGTTGACGATCAAAATGTCTGCGGCCAGGATGATGGCCCCCATGATCAGACCGATACGCATAAAATCGCTGAAGCGGTAGCCGCCGGGGCCGTACACCAGCATATGGGTGGGTGAACCTATGGGAGTGGCAAAGCTGCTGCTTACGGCAATCATCAGTGCAATGAGAAAAGGGAAGGGCTCATAGCCCAGGCGGGTGGCGGCATCGTACATGATGGGAAACAGGATGGCTCCGGCTGCCGTATTGGAGACAAATTCCGTGATGATGGTCCCGACCAGACAAATGGCTGTCATGACCACGATGGGATTGGTGCCGCAAAGGTCGAGCACGCCATAGGCAATCCGCTGGGAAATACCCGTTTGCTGTATGGCTGTCCCCAGGACGACCGAGCCGGCAAACACCATCAATATCTCCCAGTTGATCGATCTCATGGCTTGTTCAGGACTGCAGCAGCGGAACAGCAGCATGGCTGCGGCCGCCAGGAAGGCACTTTGCAGCAGCGACAGGACATTGAGGGCCGAGAGTGCCACCATGGCAATCATGATAAGGGCCGATATCAAGGTTTTCGGGCCCATACTTGTCACCTGATCCGAATCGAAGAAATGCAGTTGCGACGACAGTGCTTCTGCATTGACATTCATCCCCGGCGGACAATCCAGCAGGAGCGTGTCGCCGGCCTGGAGTATCACCTGCCGGGGTGACTGGCCGATGCGTTCGCCCCTTCGTGCCACTGCCACCAGCACCATGCCCGATTCCTTCTCAAAGCGGCTGTCTGCGATGGAAGTGTTGATCAGTTTGCTGCCAAACGACACATAGGCCATGCGGAGTTGGCGGTGCTTGTCTATTTCGGAGGTGGAAAATATTGGATGATCGGCATTGACCAGGCCGTAGTTTTTCTTGAGTTCGAGAAGCTCGTCAATACGGCCGGCATACACCAGGTGGTCGCCGCCCATGAGGGGCTCGTCGTCGGAGAGCGGTGCCGAATAATCGTCAAAATGGTAGAGTTCTATCAGGCTGCCTCCTTTGACATGCAGCAGGCCTGTTTCGCCCAGGGTCTGACCTATGTATTTGTTGTCGGACGGGATCAGAAACTCGACCGTATAATCAGAGGCCTGCTGAAAAGCGCTCTCGGTGGGTTTGCGTTCAGGCAGCAGTTTTTTCAGGGCAATGACCGACAGCACGCCGACGGCCAGGCAGAACAGTCCGGGCAGGGTGGTGGCCAGGACGTTCATCTGGGTGCCGGTCTGGTCGGCATACAATCCGGAGATGACCAGGTTGGGCGGGGTGCCGATCAGGGTGCAGACACCGCCCATACCAGAGGCATAGCTTAGGGGAATCAACAGTTTGGAAGGAGCGACCCCCAACTTTTTGGACCATTGCTTGACAATGTTAACAAACATGGCCACCACTGTCGTGTTGCTCAGAAACGAACTCAGTGCCGCAACAGGAAGCATGAGCCGTACGATGGCCCTGGAATAGCTTTTGGGCTGACCCAGCAGGTGCTTGACTATCCACTGGAGCACACCGGTATGGTTCAGTCCAGCCACCACCACGAACAGAACACCGATGACTACTACCGACGTGCTGCTGAATCCGGAAAAAGCATGCTGGGCATCCAATACGCCTGTCACAAACAAAATGCCTATGGCTGAGAGAAACACCAAATCGGTACGCAGTTTTGTGCACAGCAGGACGATAAACATACCCACCACCGTGACAATGGTGATCCAGGCATGAAGGTCAAATCCCCAAAAAACGATCGATTCCATGATTGATGACAGAGTTATTCAGGTGCTCGACGCTTGCGCGGATGCTGGCAAGGTCCTTTCGTTGGTGGCCGTAGAGCCAGGGGCTCCAGTAGAGCAGTTTGCGCAGGTAGGGCCGGATTTTTTCGGTGAGCATGCCCGCCAACAGGCAGAGCAGCGTCAATAGCAGCAGCCAGGGCCAGGAAAGCCCCAGGACAAGCGTGGCTGCCACCGCATAGAACAGGTAGCAGAAAGGCAGGCCGAAAGTACCCAGGGCGATGCGGTAGGTGCTGAACATCTGCGGATCGCCGTCCTGGCGGCACAACCGATGGACCAGGGCTCGCAGCGGCCAATTCAAAAGATGACCGGGCAGGGCGACAACGGCAAGGATGATTTGCCACAATGGTAACAGCCAGGGACAGTGGTGTTTGCGCGTGATCAGTTCAAGTTTGTCCTGGGGCAGGCCGGGCATCTCGCGCCAAGGGGCGGAAGCCTCGATCATCTGTTGCAACTTTTCCGGATCTTCCTCTTCCAGGCGATTCAGCGCCCGGGCGATTTCGCGTCGGGCATCGACACAGTGGCCGGGCGTGTCGGGCAGGGCCTTGGCCTGCAGCCATAGTGGCTGGAGAAGATAGGAGAGTTGGTAGATTTCATCGTAGTGTCCATCGCCCGGAATATGCTCTATGAGTTGGATGATGGCCTCGCTCAAGTCATCGCGCAATGCCTGCATGCCTCGTTGGGGATCTTCCTGCCACTTGGCCAGATAATCGCTCACCGACAGGGGCTTGCCGTATGTCACAACGATGTCGGCTCCCGGGTGTTCGTATTCGGTGTAGTCGATGCCGACCGGCACGATGCGGATGCTTGTCGTCTCCTGGAGTTGCTGCTGGACGGGAAAGGCGATGCGGAACATGCCTTTGACCAGCGGCCGCAGTCGGCGCAGGCCCCATTGGGTACCTTCGGGCATGAGGCAGAGCAGGTGCCGGCGCAGCAGTACGCCGCCGGCCTGGTCCATCTGCTGTTCGTTGCGGCTCAGGTTGCTGTAGCCGTCGCGTATGCGGTAAATGGGCATCATCTTGATGATGCGCAGCAGGCGGGCCACCGTCGGGTTTTTGAACATGTTGGCCCGGGCCATGAAGACCACCGGACGACGCTGCCAGCACAACACAGCCAGGGCGTCGACCATGGCGGCCTGGTGATTGGGGGCAAAGATGACCGGCTCACCGATGGGGATGTTTTCCTGGCCACGGTATTCAATCCGCCGGAAGAACAAGGAGAAACCGCTGCGGATCCACATTCGCAGCAGGCGGTAGGTGAGGGTGTCCGAGTCGATATAGCGGGGCATAAACGGTCGTTTCCTTGATTTCATCGAATAATGTGCGAAAGTAGCTTTTTTGCGTTTTACGAGCAAGCATTCCTGAGTTTTTAATTACCTTTGTGCCCGCAAAAAAGCAATACTGTTATGGCAAAAGAACTGACTCCTCGAAGCGAGAACTATTCACAGTGGTACAACGATCTGGTGATCAAGGCCGATCTGGCCGAGAATTCGGCCGTTCGCGGCTGCATGGTCATCAAGCCTTACGGCTATTCCATCTGGGAGAAAATGCAGGCCCAGCTGGATCTGATGTTCAAGGAAACCGGCCACCAGAATGCCTATTTCCCGCTGTTTATCCCGAAATCCTACCTGGGACGCGAGGCTGAGCATGTCGAGGGTTTTGCCAAAGAATGCGCCGTGGTGACCCATTCCCGTCTGAAAATGTCGGACGACGGCCAGTTGATCGTCGATCCCGCCTCCAAACTGGAAGAAGAGCTCATCGTGCGTCCTACGTCGGAAACCATCATTTGGAGCACCTATAAGAATTGGATCCATTCCTACCGCGACCTGCCCATCCTGTGCAACCAGTGGGCCAATGTCGTGCGTTGGGAGATGCGTACCCGCCTGTTCCTGAGAACGGCCGAGTTCCTTTGGCAGGAAGGCCATACGGCCCATGCCACCCGTGAGGAAGCCGAGGCGGAAGCACGCCGCATGTTGGGCGTCTATGGTGATTTCGCCGAAAAGTATATGGCAGTGCCGGTGATTCGCGGTGTCAAGTCGGCCAACGAACGTTTTGCCGGCGCTTTGGACACCTATACCATCGAAGCCATGATGCAGGACGGCAAGGCCCTGCAGGCCGGCACCTCCCATTTCCTGGGCCAGAATTTTGCCAAGGCCTTCGATGTGACCTTCGTCAACAAGGACAACCAGCCCGAATATGTCTGGGCCACATCGTGGGGTGTTTCGACCCGTCTGATGGGCGCCTTGATCATGACCCATTCCGACGACAACGGCCTGGTGCTGCCGCCGATGCTGGCACCTTACCAGGTGGTGATCGTCCCCATCTACAAGAACGAGGAGCAGCGCTCCCAGTTGGCCGAAAAGGCCGATCGTCTGGTGGCAGAGTTGCGCGACAAGGGTATCCGTGTTGTTTTCGACAACAACGATACCAAGAAACCCGGCTGGAAGTTTGCCGAATACGAGATGAAGGGTGTGCCCGTGCGTCTGGCCCTGGGCATGCGCGACCTGGAAAACGGCACCGTCGAGGTGGCCCGTCGCGACACTTTGACCAAAGAAACCCGCGAACAGCAGGGCATCGGCGATTATGTCAAGACCTTGCTCGACGAAATCCAGGCCAACATTTTCAAGAAGGCCCAGGCCTATCGCGACGCCCATATCTATGAGGTGGATTCCTACGATGAATTCAAGGCCAGAATCGAAGACGGCGGATTCTTCCTTTGCCACTGGGACGGTACGACCGAGACCGAGGAACGCATCAAGGAAGAGACCAAGGCCACCATCCGCTGCGTGCCCCTGCAGGGCGACAAGACTCCCGGCCGTTGCATGGTAACGGGCAAGCCTTCGGCCCAGCGCGTGATCATCGCCAAAGCTTATTGATTTTTCCGGTTGTTGCGCAGGTCGGATTCGCCCTTGCTCTTGACAATCTGTCGGACGATACGGTCGACAAAGGCCTGACGTAGTTCGGAGAGGGTATTGAACGTCTCCTTGTAAACCACGCCGACTCCCTGGGTCGTCATGGCCGACTTGAAGTAGCGGCTGTCGTTCGAACGGTTGAACATCTTCAGCCGCCAGCGTCCCGACTGTGAGAATTTGTATTCCATGTCGAAGTCACCGACAAATTGGGTGTTGGAATTGACCAAATCTTCCCGTGAACCAATGTTACCATTGATGATCAGGCGGTTGTCGAGCATCTGACCGCTCATGGCCACCTGCCATTCGCCGATGCCTGTGGTCATGTCATCGTAGTGGTATTTCAGGTCGAGCGACAGGTTCTCGTCGCCCAGCGACTGGACGATAAGCCGGTTGATCTGGCGGGAGAGGGTATTGAGCGTGGCGGCCACCACGGCCGTCATATTGTCGTTGTTGGTGGTGGACACCGCGTAGGTGTTCTCGATGGTGCCGAAGCGTCCAAGCAGCAGCAGATAGACAATCTGGCGGTTGAGTATCTCATCGGTGTTGATGACATTCATGATGCGGCGGCGCACTTCCTCGTCGGCCGAGGGAAAGGCCAGTCCCAATTGGATGGTGGGTTGCTCAAGTTTGCCGGAGATGTTCATGGTGCAGGTCACCGGAATGCTGGTACGGTTCAGGTTGAGCGAGGCCAAGTCGCCTTCTTCGAGCAAATCGGACAACGACACATTGAAGACGGTATAGCCGGCATTGATGTCCATTTCGGCCGACATCAGGTCGCCGTTGAAATTGACCACGCTGCCCTGGGCAATGTTGAATTCGCGGGAAATGAGGTTCTGGATGCTGAATTTGTATTTACCGCTTTCAAGCACGTATTGGCCGAAGATCTGCACATCTTCCTTGGTGCTGTAGAGTAGACGGAGTCGTCCCTCACCGCGGGCCCTCATCTCGTCGCCGCCGGCCGATGTGATCAGTATCAGTTCGGCAGCAGGTGTCACCTCCAGCTCCAGGACGACGCTCACGTGGCCGTTGACCATGGCCGGCTGGATCTGAGTGGCGGGTCTCAGTCTGATTTTGTCCTCGATGACCACCTTTTCCTCGTCTTTATCGACAAAACGGATGAAGGCGTAATCGTTGTCGGTGGCGGAAGAGGCCAGCGAGGCGGCAACCAGCGTCCTTTCGGCCGTTCGGGCCTTGACTTCGATCTGCAGGTCTTTGTCGGGACCCGACATGGTGGCTGTGCCAGTGGCATAGACATCGCCGTACAGGTTCTCACCGGCCGAGGCAGGAATGTCCATCAACTTGAGCCGGTTGAACGAAAGTCCGAAATCGAAATACAGGTTTTTGAAACCGGAGTGGGTGATTTCACCGGTGAAATAGGCTTTGTTGTTTTCGTTGTCGGTGAGTTCGACCCGGTTCATCCGTATCGAAGTGGGTGTCAGGTAAACGGTGTCGGAGAAAGTGTAGCGGGTCTTGAGCATGTCTATGCGCAATTCTCCCTGTTCGATGAGACCGTTGCCGACCACGGCAATTTTCGCACCCTCTTTCACTTGTCCCATCACCTGGATGAATCCATGCGCCCGGCCGCCCAGGCTGACCATGGGCTGGGAGAACATGCTGACAAAATCCAGGGGAATGCCATGGGCGTCGATGCCCAGATACAGGGAATCGTGCTGCAGGTAGAAACCACCGTTGACATCGCCCAGCCACTGGCCGTTCTCTGAGACGGAGGCATCCAGTTCGATGCCTGTTTTCTCCTCATTCCATCGGGCTTTGGCCTGCAGATCGCCCAGCGGGGAACGGTTGAGCGAAAACTTCTCTACGGCAATGTCGCCGTTTACCTGCGGCTCTGACATCAGGGAGACGATCTTGGCGCTTCCCGTAGCCGTACCGCCGATGAGCAGTTGTTTTTTCTTCTTGACAACGCTACGGGTGGTTTTCAGGCGGAACAGGTCGTCGATGCTGACCCGGTTCATCACCACGGAAAGCGTGTCCGTGTCGTTTTTCGACACGGTGCCGTCGAGATAGAGCAGCTGGTCGTCATGGGTCAGCTTGAACTGGCTGATCTGAAGATCGCTGCCATCCCAATAGAAGCGGCAGGGCTGGGTCTGCCACAGGGAATCGGCCATCTGTATCTCAAGTGTGTTGAGATGGCTCCTGACAGTCAGGGGACTGTTGGTCCCGTCCTTGCGGAACAGATGCGAACTGTGGAGATTCAACCGGTTCTTGGCCGCGGTTTTCAGGTCTTCACCGAAGAAATCCAGCCTGATGGAGTCGGCCACGGCATCGGCGTTCAAGGCTACATTGTAGAGATTGCTGCCGTTGTCCACTGCCGAAGCCGCCGACAGATACAGACGTTTGTCACCCTGGTTGTCGGCCACGATCTCGGGCTGGCTCAGCCGCATTTCCTGATAGAAGATTTCCCGGGAATGGGCCCTGAGATAGAAGTGGTCGTCCGGGTGATCGTAATAGCCTTCCGCGCTAACCGATTCGGGCACGGTAAAGGGAAGGCTGAGGGCAGTGGACCAACTTTCCGTTTGGCCCACTTCCAATTGGAAATGATAACTGTTGTCGGCTACCGATCGGCCTTCGGCCGGGAACAGCGTGGGCAGGTAGCGGGCCAGCACACCGTCGTGGATATCGTTGTAGAGCTCGGAGAAGCGGTATTGGCCGATGAGTTCGCCTCGGATGACATCTGAGGCGATAGCGGTCCGGCCTTTTTCCAGACTCAATACCAGGCTGTCGGCATGGCAGGGTGTCAGGTTGTTGTAAAAGTCGATGGAATCCACTCGCAGTTGCCCAAGCAGATTGTCCAGGTCGTTGCCTTCCAAATCGGTACTCAAGCTGAAGGATAAAGCCGATGTACCTTCTGTCTCAGGCAGGAAGTTCAACTGCTGCAGATCGACGTGCCGGACCTCCATATCGGCCTGTAGTCGATTGACGTCCTTTTGTTGCATGAAGGCCGTCAGATTGAGTTGACAGTTGGGATCGTCCATATCCAGAAGGGCATGGTAGTGACCCTGTTCGTCGATACGGGCCTTCAAGTCGGCATCCCGATAGACATAGCCGTTGAAGGGCAGGCGGTGGATATCGGCCTGGACATCGGCCATGAGCGACTGGCCTTCACGCCGGACCGCCTTCACCTTCATGTCCATATCGGTCGGACCAAGTGCCTTTTCGAGTTGGAAAAGCTCTTGCAAATCAAAGTTGTCTGTACTGATGCTCCCGGCCAGGTGTTGTTCGCTCGAGGCATAGTCGATCACACTGGCCTGCAGTTGCATGGTGCCCGGGGCACTGGCCAATTGTCCTTTGGCCCTGATCATACTCGAATCCATCGACAACTCTCCTGTGTAGGAAGTGCGTCCCAAACGATAGACAAAATCGGGCAACTGCATGGAGGGAGATGAGGCGATTTGCCCGTACAACGCAGCTATTTCGGGGCGTATCCAAATCTCGTCCCAATGGGAATTGATGCGGCGGGACGGCTTGAGCGCATGTTGGAGGCTGGCTTGTCCATCCAGTCCGGCCAGATCGTCGAGGCTGAAATACAGGTGACGAATGTCTAGCAAGCTCATATCGCCGGCCAGTTGCAATTGCAGCGTTGCCTGGTGGTTGTCATTCTCCAGGTGGTACTGACGGGCAGTCTGCGGAAAATCCCATAGCGAGAGACGGGCTGTGAGGTCCATCTCTTCGGCAATTGCGATGGAATCGGGCTGGAAGCCGGGACAAAGCAGCAGCGTGGGGGTGACGGTGACGCTGGAATGGGGCAGGGCCAGGGCAAAACGTTCGATGAGCAGGTAGCGCTGGTCGTAACCGGCTGCCAGGTCGAGATCCTGGATTTGGAACCCCTGGGGGGTGGCGCAACTGAGTTGCTCGACGTTCATCTTGATCCGTCCATCTTCCGAAAGGGCGCTACCTTTGAGGCTAATGTCTTTTATTTCAACATGATATGGGTCAAACCCTGAAGCGTAGGGCTCCGACAGGACATCGTATTGGATGCGGCAGTCTTTCAGCATCACGGATTCCAGATTCAGGTAGGGGAGAGACTGGCCGCTTTTGGTGACCCTCTCCTCGTCGGGTTGGGACTGGAACAGGGGCAGCTGTTTGATGTTGAGCGGCGAGGAGGGCGTTTCCCTCCACAGGTGGATGTTGGCGCCTATCAATCGGATAGCATTGAATCCCAGTCGCTTGGAGAGTAGTTTACGGGGCTGGATATCAATGTCGGCACGGTCAATCGACAAGAGCGTGTTGCCAGTCGAATCGGTCAGAACCACCTGGTAGAGATTCAGGCAGGAACGCTCCAGGCTGAAAGACAGGGAATCGAGCTTGACAAGGAGCCCTTGTTGCCCGACAGCGCCGTTCAGCCCTTTCTGCAAGGCCCAGCGCTGGAAGCGGCTGTTGGACAACACCAAGAGGATGACACCCAACAGTGCCACCACAATAAACGTCCAAAGCCAGCTTTTCTTTCTCAAATTAATTGTACTTTTGTGCGCCTGTTTGAGCAGGCGGAAAAACCGACAAATGTACGAATAAAATGAGACCTATTTACATTTTAGGGATAGAATCTTCTTGTGACGACACTTCAGCGGCTGTAATTCAGGGAGATTGCCTGCTGTCAAATGTCATTGCCAGCCAGAAAGTCCACGAGATTTACGGCGGCGTGGTGCCCGAATTGGCCTCCCGTGCCCATCAGCACAACATCGTACCGGTGGTGGACCTGGCTCTCAAGCAGGCCGGTATCGACAAATCCCAGCTTTCGGCCCTGGCCTATACCCGGGGACCGGGCCTGATGGGTTCGTTGTTGGTCGGCACTTCATTTGCCAAAGGTTTTGCCCGCGCCCTGAACCTGCCGATGATCGATGTGAACCATCTCCAAGCGCATATTCTGGCCCATTTCATCCAGCAAAAAGGGGAGGAGCACACCCCGCCGGCTTTTCCATTCCTTTGCCTGCTGGTTTCGGGCGGCAACTCCCAGATTGTGCTGGTGAAATCGTACAAAGACATGGAGATTATCGGTCAGACCATCGACGATGCGGCCGGCGAGGCTTTCGACAAATGCGCCAAGATGCTGGGGCTGCCATACCCGGGCGGCCCGGTCATCGACAAACTGGCCCAAAGCGGTGATCCTGAGGCATTTCACTATAGTCATCCTCAAGTTCCTGATTTCAACTACAGCTTCAGTGGCCTGAAGACGTCGTTCCTGTATCATTTGCGCGATGAAATGGCCAAAAATCCCAACTTCGCCGAAGAGCGCAAACCGGATCTGTGTGCCTCCCTTCAGAAAGCGGTGGTGGACATCCTGATGGACAAACTCTACAAGGCGGCCAAGGCTCTCAAGATAAAAGAGGTGGCCGTGGCTGGCGGAGTATCTGCCAATTCGGCGCTTCGGGCAGCCTTCCAGAACTATGCCCGCCGTTACCAGTGGCGTATCCACATTCCCAGGATCTCCTACACGACCGACAATGCGGCCATGGTGGCCATATGCGGATATTTTAAGTACTTGGATGGAGATTTCTGTCCCATCGATGCAGCGCCTTTTTCCAGAGTGTCGGTTTAGTAAGTGCTTTATATTGAGCGCAATACAAATCGCTCTCGTTTTTTTTGAAAAATAATGGATGTAATAATTGCACAATTGACGAAAAAGTACGATTTTTGCACCCGCTAAAAAAATATTGTGCGCGACCGCCGTCGAGGCCGAGCAAAACATTGAAAGCAAGAAAAATATAAACCAGTAATATTAATTGCAATGTCGAAAATTTGTCAGATCACAGGAAAGAGAGCTATGATTGGCAACAACGTCTCGCATTCCAAGAGACGTACCAAACGTAAATTCAATGTCAATCTTTTCCAGAAGAAGTTCTATTGGGTAGAACAGGGTTGCTGGATTGCACTGACCGTTTCTGCAGCCGGTCTGCGCGATATCAACCGCAAAGGTTTGAACGCCGCCATGAACGATGCCGTCGCTGCCGGTCATCTGCGTATGGAAGATATTTTAATCATCGACTAAGAGGAGAGTATAGCCATGGCAAAGAAAGCAAAAGGTAACAGAGTCCAGGTCATCCTGGAATGCACTGAACATAAGGACAGCGGTATGCCGGGTACTTCCCGATACATCACCACCAAGAATCGTAAGAACACGACCGGGAGATTGGAGCTGAAGAAATACAATCCTATCCTGAAGAGAGTCACAGTACACAAAGAAATTAAATAATATAAGAGATGGCAAAGAAAGCAATTTCAACCTTGCGTACCGGTGAAGGCCGTTCCACGGTGAAGGTTATCAAGATGATCAAGTCTCCGAAGACCGGAGCTTACGTTTTCAATGAAGAAATGGTAGCTGCTGACAAGGCTGCTGAATACGCCAAGAAGAAATAACTTGTTATTCAGAGTTTTGTCGATAAATATTCAAGGTTGTTTCTGATTCAGAGACAACCTTTTTTCGCTTAATAAACAAGGTCACATGGGTATTTTCGGTTTGTTCTCCAAAGAAAAGAAGGCCACCCTGGATCAGGGCTTGGCACGCACCAAGGACAGTGTCCTGTCGAAGATAGGCCGGGCCATCGCCGGCAAGTCCAAAGTGGACGACGAGGTGTTGGACCAACTGGAGGAAATCCTGATTTCCTCGGATGTCGGGGTGGACACCACCATACGCATCATCGAGCGTATCGAGGCGCGTATCAAGCGCGACAAATACCTCAATACCGACGAACTCTACGCCACGTTGAAAGCGGAGATTGTCGATCTGCTTACAGAGAACGACCTGGAAGCCAGCATGGATTTCGAAGTGCCCACCGGCAAGCATCCCTACGTGATCATGGTGGTCGGCGTGAACGGGGTGGGTAAGACCACGACCATCGGCAAGATCGCCTGGCAGTTCACCCGCAAGGGCAAAAAGGTCTATCTGGGGGCTGCCGACACTTTCCGTGCCGCCGCCGTCGAACAACTCGACATCTGGGGGCAGCGCACCGGTGCCACCGTCGTCAAGCAGCGCATGGGCGCCGATCCGGCTTCCGTTGTCTTCGACACGCTCAAGTCGGCCCAGGCCAACGATGCCGATGTGGTGCTCATCGATACGGCCGGCCGGCTGCACAACAAGGTGGGGCTGATGAACGAGCTGACCAAGATCAAGAACGTCATGAAGAAGGTCTATCCCGAGGCACCGCACGAGATATTGCTCGTCCTGGATGGCTCGACCGGGCAGAATGCCTTCGAACAGGCCCGCCAGTTTACCTTGGCTACCGAAGTCAATACGCTGGCCATCACCAAATTGGATGGCACCGCCAAAGGTGGTGTCGTGCTGGGTATTTCCGACCAGTTCAAGATTCCGGTCAAGTATATCGGTCTGGGCGAGGGCATGGACGACCTGCAGATATTCAACCGCCGGGAATTTGTCGATTCCCTGTTTGGCGACCAGTTGTCATGAAGTCCTCAAAGGGAGTCACCGTCATTTCATTGGGCTGCTCGAAGAATCTGGTCGATTCTGAGCAACTGTTGCACCAATTCCGCCGGATAGGCTATGAAATACGCCACGACGAGCGTCCCCGCCGGGGTGATGTCGTAGTGATCAACACCTGCGGCTTTATCCAGGATGCCAAGCAGGAGTCGATTGAGACCATCCTGCAGTATTGTGAGGCCCGCCGCAAGGGCCAGATCGCCCGCCTGTATGTGATGGGCTGCCTTTCACAGCGTTATTTGGAGGAACTCAAGCTGGAGATTCCCGAAGTGGACGCTTTCTACGGCAAATTCAACTGGCAGGACATCCTGCGCGACCTGGGCCGTGAATACCTGGAAGCCGAGCATCACTGCCGTGTGCTGACCACGCCCTCGCATTATGCCTACATCAAGATAGCCGAAGGCTGCAACCGGCATTGTTCTTTTTGTGCCATTCCTTTGATTACCGGGCCGTACCAATCGCGTCCGATAGAGGATATCAAGCAGGAAATCGTTGAATTGGTCGCTGCCGGTGTCAAGGAATTCCAGATTCTGGCCCAGGATCTGTCATATTATGGCAAAGACCTGTACCACGAGTTCAAACTGGCACAATTGATAGAGGAAATATCTGATATAAAAGGAGTTGAGTGGATCAGACTGCATTATGCCTATCCATATTTGTTTCCGTATGACATTTTGCCGGTGATCCGGGAGAGAGCCAATGTCTGCCTGTATCTGGATATGGCCCTTCAGCATTGCAGCGACCATATTCTCCAGTTAATGAGACGTCATATCACTGGAAATGAGACAGTTGAATTGATTAATAGGATACGCCGCGAGGTACCTGGCATCCATCTGAGAACCACTTTGATGGTAGGCCATCCGGGTGAGACTGACGCTGATTTTGAGCAACTTAAGTCGTTTGTCAAGGAAATGCGTTTCGAGCGGATGGGAGCATTTGCATATTCGGCCGAGGAAGGCACCTACAGCGGTGACCATTACAAGGACGATGTGCCTCAGAATGTCAAGCAAGCCCGTCTGGACGAGTTGATGGCCATCCAGCAGGAAATCTCCGAAGAGTTGAGTCAGGCCAAAGTCGGGCAGCGTCTGCGTGTCATCATCGACCGTGAAGAGGAAGACTATTACGTAGGACGCACGGAATTCGATTCACCGGAGGTTGATCCGGAAGTATTCGTCGGCAAGGAACGTCCGTTGGATATCGGAGCGTTCTACGACGTACAGATCGATGAAGCGTCCACGTTTGATTTGTTCGGACACACTGTCTAAGTAAGTTTTCCCGGGCAGCCTGAGATTTCTCTATTTGAATTAATAGCCCTGTATAATCGCTGAGAATCGAATATTTGATGCCGAATAGGGGTATGGTGTGGGATTTTGAAATTATCTATTCAACATAATACTAATTATGGAACAAAAGGGGTTGAAAAAAGAAAGTCCTGGAATCTCTTCCAGGACTTTCCCAAATAATGTTGAATTGATGTGTTATCTCATGCTCTTCATGAGTGCATCCATTTCTTCGTATTTCTTTTCGTAGCCTTTGCCCAGGTTGTAATAGATACCACGCAATGCTACGACATAGTCGCGTTCTGTCGGATTCAGCTGATGGGCTTTTTCCAGGTACGGCAGCGGCTTCATGAAGACATTCTTCATTTTGGCCTTCTCGGTGCGGTATTTCCTGTCGTCGCGGATGGCATTGACACGGTCCAACTCCTCTACAGCTTCGTTGTAATAGATACGACCGATGCTGCCCAGGGCGTCGGCAAATTCGGGATCCAGTTCGACGGCCTTTTCAAAATACTTCAGAGAACCCTTTACATCTCCCTCATGTTCAATGATTTGCGCTTTCAGGTTCCAGAATACGGCCGAGGTCGAATCGCCGTTGGCCATGGCGTTGTCGATCCATACCATAGCGGTCTTCAGGTCGTTGCGACTCAGGTATTCATTCACCAGGCTTCTGGCATAATACGGGTTCTGCGGGAATTTCTGGGCACCGATCTTGTACATTTCAATGAGGTTGACCGTGTCCTTCAGGCGGCCATATTCGTAGATAACGAACTGATACATCTCCTCTTCCGGCTTGTAAACACCCAGCAGTTTCTTGAAGTATTTCAAGGCTGTGTAGGAATCGTTGGCCTGGGATGCCGAGGCACCGCAGTAATACTGCAGCGTCTGGATCATCGTGTCCTTGGTGAGGGCTTCCATCTTGACGTTGTCCCACATCTTCAGGTTCGGATAGTCCAGATAATACTCGAAAGCCTTGATGGCGTTCTGGTAGTCCTGATTCTTGAAATAATAGCCACCTGCATTGATGAAACCGTTCTGCATGACGTCCATTATTTCTACGATCTGCTTGCGTAACTTGTTGGGAACCTTGCCCTTGGCATTAGGAGTCTGATCCAGGGAGTCGGCCACCTTCAGGCAGTCGTAGGCCTTCATCAAGGACGTAGCCATCAGTTCTTCGTTGGCCCGGCCGCCGGTCCACTGTTTCTTCTGTTCGTTGTCGAAGAGCTTGTAGTAGATCTTACCGGCCGTAAACCAGGTGTCAGCCTGCGTTTTGGTGATGGAATCCAACAGGGCCGGAGCGATGAATTTCTCAGCTTCGACGTAGTCGGGTTTTTCGGCCGTCATCTTGGCTTTTGCCTTACGTACATTGGTCTTCTGGGCGAAAACATCCCCCGAGCCGACCAGCAGTAACAAAGCGGTGGTGAATAAAACCAATCTTTTCATAGTTGCATTAATTAAAAGTTTTATTTGATATCATAGACGTTCTCCGTTTGCGATGCGCTACAGTTCGGCGATGGGAGCCTCCTGCCCTTCTTCACCGCTCTCCTCTTCCTTATCGGACATGACGACGCAGACCGAGGCGATTTCATCGCTGCGTTTCTCGAGATTGATCAGACGTACGCCCTGGGTGGCACGACCCATGACGCGGATGTCGGCCAGCGGCAGGCGGATGGCGATGCCCGACTTGTTGATGATCATCAGGTCGTTCTCGTCATTGACATTGGTGATGCTGACCAACTGACCGGTCTTGTCGGTGATATTGAGCGTCTTGACGCCCTTGCCGCCACGGTTGGTGATACGGTAGTCCTCGATGTCCGAGCGTTTGCCGTAGCCCTTCTCCGAAACCACCATGATGGTCTCGTCGCCCGTGTGCTTGATGACAATCATGCCGACTACTTCGTCCTGGCCGTCCTCGTCGAGTGTCATGCCGCGTACACCGGTCGATACACGGCCCATGCTGCGGACTTTGTCCTCGCTGAAGCGGATGGCACGGCCGTTGCGGTTGGCCAGTACGATTTCGCTGCCCTCACCGGCCAGGGATACCTGGATCACCTGGTCGTCCTCGCGGATGATGATGGCCTTGACACCGTTGATCTTGCTCTTGAAGTAGTCTTCCAGGGCGGTCTTCTTGATGACACCCTGACGGGTGGCGAAGACCAGGAAGTGCGATTTGAGGTACTCTTCGGAAGTGTCCTTGACACGGATATAGGCCGTCACCTTGTCGTCGCCTTCGATGTTGAGCACATTCTGGATGGCCCTGCCCTTCGATGTCTTGTTGCCCTCGGGGATTTCGTAGACTTTCAGCTTGTGGTATTTGCCTTTCTGGGTGAAGAACAGCATGGTGTTGTGCATGGAGGCCGGATAGATATGCTCCACGAAATCCTCATCGCGGGTGGTGCTGCCCTTGGAGCCTACCCCACCCCGGTTCTGGGCGCGGAAATCGGCCAGCGGCGTGCGCTTGATGTAGCCCAGGTGGGAGATGGTGATGACCATTTCATCGTCGGCATAGAAATCTTCGGGATTGAACTCTTCCGAGGCGAAAACGATTTCGGTGCGGCGTTCGTCCCCGTATTTTTCCTTGATTTCGAGCAATTCCTGCTTGATGATGTCCATGCGCATCTCCACGCTCTCGAGCACCTGGTGGTACCAGTCGATCTTGGCCATCAGGTCTTCATATTCCTTGTGCAGCTTGTCCACTTCCAGGCCGGTGAGCTGGCGCAGACGCATCTCGACGATGGCGCGGGCCTGGAGATCGGAGAGGTTGAATTCGGCCATCAGGCCTTCCTTGGCCACATCGGCGTTGGCCGACGAGCGGATGATGACGATGACCCGGTCGATGTTGTCGCAGGCGATGATCAGGCCCTGCAGGATGTGGGCGCGTTTCTCGGCCTCGGCCAGTTCAAATCGGGTGCGCCGGGTGACCACCTCATGGCGATGCTCCACGAAATAGTGGATCAAGTCTTTGAGGTTGAGCAATTTGGGACGACCCTTGACCAGGGCGATGTTGTTCACGCTGAAGGACGACTGCAAGGCGGTGAGCTTGAACAGCTTGTTGAGCACGACATTGGCATTGGCGTCTTTCTTGACGTCGATGACAATGCGCATGCCGCTGCGGTCGGTTTCATCGTTGATATTGGAGATACCTTCGATCTTCTTGTCACCCACCAGGTCGGCAATGGCCTTGATGAGTTCGGCCTTGTTGACACCGTAGGGAATCTCGGTGACGACGATCTGGTCGTGCGTGGGAGTGGATTCGATGGAGGCTTTCGAACGGATGACGATGCGTCCCTTGCCTGTCTCGAAGGCTTCCTTGACACCGGCATAGCCGTAGATGTAGCCGCCCGTCGGGAAATCGGGTGCCTTGATGTAGTGCATCAACTCCTCGACCGTGATGTCGTTGTTGTCGATGTAGGCCACCGTGCCGTCGATGACTTCCGACAAGTTGTGGGTGGGCATGTTGGTGGCCATACCCACGGCAATGCCGGAAGCGCCGTTGACCAGCAGGTTGGGAATGCGGGTCGGCAAAACAGTCGGTTCCTTGAGGGTGTCGTCGAAGTTCATCTGGAAGTCGATGGTGTCTTTGTCGATATCCAGGAGCATATCCTCGGCGATCTTGCGCAGGCGGCATTCCGTGTAACGCATGGCAGCCGGGCTGTCACCGTCGACCGAGCCGAAGTTGCCCTGGCCGTCCACCAAAGGATAACGCATGTTCCAGTCCTGAGCCAGGCGGACCATGGCGAAATATACGGAGGAATCGCCGTGGGGATGGTATTTGCCCAATACGTCACCGACGATTCTTGCAGATTTCTTATAGGGTTTGTCAGAGTTGTTGCCCAGTTCGTTCATTCCGAACAGAACACGGCGATGAACAGGCTTCATTCCGTCTCTTACATCGGGCAAGGCGCGGGATACAATCACCGACATAGAATAGTCTATGTAGGAGGACCTCATCTCCTCTTCGATGTTTACCGGAATAATTCTCTCATCTTCAAACATTTAATTCAAGTTTATAAGGGGTTAGTAAAATCATGTAAATGTAGGACATTCCATCCGTTTTTCCAAATAAAAAAACGAAGTTTTTTATGCCTTTCTCCGAAGAATAAAACTGACAATTTGTCCCATGGCAGGATTTTTGAGGGAAGATGAACCGCTATATATGAATAATAGGTATTTTTGCTGTCGAAAAAAAAGAAGAAAGGAACTTGCGCATGATAATGAAAAACATTACGAAAGATATGCATAAGGTGTTGGAATACAGTATCGAAGAAGCCCATCGCCTGGGGAATCCCACGCTCAATCCCGAGCATCTGCTGCTGGGAATGATCCGCAAGAAGGAGAACAAGGGCATGCAGTATCTCGACCAGCTGAACATCAACACCGCCATGCTGAAATATGTCATTGAAAACAGGATACGCCAGGAAAACACCATTCCTGAAGACGAGAGCATTCCCCTCAGTGCCAAATCCGAGAAAATACTCCGTATGGGCATTCTGGAAGCCCGCGGGCTGAAGAGCGAGGCCATCGACACGGATCATCTGCTGCTGGCCATCCTCCGCGACAATGACAATCTGGCATCCGAAGTGCTGGGCCAGGAAGGCGCCCGCTTCGACCGGGTCATGGCCCTGGTGTCGGGTCACCCCTCCCCTTCTGCCGGAGCCGGCTTTACCGAAAGCGAGGACGACGACGATGAATACGCCTCCGAGGAGGGCCGTTCTTCCGAAAACTGGAAAGTGAAATCGGAGGATCAGGCCACCTACGGAAACGAAAATAAGAAGGACACCCCTGCCCTGGACAATTTCGGCAACGACCTGACCCGTGCCGCCCAGGAAGGACGGCTCGATCCCATCGTGGGCCGGGAAGCCGAGATGCTGCGCATGGCACAGATCCTGAGCCGTCGCAAGAAGAACAACCCCGTGCTCATCGGCGAACCCGGCGTGGGCAAATCGGCCATCGTCGAAGGCCTGGCCATCCGTATTACAGAGCGCAAGGTGCCCCGCCTGCTGTTCAACAAGCGCATTGTGGCCCTGGACCTGGCTTCCATGGTAGCCGGCACCAAATACCGCGGCCAGTTTGAGGAGCGTGTCAAGGCTGTCATCAACGAGTTGGAAGAAAATCCCGATATCATCCTGTTTATCGATGAAATCCACACCATGGTGGGTGCCGGCAATGCGGCCGGTTCGATGGATGCCGCCAACATGCTCAAACCCGCCCTGGCACGTGGCAAGGTGCAGTGCATCGGAGCCACCACCCTGGACGAATATCGCAAGAGCATCGAAAAGGACGGTGCCCTGGAGCGCCGTTTCCAGAAGATCATCGTCGAGCCCAGCACGCCCGAGGAGACGCTGCAGATTCTGCAGAACATCAAGGACCGTTATGAGGAGCATCACAACGTGATTTATTCCGACGAGGCCCTGAAGGCCTGCGTCAACCTGACCGCCCGTTACGTGTCCGACCGCAATCTGCCTGACAAGGCCATTGACGCCATGGACGAGGCCGGCGCCCGGGTGCATATAGACAATATCGCCGTTTCGCCCGACATCGAGCACCTGGAGTTGGAAATCGACGCCACCGACCGGCTCAAGTCGGATGCCATCAACCGCCAGCAGTTCGAGCAGGCGGCTGAATATCGCGACCAAAGCCGTCAGTTGCAGGCCCGCCTCAAGGAATTGAAGGCCGAATGGGAGAAAACGCTCGACGGCCAGCGCAAGCCTGTCGATGAAGAGCAGGTGGCCGAAGTCGTCTCCATGATGTCGGGGGTGCCGCTTCAGAGCATTGCCCGCGAAGAAAGCGACAAACTGCTCCACCTGGCCGAGGTGCTCAAATCCAGGATCATCGGCCAGGATACGGCTGTCGATGCCGTGGTCAAGGCCATTCAGCGCAACCGTATCGGGTTGAAGGATCCCAACAAACCCATCGGCACCTTCCTCTTTGTCGGCCCGACGGGTGTCGGCAAGACCCACCTGGCCAAATTGCTGGCCGAAAACCTCTTTGACACGGGCGACGCCCTGGTGCGTATCGATATGAGCGAATTCATGGAGAAATTCACCGTTTCGCGGCTGGTGGGAGCGCCTCCGGGCTACGTGGGCTATGAAGAGGGCGGACAGCTCACCGAAAAGGTCAGACGCAAGCCCTACTGCGTGCTGCTGCTCGATGAAATCGAGAAAGCCCATCCCGATGTCTTCAATCTGCTGCTGCAGGTGATGGACGAAGGTCGTTTGACCGACAGTCTGGGACGCCGGGTGGACTTCAAGAACACCATCCTCATCATGACCTCCAATGTGGGCACCCGCCAGTTGAAGGAATTCGGCAAGGGCATCGGTTTCAGCCAGCCTGAGGCCGGCATGGGGGAATACTCCAAAGGCGTGATCAACAAGGCCATCAGCAAGACCTTCTCGCCCGAGTTCCTGAACCGTATCGACGACACGATTTTCTTCGACCAGTTGTCGCGCGAAGCCATCGGGCAGATCATCGACCTGGAACTGAAGCCTTTCTACGAGCGGGTACAGCGTCTGGGCTATACCCTTCACCTGACCCCAGAGGCCAAGGATTTCATCGCCGAAAAAGGCTACGATATCCAGTTTGGCGCCCGTCCCCTGAAGCGTGCCATCCAGAAATATCTGGAAGACGGCCTGGCCGAGGTGGTGCTCTCGCACAGCATCAAAGGCGACAAAATCTATGCCCTGCTCAAGGAAGACCGTTCGGGCATCGTCTTGCAGAAAGAAGCGCCCAAACAGTTGGAATCCGCCCAATAAGGGCACTGCCACACGCTGTTGCTGACATTATTGCAGCAACGTCCGATAAAAAATGTCAGTCCTTTGCGACTGGCATTTTTTTTGCTTGTGAGGGAGGCACATAAAACGACAATTTTAAAACATACAGATATGATCAAAGAAGGTAACATCGGGGTGACGACCGACAACATTTTCCCCGTCATCAAAAAGTTTTTGTACAGTGACCAGGAGATTTTCCTCCGTGAAATCGTGTCCAACGCCGTGGATGCCACGCAGAAGCTCAAGACGCTGTCCAACCGCGGCGACTACAAGGGCGAGCTGGGCGACCTGGCCGTCCGTGTGAGCATCGACAAGAAAGCCAAGACGCTGACTGTCAGTGATCGTGGCATCGGTATGACGGCCGAGGAAATCGACAAATACATCAACCAGATCGCTTTCTCCGGTGCTGAGGAGTTCCTGGAAAAATACAAGAACGACGCCAATGCCATCATCGGCCATTTCGGACTGGGCTTCTACTCCTCCTTCATGGTCTCCAGCCGGGTCGATATCATCACCCGCTCCTGGCAGGAAGGCGCCCAGGCAGTGAAATGGAGCTGCGACGGCTCGCCGGCCTTCACCATCGAGGAGAGCGACAAGGCCGACCGCGGCACGGACATCGTGCTGCATATCGACGATGAATTCAAGGATTTCCTCAAGGAAGAGAAGATTTCATCACTGCTGGAGAAATACTGCAAGTTCCTGCCCGTGCCCATCGTCTTCGGCAAAAAGAAGGAATGGAAAGACGGCAAGCAGGTGACCACCGATGAGGACAACCAGATCAACGACACCGAGCCGGCCTGGACGCGCAAACCCGCCGACCTGACCGAGGAAGACTACCTGAAGTTCTACAAGGCGCTGTATCCCTTCAGCGAGGATCCGCTTTTCCACATCCACCTGAATGTGGACTATCCTTTCAATCTGACGGGTATCCTCTACTTCCCGAAGATCAAGAACAGCATCGAGATTCAGAAGAACAAGATCCAGCTCTATTGCAACCAGGTCTTTGTGACCGACTCGGTCGAAGGGATCGTGCCCAATTTCCTGACCCTTCTGCACGGTGTGATCGATTCGCCCGACATTCCGCTGAACGTGTCGCGTTCCTATCTGCAGAACGACGTCAATGTCAAGAAGATATCCAACCACATCACCAAGAAGGTGGGCGAAAGCCTGCTGAAGATCTTCAACAACGACCGCAAGCAGTTCGAAGAAAAATGGGACGATCTGAAGATATTCATTGAATATGGTGTATTGACCGAGGAAAAATTCTGGTCGCAGGCCGAGAAGTTTGCCCTCATCAAGAATACCGAAGGCAAATACTTCACCCTGGATGAGTACAAAACGCTGGTCGCTTCCGAGCAGACCGACAAGGACGGACAACTGGTATGCCTGTATGCCGCCGACAAGGAAAAACAGTTCAGTTATATCGAGGCCGCTCGCAGCAAAGGCTATGACGTGCTGCTGATGGACGGCGAACTGGACGTGCCCTTCATGCAGCATCTGGAATCCAAGCTGGAAAAGACGCGTTTCGTGCGTGTGGACAGCGATGTCATCGACAACCTGATCGCCAAGGCCGACAAGGCTGCTTTGACGCTGAGCGAGGAGGACCAGAACAAACTGAAAGATCTGTTCAAGAACAACCTGCCTACGCTCGACAAGGTCAATTTCGACGTCAAGTTGGAAAGCCTGGGCGAGGAAGCCGTGCCTGTCATGCTCACGCAGAACGAATTCATGCGCCGTATGAAAGACATGTCTGCCCTGCAGGCCGGCCTGAATTTCTACGGTGAAATGCCCGACAGCTACTCGGTGGTGGTCAATACCGACAACCGCTTGGTCAAAGATGCCCTGGCCGTTTCCGCAGAAGATGAAAACAATAAGCTGAAAATCAGTCAGATAGTTGATCTTGCCTTGCTCAGCAGCGGGATGTTGAAAGGCGAAGCCCTGGACAAATTCATCCACCGCAGCTACGATTTGATATGATTATTGTGTAGCGTAACTCAAATAAAAAACGTCTGATGTATTGTTTTGAAGAAAAAAAGCAGTAAGTTTGCCCGAGTTTATCGATAGACGATACATTAATTTCATTAATAACAAAAACTATGAAACTGACTAAACATTATCTGGTGCCCGCCCTTCTGTTGGCCGGCATGACCTTTGGCATTGCCTCTTGCGATGACAAAAACAAAAAGGAACCTGAACAGCCGATGACCTCGGTTGAGCAGAAAGACAAGGTGGAAGATGCCGCTCTGGCTGCCATCAATGCCGTCAATCCCGAAGATTTCCGCTATTTGGCTACGGAAGTGCTCTACGTTCGGGATGAATACGCTGATTTTTCCATGCTCACTCCCATACTGACGTGGGTTTCGGAAAATCTCAAGACCATTGAGGATACCCAGAAGACCAGAGTCGGACAGGATAGTCCTACTTCCGAGAAGGAAGGTGATTACACCAAATGGACTTACAACGAGAATTTCCGCATGTTGTACAAGCTGGCCAACTTCACCGGCCACTTCACAGCCACCGATACGGCCTGGGTGCTGTCTGACAAGAAATACAACGACCTCCAGTTTGCCTTCAAGGACCAGAACGGTGCTGACTGCACGCTGACCCTGAGCCACGAAGGTGAAGGCGTTCCTGTCCATTTCTCCACAGATCGCCGGTATATTTCCTACAATCTTGATACGGCCAGTAAGACCCATACCGATTACTACGAAACTGTTGTCAGTGTGGTTGAAGTGCCCCAAGTCCTGGTTCTTTCGTTGAAGACTGGCAACACCGAACACTTCTGCCTCACCATGAAGCCCGACCTGACCGAGATGCAGGCCGAGGATTTCGACCTGAGCAAGGACAGCTACTCTTTTGAGGCTTCGCTCAAAGTGGAAAAGTATTTCTTCGAAATTGTCAAGATCAACTATGCTCCCGGCAAGCCCGCCGAGCTGACCATGAAGCTGAGCATCGACAACAAGCCGGTTGTTTCCTTCTCCCTGTCTAGCAGCGAACTGAGAGCCGACAACGAAGGTCTGACCACGGCCAAGAACGTGGCTGTCAACATCGACCTGATGGGTCAGGTACAGATCAAGGGCACCTGCGTCGATGCCTTGCGTTTCTCGCAGCTGATGGACGAAGCCGAAGACAACAATACCAATGAGGCTAAATACAAATCCACGATCACCATGGCCAACGACCTGCTCGACCTCGGTGTCTATTACAACGGCGGAAGCCTGGAACAGGCCCGCGTCAAACTGGAAGTCTTCGAGGACAAGGGAAAAGGCCGCTGGGAATGCGAGCCGGTCATCTATTTTGCCGATGGTTCCTCCTACACCACTTTCGAGGCTTTCTTCAACGAAGTTGACTTCGCCGACGTAGTGGATGCTGCCAACAATCTGGTAGATGGATTTTATGCATTGGCTGAACCCACTGAGAAATAATCATTGATTTGTTGACGTGAAACTGCGTCTGACAATCGTAATACTGCATGTCGCTTTCGTTTCGGCTTTGTTTGCCCAGCAAACCGGTCGCAGCGGAAGCGACACTGCTTTTATCTCTTCCCACGCCATTGAAGAGGTGTCGGTCAATGCCCGTCGCACCACTTCCCTGGTCCGCCTGGGACAAGGCGGCGAACTGCGCATGGACATGGAGATGACCCAGCAAATGCCACGCATCCTGGGCAACGCCGATCCGGTGCGTTTCATGCAGACACTGCCAGGCGTCCAGACCAACAATGAATTCGACGCCGGCCTGCATATCCAGGGCAGCGAGAACGGTCACAACCATGTCTCCATCAACGGGGTGCCCCTCTACAATGTCAACCACATGCTGGGGTTGTTTTCGGTATTCATCCCCACTCATTTTTCTGGGCTCAGCCTGATCAAGTCGCCCAATAACGCCACCCTGTCCAACCGTCTGGGCGGTTTCCTGGATATGCTCTCTCCGTTGGAGATTCCCGATTCGCTGCATCTGAGTGCCTCGGTGGGCCCGATGTCCTCGCAGGGCAGCCTGCAGACTGCTGTCGGAAAGAAATCCGCCTTGACCTTGTCCTTGCGCTCCACCTATCTGAATCTGCTCTACGGTCCTCTCCTGAAGGTTGACGGCCAACAACTCAAGTACCGGTTCTACGATGCCGATGCCATCTGGATGCTGATGACAAGCGACACAGAGCTTTTTTGGATAGACCTCTACCTGGGCCAGGATCATGGTGCTGCGATGGAAAACAAATACTTGTCGCAAGACCAGATGGATTGGGGCAATGCCATGGGCGCTTTGCATTGGCAGCGGGAAAACCGTTCCGGAGCCGTGGAGCACCGGACCTTGTTTGCGTCTTATTACTACAACCATGTGGACGTAGCCATTGAAAACGAATCCGCCCAGTTGCCTTCCAGCATGTTCACTGTGGGATATCGCGACAATATCCGCTATGGAGATTTGCAAGCCGGCCTGGAGGCCAATTATCATTTTATCAATCCGCAGCGTCCTTCCCTGAGCGGCTCCTTGGTGATATCGGCAATGGACGACAGCAGCCGCCTCATGACGGCCGTCGAATTGTCCGAATATATCGACTGGCAGCATCAGTGGGACACCTGGACTCTGCGTGCAGGCCTGCGTCTGAACCAATATGCCCTGCTGGGCGAACGGCCCTTTGTCCATCTGGATCCTTCGTTGTCGGTTGCCAAGACCATCAACGTCGAGCAACAGTTGGAGCTGGTCTATAGTCACCGTCACCAGTATCTTTTCCAGAGCGGTTTCTCCGCGGTAGGCTTCCCCACGGAATTCTGGTATCCATCCAGCCGGGCCCTGCTGCCACAGTCGGCCCACATGGTTTCACTGTCCTACTCTCTGCCGCTCATCCACCATGATTATTGGCTCAGTGCCGAAATCTATTACAAACATCTTTCTCATCAGGTGGAATACGATGACAACATCTTCAGCCTGCTCTCGTCCGACTATCGCCTGGAGGATGCCTTCCTGTCCGGACACGGCTACAACTGCGGTCTGAATGTCATGCTCAACAAGCGCACCGGCCACCTGAAAGCCTGGTTGAGCTATGCCTATACCCTGGCCCGCCGCCGTTTTGACGATGAAAGCAGGGATTACTGGTTTCCGGCCAGTCACGAACGCCCGCACGAGCTCAATCTGGTGATGAGCTACGATATCAACCCCCACTGGCAGGTGGGCGGCACCATGGTCTATGCTTCCGGCACGCCGTTCACAGCGCCTGAATGCTTCTACTATATCAACGGCAACGTCATTACCTATTTCAGCCACTACAATGCCAACCGTCTGGGAGCCTACAGTCGGACCGACCTGTCGCTGAGCTATCTCTTTTCCCGGCACGGCAAACGGCAAAGCGGCCTGAATTTTTCGGTATATAATGTTTTCAGCCGGAAGAACCGGATTTATTACCGGCTTAAGTTCAAAGACGGCGCTTTTGCCTATGTGCCGGTCCATCTCCTGGTGGAAACCATTCCTTCGATCAACTATTTCATCAACTTCTAAAACAGCCTGCATATGAAACATCTCCTATTTTTCGGAATCATGGCAACCATGCTGTTGCTGGCAGGCTGCCAAGGCGATGAACTGAACAGGGCCGATCCTGTATTGGTGGTGGAAGGCTGGATAGAAGACGGCGAGTTTCCCTGTGTCTTTGTTACTTCCAGTATCCCGGTCAGCACAGCCTACCAGTCGCTGGACGATTTGGGCCAGTATTTGATCCGCTATGCCCGGGTGGCCGTCAGTGACGGGGATACCACAGTGATCCTGACGGGCAAGGTGGATCGTGACATTTTCCCTCCATACCATTATACCACCAGCTATCTGAGAGGCAAAGCGGGTAAGACATACACACTGACTGTCGATTACGGAGATCATCATGTCAGCGGACAGACCACCATTCCGGCCCCTGTGCCGGTAGATTCTTTCGTGGTCGAACCAAGCCGGGCGGATTCATTCTACTCCATGAAGGCCTGGTTCTACAATGAACGGAGCGAGGATCGTTATTACAAGGTTTTCACGCGTCATCATTCGAGCGAGGACAGGCTGTATTATTCGCCCTTTATCTGCAGTTATGAGGGAGCCACCCTGCCCGATACGGCAGCCATCGAGGTGTTCTGGGAAAAACGGCTGGGCTGGGGCGAATACAGAATCTATTTTCATATAAACGACACGGTAGATATACGCTTCTGCACCATGGACTATGCCGCTTGGCAGTATTGGAGCGACTATGAGGCCATCATTGCCTTGTCGCGCAACCAATTGCTGAACGTGACCGACAATCTGCCTACCAATCTGAGCGGCGGTATCGGCTACTGGTGCGGCTACGGCTCCCGCTATTACACAGTGAGCATCAGGGAAGCCATCGGTGAGTGATTCCCTGCTTGAAAAATTTTCAGAAAAAATTTACTCAAACCTTTGGCGATACCAAAATTGGTTGTACCTTTGCATCCGCAATCGCGAAAATAGCTCAGTTGGTAGAGCACGACCTTGCCAAGGTCGGGGTCGCGGGTTCGAGTCCCGTTTTTCGCTCCAAGCCGCGGAAGCGTCCGCAAAGAGGCTATCTTCTCAATGTCAGAATGAATACCCAGGTGGTGGAATTGGTAGACACGCTACTTTGAGGGGGTAGTGGACATTAGTCCGTGTGAGTTCGAGTCTCATCCTGGGTACTTTCTCACATTTGACAGTATGCCTAGATGGTGAAATTGGTAGACACGCTAGTTTCAGGTACTAGTGGCCGCAAGGCTGTGCAGGTTCGAGTCCTGTTCTGGGCACTGAAAAAAGAGGATCGTTTATATAACGACCCTCTTTTTTTTATATCCATCCCTCTTCTAATACCGAACGATGGAGGCACTGCCCACGCCGCCGCGAAGTTCCATTATGAGCGCATCGACCTGTGTGCCGTTTTTATCGACCTTCATTTCAAGGAAGCCAAAAGCGTTCCAGCTCGACTCGGACTCATGTACGGCGCGATAATTGATCGGGGCGTCAATATGGTTGAATGTGCAAGTGTAGCCATCATCTTCCGTCCGGTTGCCGACAATCTCCACATTCCAGTCCCTATGGTCTACAGCAGATGGATCGACTGCCGCGGCCTTCAATGTAAATTGAGTATCAAACTTATTTCCTCTGAAAGCATACTCTCCATCAAAAACGATTGTCCAGGCCTGTTCTCCAGCCACCTTGGCAATGGTGGCATCCTTGAGGGTGCCCTCACGTTTGACTGTCCAGACACTACCGTCTGCCGCAAGAGTGGATTCGTTTGTCTGATAGAAGTATTTGGCCATCGTGCCTTCTTTGTCCATTTTCAGGGCCGATTCCAATTCTTTGAGGGATTCGGTCACAATGTCGTTGGAGATACACAGCATATACTCTTTGAGAGGTGTGCTCACATAGGTGGGGGAAAAATAATCCTTTCCGTAGTGTGGATCGCAGGAAACAAATACAACGGCAAATAAAAATGCGAATATAATCTTTTTCATGACCTGAAATATCTAAAAGTTAAAACCCAAACCCAAGCGGACGAGGTAACAAGTTCCGTATCCGACTTCTTCGAACGCATATATTGTTTCCGATCCGAGAGTCCATCCTAAAAAAACGGTCTCCCAGGCAGGTTTGACTTGTGTCGATTTGTAATTGCCCACAGACAAATAAGCTCCTGCGGACGCCTTTGAATACATGCTGAAAAAGCCCCATGAAGGTGTTATACGCGTATGTAGCCATCTTGCCCTTACCGAAGGCATGACCGAAATGATATTCTGATAAAGGGTGGTTCCTTCGTCCCATGCGCTCTGCCGAAAAGCATATCCGGGGCTGATTTCTGCCTGTACAAGTCCCCAGGAAACATCCACACCGACACTGAGCCACTTTTTGAGCAAATAGTTGTACTGGACACCTATCACGATAGCCCCTGTTGCATATTCCTGATCCTCATAAAGGCCACTGAGGCTGTACTTCTTGTTGTAACTTTCACCTTCCCCAAAATAACACAAGGCTGGTCCCCCATAGGTTATTTCAAGGTTATGACGCCGTAGATCTTGTTGTATGGGAGTTTGCTCCTGCGCCTCAATCGTCAAGAACGATAAAAAACCGATTGCTGACAATAATGCTTTTTTCATCTCCTTTAAAATCAATCGGTGCAAATGTATTTTTTTTTTTGAATATGGCAAACACCCGGAAAGCTTTTGAGCTATTTTGTTTCCACCGCAGAGAGGAACTCCTCCGGGATTTTGCTCTCGAAGCTCATGGCTTCGCCCGTGACGGGATGGGTGAACGACAAGACGCAGGCATGCAGGGCCATGCGGTTCATAGGTGATTTGTGGCCGCCGTATTTCAAGTCGCCCAGCACCGGATAGCCGATGCTGTTCATCTGCACGCGGATTTGGTTCTTGCGGCCCGTGTCCAGCTTGAATTCCACCAAACTGCAGCCCCTGCCCGTCTGCAGCACTTTGTAGTGGGTTACTGCCTTGACGCCGTCCTTAGGGTTCTGGCTGGCATAGACGATAAAAGCCTTGCTTTCCCACAGATAGGAAGTGACGGTGCCCTGCCCCGTGCCGTCGCCGGTCTTCAGTTCGCCCTCCAGAACGGCCACGTATTTGCGCTGGCTCACGGCAAAGCGCCAGTTGTCCTGCATGAGCGACTGCACTTCGGGCGTCTTGGCAAAGAGCAGCAGACCGGAGGTCTCGCGGTCCAGCCGATGGACGACAAATATCTTGTTTCCGGGCGACTTCTGCTTGACGTATTCACTCAGGATGGAATAGGCGGTCTTCTGACGCTCGCGGGGTGTAGCTATGGTGAGCAGCCCGGCGCCCTTTTCGACCACGATCAGGTATTTGTCCTCGAATACAATTTTCAGTTTGGGATGCTTCAGCGTCGAACGGCCTTTGTCCCAATGCACTTCCACTGTGTCCCCTTTTTCCAATGGATGGTCGAATTGCCTGACAACCTGTTTGTTGACCAACACCTGTTGATGTGAGAGCAAGCTCTTGACACTAGTGCGTGACAGATCTTTGAAGCGCTTTTCAAGAAAAGCCATCAGCGTGTCGGGCTCTTCTATCTGGCATTGCGTGGTGCGGTCGCGGTGTACGGGCCTTTTGTTGTCGGACTTCATAATAAAACTTTAACTGGTTTGACGGGGCAGGTGGGCTTTGATACGGCTGAAACTGAATTTATGCAAGCGGAAACAGAAGAAGATGAAGGCGATGCTGAGCAAGGCAGACAAGGCGGGCATGATGCTCGACACCATCAGGATGCTGTCGAAAATGCCATGGGCCAGCACCGGGGCAGCCCAGACCAACAGGCGGCTGCGGTCGCGCCGGCCGACGGCGGTGTCGTCTATGCGGAAGATCAATTCTCCGTTTTCATCGGTCTTCAGGCTGATCTGCTGCGTGCTGAAATGCACCAGGGAATAATAGTAGCCCATCAAGACGGCAAAAGCAAAATGGCCGGGCACCGAGATGAGGGCGCGCATGATGCCCACGCTGACCCAATCCTCATAGTTTTGGAAGAGGTACATGATATTCTCGGTGGCGGCAAAGCCCATGCCCACACAGACGGCATAGACGATACCGTCCATTTTCTCATCGAAATAAGGATTGCGTCTCAGCAACAGCCATAGCATGAAGAGTTTGGCTGTCTCTTCGGGGATGGCGGCACCGAAAAAAGCCACGCCGATCTGGCCGAGCATGGTCTGGCTCTCGGAGGCATAGACCCCCAGGGCCTCCAGGGGTTTGGAGATGGCCAGGGATGCGAAAACGGAAAGGATGCCGAAGAGAAAACCTTTCAGCAACTGGCCGACAGGCTCTGGCTGCTGGCCGTCCTTGCGATAGATGTAGAACAGCAGCACAAATGCCGGCATGACGGCGGCTATGACAATGTAGAGGGCCATGTTATTTTCGTTTCCTGATAAAGTACATCAGTTTGTAATAGAGGTATTTCACGGTAGAGAACGGCCGGATTTCACGGCTCATGGCCAAGGTACGGCGGTTCATCTGCCAGGTGTCGCGCAGGTGATACAAACGGCGTAGGTAGTACTCCGCCCCCACCGATTGTGCCCCAACTTCATTGTCACCGTGCTGCCGGTAGAGAATGGTCGGTTGAGGCACATAGCCGAGCACACCGTCGGGATGGTCGGCCACCTTCAGGGCTATCCATTTGTCGTGCATCAGGGCTTTCTCGCCCAGAGGCAGGCTCAAGGCCCGGGCCTGGCTGTTGATCATCATCGTGCAGCCGGTGAAGGCATTGCAGACAGTCAGGTAGTTGAAGTTGTGTATCAACTTGCGATCGATGCCGTTGTATTTCCAGAAGGAAGGATGGATGACATGCAGTTCGTTGTCCACGACACAAAGATCGGTATTGACAGCCACCGGACTGCCGGGGTGTTTTTTTTCACAGACCCTCATCCTGGTCAGGGTCAGACTGATCTTTTCGGGCAACCAGACATCGTCGTGGTCGCAGAACATGTAGTACTGGTGGCCGGGATGCTGCTCGAGCAGCCACATGAAACTGCCCATGGCCTGCCGGCCGGGTTGCGGATCGTGGTCGAGTTGCAGCCGGCCGTAACGCTGGCGGTATTTTTCCAGAATATCCAAGGTTTCATCCGTCGAGCCGTCGTCGTGGACATAGACGGTGAAATCCTGACAGGTTTGGGTATAGAGCGAATCGAGCAAATCCGGCAGATAGTCGGCACTGTTGTATACACAGAGAAGTATGGCGATATCGGCATTCATCAGTCTTCGAATTGAGGCAAGGCAAAGATAACATAGCCCGTCATGCTTGACAAGTCCCCATGGGCGTGAGGCAGGCGGAAAAACAGCGTGAAAGGCACGGAAGGGTCTATCTCGTCGAAACGGATTTCCAGCTTTTGCCAGGTATCCGGGCGGTTTGGGTCGTAGAGCGCCGTGTATTTGTAGATGTCGGCGTATGAAGAGGTGCGCAGCATGACTGCCCGCCCGTTGAAATCGCGGCTCACGTAGCACCAGGCACTGAAACAATGCTTGGTGGTGTCGCGCAGGCAGAAGCCCGTATTGAAGTCGACGGCGTTGATGTCAGGCATATCGTATCCTTTCGAAATATGGGTAATCTGATAGCCTTGGCAACCTTGCAACTCGGCCGGTACCTGACCGGGCAGTTCACGAGCCAGTGTATAGGGTTTCACGGCATAGGTCTGCGGCCGGCGGGGATCGTGTCCCCTGGGTCCGCAGCAAAGGAAAAGCACTGTCAAGATCACAGACAAGGCGGCCACGCTGAACAGAACGGCCCAAATGCGACAGACGACCTTGTTTTCCATCCATCGGCTGTTTTCCTGACAACTGGCACTCTCCTGCCGGCCGTAATCGGTCATTGCCCAGACAAACTGCATCAGGGCGAAGGTGATGAACCCTCCGGCCTGCATGGTCACCGTCTCGGTCATCATCAGCAGCAGCCAGCACAGGGTGGCCGCCAACAGTAGCGGGCGCTGTTGACGGGTGCAAAGCAGCAGGGGCAGCAGCAGGATGGCTGTCCAGATCAAAACTGCAGACAAACCGCTTTCGAGGGCGGTGTGCAGGAAAGTGTTGTGGGCATGGGAGCGGTTGGCGATGATGTCATCGGCCAGATGCAAAGCCTTGTATTTGGCCATCAAAAGATCCTTGGCATCGCCCACACCGGCGCCCGTGAGCCAGATATGGTCTTCCCGGAGCACATCGATGGCCGCGGTCCAGATGCCGATGCGTCCTTCCTGCAACTGCTCGTTGTCCTGTTTTTTCAACTGATCGGGCTGGATGCGGTCGAAGGCAGGATGATAGTGCCAGACCAAACCGACGACTATCAGGGCCAGGCCAAGCAGCGAGACAATGGCCAGCCGGTATTTGCGGGCATATTCACGACTGAGGTCGATCAGCATCCAGAAAAGCAATAAAATGGCCAAAATCAGATTCAGACGCCCTTGCGACAGGATGCACCATGCCATGAGCAGCAGGCTGTAGCTGCAGAACAGCAGCCAGGAGCGTTTCTGCAGCCTGTCGGGCAGTCTTTTTTGGCGGAAGGCGGCATAGAAAGTGAGCCAGGCCATCAGCTGGATAATGCCGAAAAATGCCCGGTGCTTGTAGGCTAGCATGCTCACGACATAGGCCGAGGGAAACTGATGCAGGTAGTTGCGGAAACCGAAATCACTCAGATAGTGCAACACCGGCCAGGCCAGCATCAGCGTAAGATGGCAGGCGGCACCGGCTACAAAGGCAGTGAGCAAGGGTTTGAGCCGGTAGTCGGGATGCAGCCGGAAGATGGCCATCAGCATCAAGACAATGAACGACACCCGACGTTCCAGCATGCGCTTGGAATAGTGCAGATTGTCGGTATAGAGCAAGGAAATCAGCATCACCACATAGAACAGCACCATCAGGTAGAGCACGATGTGCCGCCTGTCAAAGCGGGGATGCAGCAGACGTCCGTTGACGAGGGCTTCCAAAAACCAGATGAGCGCCCAGAAAAAGAAACAGTTGCAGACCCAGATATCCGGCATGCATAGCGAAAAAGCCATGACCAGGGCCAGCAGCCAGTTCAGGCGGAAGAGCATCTCCCCCACTTGCTCGCGGAGCGTACCTTGCGGCCAGCTAAGCCATGACTTCAAATCGATCGGTCTTTCCATCAGAATACCAGCATATAGGGTCTAAGATATCCTTGCATCAAGATGTTACCGAAAAGGGCCAGCGCCACCAGCACGGTGATGAGCTCGGGCAGCCAGCGTGGTTTGATGAAGTATATCAAATAGGGAATCAAGAATATCAGGGTGATGTTGAGCATCTCCCAAAGACGGAAGGCAAAGACAGCCAAAGGCATGAACAAATAGAACACGCCGATGGATATCATGTTGATTTTCAAGAACAGTATGCCGTAGGGTGATTTTTCGGGCAGTTCCTTGCGATAATACAACAGAAAGCCTGACAACAGCAACTGGAACAACAACGTGGCATTCATCTCGTTGATTTTGAATCCTTTGAAGAACTGTTCGGCCTGGTAGATACGTATTTTCTCGGAATAGACCCCCAGGTCGTATTTCGACAACAAGGTGATGGGGTCCACCCCGGCCTTCATCAGCAAGTATGGCACCACAATGACGGCAATATATGTCAATGGATTGATATTCTTTGTATTGAGGAAATAGAAGGGGAAAAAGATGATGGCCGAATAATGGAACATGGTGGCCAGCAGGATGACCAGGGCGAATTTTCCGAAATCGCGCGAGATGATATAGCGGAAACTCATCATGGCGATACCGGCGGCCAGACCGGCGCGCACCTGTACGATCTCATGCAGCAGGAAATAGTCGCATACATAGATGAACAGGGAGAAGAAGGCAAACTCGGAATAGTCGTGGATGGCTTTCAGTTTCAAGCCCACAGCCGCAAGGGCAAAAAGAAAGATCAATATCGCATACCCCGTATCGAAAGGGAAGATGAATTTGAGCAGCGAAGATATAAGCAGGAAGGAGGGCTCCACACTGTCGGCCAGGAAAAAGGCTTTGGGCTGCAGTACCAGCATATAGAGCGGCATGGCGTTCTTGTAGAAATCCAGGAACACATGGTCGTCGACACTGACATTGCGGCCTTTCAGACCGGCTATCAAAGCCAGGGCAACCCCCATGACAAGCAGCCAGATCCAACGGTTCACCTTGATCTGTTCACCAGTCAGGCACAAGACCAGGGCGGCCAGGACGACGACATAATAAAAGGTAATCATGCGATACTGCGAGGGAGCTTTTCTGAAGGACAAAAGTAATGATTTTTATCTATTTTGCAGCCATCCGTTTTTGTGTTTGGTGCGAAAAATGTACTTTTGAGGTCGAATAAATACAAGAGGCTTGGGAAAACGGAAAAACCTTCCATTGCTTGAAAATGTGACCATCACCGGGGTCGCTGCCGAGGGAAACTCCTTGGCACGAGTGGATAATATGGTCATTTTCATGCCTTTTGGCGCTCCGGGAGATGTCGTGGATGTGCAGATAGTCAAGAAACGCAAGCAGCATGCCATCGGGCGGATTGTCCGCTTTGTGAGCCGCTCTGAGGAGCGTGTCGAGCCTTTCTGCAGCCATTTCGGCGTGTGCGGCGGCTGTCAGTGGCAGCACCTGCCCTACCCGGCCCAATTGCGTTTCAAACAGCAGCAGGTGATGGACAATCTCACCCGCATCGGCCATGTCGAATTGCCGGAGCCGCGTCCCATCCTGGGTTCCGAAAAGCAGATTGAATACCGCAACAAGCTGGAATTCACCTTTTCTGACAAACGCTGGCGCACTTATGAAGAAGTGGCCTCCGGCCAGGAATTCTCTCCGCAGGACAATCTCGCCCTGGGATTCCATATCCCCGGCATGTTCGACAAAGTGCTTGACATCGACACCTGTCATCTGCAGGAGAACTTTTCCAACCTGTTGCGTCGCGATATCAAAGCCTGGTGTCAGGCACACGGGTATCCTTTCTTCAATCTGCGCAGCCAAACGGGCTTGATGCGCAATCTGATTGTGCGTACGGCCTCGACGGGCGAAAAGATGGTCATCGTGGTCTTCCACGACCCTGACCAGCCGCGCATCCAGGCGCTCATGCAGCATATTGCCGAGACTTTTCCCGAGATCACTTCCCTGCTATACATCGTCAACGACAAGTGCAACGACACCGTCTTCGACCGCGAGGTCTTTGTCTTCAGTGGACGCGACTACATTTTTGAGAAAATGGAAGACCTGAAGTTCAAGATCGGTCCCAAGTCGTTCTACCAGACCAATTCGGCGCAGGCCTACCGTTTATATGGCGTAGTCAGGGAGTTTGCCGCCTTGACGGGCTCTGAATTGGTCTATGACCTTTATACCGGTACGGGCACCATCGCCAATTTCCTGGCCCGGCAAGCCCGGCAGGTGATCGGGGTGGAATACGTGCCCGAGGCTATCGAGGACGCCAAGGTCAATGCCGCCCTGAACGGTCTGGACAACACCCTGTTCTTTGCCGGCGATGTCAAGGACATTGTCAATGAGGATTTTCTGGCCAAATATGGCACCCCCGACGTGCTCATCACTGACCCGCCCCGGGCTGGCATGCACGAAGATGTGGTTCGTACCATCCTGTCGGCACGCCCCCGTCGGGTGGTCTATGTGAGCTGCAATCCTGCCACCCAGGCCCGCGACTTGAGCCTGCTCGATGTGGCATACCAGGTGACGGCCATCCAGCCGGTGGATATGTTTCCGCATACGCAACATGTGGAGAATGTGGTATGTCTCGACCTTAGAAAAGAATGTTCGTAAGATTTTTATATACCAACTAGAATTTATAACTGTATGAAAACCAAAGCTTTGTTTATGTCTGTGCTGATGATCGGCTTGTTCCTGACCCCGGCATGGGCATTGATCACGGATCCGGAGGATTATGTGGTCTATGATTCGGGGCAGCTCTGCGAAAGAGGCAGTTTCTCCAAGCCTGATTTCTTCAGTGCTACGGGCTGGGAATTCGGCGAAGCCGCCACTTCCCTGTCGGGCAACTCCTCGATGGCCGAATTCCTGGGCGCCTCCTCGACGACCGACCCGCTCAACGCCATCCTGATCGGCAAGACCGACACGCTGGTGCTGACGCTCCCTGCCTGCGACTCCATCTATATCGAGTATTGGGGCACAGGTATGCGCGGTCTGAAAATCACCAACGACCACAACAACAGCTATGCCTGGCATTCGGTCAATGGTATGCGTGACAGAGGCCGGGTCGGAGCCCGCTTCGATGCCAAGGATTCCATCCGCATTTATCTGACCGGCACCAAGTTGGAGGTGACCACCCCCTTGAACAACAACGAAAAGGTCAACATCAACCGCATCAAAATCTACGCCGGTATCGAGGACAGTGATGTGCCTGAATTCGACGGCACCATCGCCGGCTGGACCTTCCAGTATCATCCCAAAGCCAGCGGCACGGTCGATCTGACCTCGCTTGTCACTTCCGAAGAAGGCTTTGAATCGGCCAAATACGACATCTATGCTTCCGACCTGGGCGTGGTCCGTGGCAAACTGACGGCCTCCAAGGGCTTCTCGCTGGGTTACGACGGTACGGAACATGCCGCCCGTATCCAGGGCATGCAGGCCAACCAGTCGGTGGATTTCACCAAGGACGAGCAGCACAAGGATTATTTCCAGATTGAAGTGCCGACTACCGGATTCCAGGACATGGAACTCCAGTTCAACTTCAGCCTGCTCTCTTCGGCTTCCTCGGCCGTTGTAGTGACCCGGGCTTCCGGTCAGACCGACTGGACGCTTGCCGGCAAGTTCGAACAGAACGGCAGCAAGACGTCGGTCAATGTGCCGCTCACTGGCATGGACAATGCAGCCACTACCCAGATTCGTATCATGCCCGACAACGGCACCTACGGCAACGGCGGCGAACTGATGATTTCCGCTTTGAAGATCAAAGGCTACGATGACTATTATAAGGTGAACGAAGGTGCTTTGAAGATCGCCTACATCAACAATGCCACCGACCGTATCCACATCCTGGACCGCGCCACCACCTCCGATTCGCTGGATACCAAGTTGTTGCCTGCCCTGTTGAAGAACGCCGACCTGGATGTCGACGTGCTGCACCAGCAACTTTGGCAGGACATCACCGCCGAAAACATTCTTGAAAGACTGGCCGGTTACGACCTGGTCATCCTGAGTGATTTTGTTCCGGCCAATTCCTCCATTGCCCAGGCTTGCCTGGCACTCGTCGGTCACAAACCGCTGTTGAACTTGAGTGCCAATGTCTATAACAGCACTGCCTGGAACTGGAGTCCCGTTCAAACCAGTCAGGCCGTCCAGCTGGCTTCCAACAGCCACTTCACGTTCCATCCTGTTTTCAGTGATGTAAAACTGACCGAGCTGCTTACCGGCCAGCTGTTTGCCGACGCTCCTGAAGCCTTGTCCACGACAGCAGGTTTCAGCGCCGCCCAGTACAACGGACAGGAAGGTTATATGATCGCAACGCCTGCCGGTGCCAGCGGTGTGGTCACCATCCACGAGCTGAACAGCAATCCGGCCGCCAAATACATGCTTGTGGCCCTGCCTGTGGCTGGCCAGCCCTATTTGAGCGACATTGCCCTGAAGATTGTCAACAACGCCATCCGCTATGTCAGCTCGGCCAATGTCTTTGTTGAGCCGCTGTTTACGATGGTGGCCGGCGGAGCCCTGGTTGAGAACATCTCTGAACTGCAGGGAGCCTTGGTGTATGACTATGCAGCCTTGAATCTCAAGCAGATCGTCATTGAAATGAAACCCAGTACCGATGCCAACGGCATTTATCTCCTGCCTTCCGAAGGCCTGACCATCGATGCTTCGCTCAACAATGTGGTATTCCGCGGCAGCCAGGGCAAGGATGTCGTACTGTCCGGTCAGTTCAAGGGCAAGACGGCTATGAAGTTCAACGACCTGATGTTTGACAACCTGATTCTGGCCCAGGACAAGTCGGGCAAGTTCATCTCATTGGCAGCCAACGACACCATTACCGGCAGCTTGACCATCCAGAACTGCCGTGCCGGACGGGATGCCGATGTGGCTGGCACCCTGGTTGAAGTCAACGGCGGTGCACAACTCAGTCAGTTGACTGTCAACAACAATGCCTTCGGACAGAAGGCTGCCACCTTGCTGTGCAAAGTCACAGACGGCACAGTGGCCATAGATAATGTCACCGTCAAGGAGAACCGCTTCTACGGATCTTCCCTGCGTGAAATGATAGCCTTCGGCCAGACCGCATTCAGCAATGACCAGCTGGCCCTGGCTGTTGTCAACAACACTTTCTATGCCTGCGACGCTGCCAACAGCAACCTGATCAGCTTTGAAAAGGCTCCTCAGATTCCTGTGACAACTCAGGTCAACAACAACTTGATGTTCCAGAGCAAGAACTCAGCCCTCAGTGCCGCTCCTTATCACGGATTGCATTTCTATCAGCCTGCCGAAGGCTTGAAAGTCCAGGTATTGAACAACCTGTTGGCTGAGCCGGCAGAGAATGTCACGGCCTTCGGTGTATGGCCCGACACGCTCACCATTGAAAGCAAGACGCTCGATGCTGCCCGTTTCGGCGCCATCTTCCAGGGAGATGACATGGAGATATCCAAAGCTTCTGCTCTCTACACGGCTGGTGTCAACCACACGTATGTCGGTTCGGTCGATTGCTACGTGGATCGTGCCCAGGCCGGTGTCCTGACTGTCCACAACGTACCCGAGCTGAAGGTGGCCCTGCAGATTTCCGTACCAGGTGACACCATCGAACTGGCCGCTTGCGACGAAGACAACGGCGTCTATCTGCTGGGGGCCTCCGGGTTGGTTTATCCGCAGCATCACGGTTCGTTGCTGATCCGCAATGCCAAGGACGAAGAGCCCGTGCTGTTCGGCCGCATTTCTTCGAGCAACGGCGCCAAGCTGAGCAGCCTGGTCTTCGAAGGTTTGACCTGGCGCGACAATACCACCTATACAGGTTACAACCTGGAGACCTACTCTCCTTTCTATGTCAACGTCCACGACTCGATTATGGAGACCTGGACCGTGCGTCAGTGCAACTTCTACGATTTGGACAACCAGGAAATCTTCCGTACCAACACAGGTTGCAACTTTGCTGTCATCAAGGAACTCCGTTTCGAGAACTGCTACTTCGACAACATGGGCGGTTCCCGTCCTTGCGACGGCAAATCCATGGGTGCCCACTTCATCCAGTTTGTCAACAATTCGAGCATCAAGTACGAGCTCGACAGCTTTGTCTTTGTACACAACATCGTGTCCAACTTCCACGGCAGCCAGCTGTTCAACATTGCCCGTCAGGCCTCGACTTCGCAGGATTCGACCATCAGCATCACCATCTGCCACAACCTGTTCTACAAGCTGGGCGGCCATGCTGAGAAGAACCGCAACTTCTTGGAGTTCACTTCCAACGCCAATGGCTTCGATATCAATATCGACATCAACGACAATATCTTCTATCGTCGCTGGAGCGACCAGTACTACCCCGTTTCCAACCTGGCCTTGTTTATGCCGGCCAAGGGACAGCAGGTTTCGATCAATTTGCTGAACAACTATTTCGACGGTGAGTATTACGATGGTGACGGAGAAGATCCCAATCCCGTCGCTCAGAAGAACAAGAGCCAGAACCTCTATGTTTCCTCTGGTGACGAAAAGATGGTGAACCGCGGCAAGCCGCTCTTCTGGTTCGATCTGGAAATCGATGAACTCTTCGAAGATGAAAACACCTTCTTCATCGGCAACGAATCGCCTTTGTTCACAGCCGGCACCAACGGCGGCTATGTCGGTCCGAAAGTCTGCTACAACATTGCTCCGGATCCTGTTGATGCCATCCGCCCGATTCACTGCCGTGAGAGTCTGCAGGTTGTTGTCCGTGAGTCTCAGGTACTGCTCTTCACCAGCGAAACAGCTGTCGTGAACATCTACAATGTTTTTGGACAGACGGTTCGCAGTCTGCGTCTGGAAGCTGGCGAGCACAGCGTTGAAGGTCTGGCTCCCGGTCTCTATCTGATTACCGACGGCAAGAAATCGGCCAAGGTGCTCTTCTAAGCCGAAAGACACTCTCTTATACAAACGGTCCCCGGAAGTTTCGGACTTCCGGGGACAGTTGTTTTTGCTTCGGATGTGGGAAAGGTACACTGCCCTGTCAGGGTCGCTCAAAGCAGCAATCCCAAACCGCCGAGCAGCAAGGCTAGCGACATTTTGATGCCCTTGACCACGACAAAGGCTTTCTTGTCTTCGGCAAACAAAGGCAGGCTGCTGTGGCCGTCCTGTACCAGGGCATTGGCCAGCAAAATGCAGAAAGGAATATGACCGCCCAGGAACAGGCCGACAAAGATCAGATGCGGGCCGGATTCGGGAATCAGTCCGACGGCTACAGCCAGCAGAAGCAGCACATAGGGGTTGCGGTTGATCCAATCGAGGGCATCCATGCGGTATTCCAGCAGGTGGACCAATGCCAGGGCCGCCAGGGTCCACAGGAAGATCTTTAGGAAATGCTTGCGGATGACATGCTCCCAAAGGTGATGCTCGAGAAAATGCTCGCTGACAGTGAGCACGGTCATCAGCACGGCCAGGGCCAGGACCAGGAAGACATAGTTGAACCAACGTTCTTCCAAAGGCAGATGCAATCCTGTGGAAGGGCCTGCTGCCATTTCATGCGGCATATCATGGCCATGCTCAAATCCGCCCATGGCCAGCAGAATGATAAAACCGACCAGACCGGCAGCCAACAGGGCACGCGCAAAACTGGGATGCAGCAAATGCTTTTTCCAACGGCCGGGCAAATCTTTCAAGCGAATGTGTCCAGGCTGTTCGTGTTGGTGCAGGACCAGGTGTTCGGGATGAACGGCTGCCGGTGATATGTGCGGAAATAGTTTCCGGGCGGCAAAACCCGCCGGCAGCGCCAGGGCAAAAAGGATAGCCAGGATCATCAGGGTCTTTTCAGGCATTTGAACCAGCATGACAAAAGATTCGTCGCCGATGCTGGTGATCATGGCAGCCAGCAGCGCCCCTGAATGCAATATGCCGTGGGAATACATCGACACGACGGCAAAGCCGCCGAAACAGCCAGGAATCAGCCCCAGCAAAGCTGCCACTATGGTCTGCAGACGGGGCGAACGCGACAGGCCGCGATGCCAATTGCCCTGGGTGGAGATGTTCAATATCTCTATAAACAACATGATGACCAGCACAAAAGTGGTGATCATCAAGGTGTCTTTGAAAACGTCCAAAAATAGATGGGTCATTGTCTTTGTCTGACTGCTTCGTAAATCATGATACCGGCCGCTACCGAGACATTGAGCGAAGCGATGTTGCCCAGGATGGGAATCTGGACCAGTTCGTCGCAAATGCGCAGGTGTTCGGGAGCGATGCCCGTATCCTCTGCCCCCATGATGATGGCCGTAGGACCGCTGTAATCGGCCCCTGTATACATTTGGGATGCTTTCTCCGTGGCAGCGATCAGATGAAAACCGGAGTCTTTGAGATAGCGCAGTGCATCGCGCAGGCTGTTCTCGCGGCAGACGGGCAAGGTGTGCAAGGCTCCGGCCGAGGTTTTCACGGCATCGGCATTGACCGTGACGCTGTTGTTCATCGGCAGGACGATGGCATCCACACCGGCACAGGCACAGGTACGGGCAATGGCTCCGAAATTGCGCACATCGGTTACACTGTCCAAGACAACGACCAGAGGCTGCTTGCCGGCCTCATACCATAGCGGCACCATTTGCTCGAGCCGCTGATAGGTGACGGGCGAGACAAAGGCGATCACTCCCTGGTGGTTCTTGGTGGTGATATGGTTGAGCTTTTCCTGGGGAACGCGCTGGACGGGAATATTCGTGCCCTTCAACTGCTCGAAGAGTTCCCGGGCCAGATTGTTTTCCAGGTTCTTGCGTATCCAGATCTTATCGACATCCTTGCCAGCGGCGACAGCCTCCATGACGGCACGTATGCCGAAGATCATCTCGTTGCCGCTGCCGGGTTGTTTTCTGTTGTAATACATGGGGTCCAAAAAAGTTTAATCTCCGTAAATCAAGTGTTTAGCATTCTTGACGGCTGCCTCGCTCAGGGCGGCACCGCTCAGCATCTGGGCTATTTCTTCCACTCTTTCCGCTTCGTTGAGCAAGCGGGCCGAGCTCAGGCTCTGCTGCTCCGTGTCGGATTTCTCGACTTTGTAGTGCCAGGCGCCACGAGCGGCGATCTGAGGCAGATGGGTGATGCACAACACTTGTCTGTTTCGGGCAATTTCCTGCATGAGCAAGGCCATTTTATGGGCAATCTCTCCCGACACGCCCGTGTCGATCTCGTCAAACAGCAGTACGGAACCCTGCCCGACATCTGCGATCAAAGCCTTCAGACAGAGCATCAGCCGGGAAATCTCACCGCCCGAGGCAATCTGGCTGATGGGCTGTACAGTAGCATTCTTGTTGGCCGAAAAAAGGAATACGACTTTGTCCGCCCCACTGGCATCCATTTCCTTGGGCGTCATCTCCACTTGAAAACGGGCATGCGGCATACCCAGCTGTTGCAGTTGGGCCACCATGTATTGCTCGATGGCGGTCGTAACCGACGTTCGCTTTCGGGACAAGGCAGCTGCCGCTTCCAAGGCCTGCTGACGGGCAGCTTCCATGGCCTGCCGGGCGAGTTTCAACTGTTCGTCGCCTGTGTCGATGTTGTGCAGACGCTTTTCGTAATCGTCTTTCAAGGCCAGCAGTTCTTCCTCGCTCTTGACGTGGTGACGCTGCTGCAGGTCGAAGAGCAGGCCGAGACGGTCTTCCACCTGTTGCAGCCGCGAAGGATTCATTTCGACCGAAGCGTCCCAGTGTTCGACATCACGGCTCAGGTCTTTGAGTTCGATCAGCGCCGAATCCAGCCGGTCGCAGGCCTCCTGGACCTTGGGGAATACGCCCGACAGGTGACCGGCAATCTGCGTGGCAGCCTTCAGGCGGACGCAGAGTCCGCTGTCTTCGCCTTCGAAACACTCCCTGAGTTGGGCCAGCCCGCTTTTGATTTCTTCGGTATGGCTGAGCACTTCCAATTCCTCTTCGAGTTCAGCTTGCTCGCCCGCTCTCAGGCAGGCTTGATCCAACTGCTTGAATTGAAAGCTGATATAGTCTTTTTCTTCTTGTCCTTTTTGAAGCTCTTCAGACAACCTCTCCACCGTCCTTGCTTTGTCCTGATAATCATGCCATGCTCTGTGGTACGGAGCCAGCTCGTCGGCCGTCCGGGCCACGGTGTCAAGGGCGTCGAGCTGGAAGGGCTCCTTGCCGAGCAAAAGATTCTCGTGTTGGGAATGGATATCCACCAGCCGGCTGCCCAGGTCCTTGAGCTGGGTCAGGGAGACGGGGGAATCGTTGACAAAAGCCCGGCTTTTGCCGTTGGCATACAACTCGCGCCGGACAACGCAGGACAAAGGATCGTATTCAAGGTCATTCTCTTTGAAAAATGATTCCAGAGAATTGATATCCGTGAACTCGGCTTCGATCAGGCAGCGATCGCGGCCTTCCTTGATCATCTTCAGATCGGCACGCTGGCCCAGCACCAGAGTGACGGCGCCGAGGAGCACCGACTTGCCGGCACCGGTCTCGCCGGTAATGACAGAAAAGCCCGGAGCGAACTCCAGGTCGAGGGCCTCGATGAGGACATAGTTTTCGATGTGCAGTTTGTGTAACATGGTTTTAAGGTCTTTCTTTGATGGCCTGCAGGCGGTTGCCCTGCCCCGGCCAGATATCGTTGAGTTGGTCGTAAACGATTTGCTTCTCGCTGTCCGGTGCCTTGGAATAAAGCTGTATCCACTCGTCTATCTTGGTATCGGAGAGATTGCCCAGCAAGGGGCTGCGTGGATTGTCGTCACGAGCCGGCTTGAGGGTTTCGAACAGCCCGGTGACGGTTTGGCGGGCCTCTTCCATCTGTTCGGACATGCGGTCCAGGCCCTGGCGGTGATACTGGTAGTTGAACAGCCGCAGGCATTTCTGCCCTTCGTCGTTGATGGCATTCATCCAGCCCCAGCAGTTGCGGTCGTCATCGCGGGCCCGCCAGCTGTCGCCCAGCATGCCCTGGGCCTGGGAGACAATGTTCTGGGCTTCCTGGAAGAAAGGCTCGCCGCCCAGGCTGGCGAAGGAATCAAAGTCCATACCCAGGATGATATAGCTCCAGAAGGCCAGCAAAGCCACCAGGTTGTCGTCGATGCTATTGGGATTGTAATCGAGCCGTTTGCCCTCCTGATAGTCGAATTCGACCACCTGTCGCACGTTGAGCATGGGCGACATGTAGGAGGCGTTGAAGACCGGTCTTCTCGAGGTGATCTGCATTTCGGCCGTGTGGTGGGCATCTTCCCTCTTTTGGAAGATGAAAACAAAGCTGCAGTCGATCTTTTCGTTGCGTGCAAAAGCCACCTGTGTCCACAGCCGAGTGTTGAGAAACTCGGTCACGGCCGTGCGGAAACTCTCATAGACGGCCTTGTCCGTGCCGCTGATCTGGTCGGTGTTGACCTGCACGCGAGCATTCAGTTCCTGTGCCCGGGCAAAGGAAATCGACATCCCAGCGAGGAGGAGTGTCAGCAGCCATATTTTTTTTGAGCAGGTCATGGTTCCTTGTTCAGCGCAGGTATGTCGTCAGGCAGTCGATGATGTCCTCAGCCACGGCCGTTTTGCTCTTGAGCGGATAGGCCTGGGCTCCCTGACGGGAGATGACAGTCACTTTGTTGGTATCGGTACGGAACCCGGCGCCGGGATCCTGCAGGGAATTCAGGACAATGAAATCCAAGTGCTTTTTCTCCAGCTTGGCCTGGGCGTTGGCTGCTTCGTTGTCGGTTTCCAGGGCGAATCCGACCAACACCTGGCCGGGACGCTTGGCCTCCCCCAGGGAAGCGGCGATATCGGTCGTGGGCTCCAGCGTCAGGGTCATGCCACCCTTCTCCCGTTTGATCTTGCAGTCGGCGCAGGCGGCCGGACGGAAATCCGCCACGGCGGCACACAGGATGGCGGCCTGGCAGTCGGGAAAAATCTTTTCACAGGCTTCGTGCATCTGGGCGGCCGATTCCACGTCGGTGCGGTGGATGTCTCCCTGCGGTGTGGAAAGGGATACCGGGCCGCTGACCAATTCCACCCGGGCCCCGCGTGCGGCGCAGGCACGGGCCAGCGCAAAGGCCATCTTGCCCGAGGAATAATTGCCGATGAAGCGTACCGGGTCTATTTTCTCGTAGGTCGGGCCAGCCGTGATCAGTATGGTCTTACCGTTCAGACTGGCCGCTTGTTGAAAAAAACGTTCCAGGGTAGCCACAATGGCATCGGGCTCCTGCATCCGTCCCTTGCCTTCCAGGCCGCTGGCCAGTTCACCGCTGGCGGGCTCGATGATGTGGTTGCCGTAGGAAGCCAGCAGCTGCAGGTTGTGCTGTGTGGAAGGATGGCGGTACATATCCAGGTCCATGGCCGGAGCGACAAAGACCGGACATTTCATCGACAGATAGGTGGTGATGAGCATGTTGTCGGCTATTCCGTTGGCCATCTTGCCGATGGTGGAAGCCGTCGCGGGTGCCACCAGCATGGCATCGGCCCAGAGTCCGAGATCGACATGGCTGTGCCAAACCCCGTCGTTGGCCGAGAAAAACTCACTGACCACGGGCCGTCCGCTCAAGGGAGAGAGCGTGACGGGAGTGATGAACTCCTTGGCGGCAGGGGTCATGACCACCTGCACTTCAGCGCCTTTCTTGCGAAGGGCCCTGACCAGATAGGCAGCCTTGTAGGCAGCGATGCTGCCGGTGATGCCCAGAATGATTTTCTTTCCTTCAAGCATGGCTTAAAACAGTGTCTGCTGCTGCCGCAGCCGGATATTGGTCAATACTTTCTTGGTGTTCAGCGGAAAATCGCCGTTCATCATCCAGCCGTAATAGCCGGTGTCTTTTTTCAGCACCTCCTCGACGGGCATGTCCTTGTATTTGCCGAAATTGAAGACTTCCACGCCGTTGGCGTTGTACACAATTTTGCCGGCAAAATCAACATTGCGGGTCTGATGGGAGAACTCAGAGAGCTTGGCGATGTCGTTTTCCAGATCGTTCGGATAGCGGTCCAACTGAGCCTTGAGCACTTCGTAGGTGGCCTTGGTGTCGGCTTCTGCGCCATGGGCGCCGACCAGGTCCTTGTTGCAATAGAACTTGTAGGCGGCCGTCAGGGTGCGCTGTTCCATGCGGTGGAAAATCACCTGCACGTCGATCATCTTGCGCGTGCTCAGATCGATGTCTATGTCGTTGCGAAGAAACTCCTCGGCCAGCAGCGGGATGTCGAAGCGGTTGGAATTGAAGCCGGCCAGGTCGCAGCCCTTGATGTCGTTGGCGATGACCTTCCCGATTTCACGGAAGGTGGGACAATCCTTTACATCCTCATCGGTGATGTGATGCACGTCCGAAGCCTCCTTGGGGATGGGCATGCCGGGATTGACCCTATAGGTGTGGCTTTCCTCGTGACCGTCGGGATAGACCTTGAGATAGGATATCTCCACGATGCGGTCGGTGACGATATTGATGCCGGTTGTCTCCAGGTCGAAGAATACCAGCGGGTTTTTCAGATTTAGCTCCATAGGACAAGCTTAGGCTTTGATCATCATCGGCATGAGCAGCATGAGCAGGTCCTCATTCTCCTCGTTTTCGGCAGGCATGATCAGGCCGGCATGGGCGGGATCGGCCAGTTTGATGACCACATCCTGGGTGGTAATGTTCGACAGGATGTCGATCAGGAACTGGGCCTTGAAACCGATCACCAGCTCGGCGTCGCCATACTGGCAGCTGACAGCTTCCTGGGCCGAGGTGGAGAAATCGGAGTTCTGGGCCGAAATCTTCAACTGGTTGTCCTTGATGTCCATACGGATCAGGCCGTTTGACTGGTCTGAACAGATGGACACACGCTTCAGGGCGTTGAGCATCGACTGACGGTCAATCCAGATGGTATAGGGGTTGTTCTGCGGAATGACTGCCTTGTAGTTGGGGAAACGGCCCTCTATGAGCAAGGAGGAAATGGTGTAGTCGCCCAGGCGGATGACCACGCGGTTTTCATCGAACACAATGTTCACTTCCCCATCCTCACGCGCCAGGATGCTCTTCAGGACGTTGAGCGGTTTCTTGCGCAGGATGAGCATGGAATGTGCGTCTGCATCCATGTTGTCACCGTGGAAGGCGGTGTTGGTGAGGCGTACCAGTTTATGGGCGTCGGAAGCTACAAAAGTCAGGTCCTGACCGGTGATGTCCAGGACGACACCGTTCATGACAGGACGAAGCTCGTCATCGGCCGATGCGAAGATCGTCGAGGATATGCCTTTGAGCAGGGCTGCCGGGGAGATGGTCAGATTGCCCGTCGTACGCTCCATGGGCTTCATGGTGGGATATTCGTCGCCAGCCAGGGCGACAAAGTTGAACGAACCGTTCTGGTAGTCGATGCGCACGGCCATGTTCTGTTCGTTGACTTCGATGGTGACGGGCTGCTCGGAAATCTCCTTGAAGGCGTCGAGCATGTTCTTGGCAGAGATGGCGAAGACACCTGATTTGTCGGCTTCGATCAGATCCATCACGGTCACCATGGTGGTTTCTGCATCGGAAGCGGTAACGGTCAGACGGTTGTCCTGGATGTCAAACAGGAAATTGTCCAGCACGGGCAAGGCGTTTTTGGGGTTCATCACTTTGCTGATGGCTTGCAGACGGCTGGAAAGAGCGGAACTGGAGGCAATGAATTTCATAGGGTTCTGTATTTTTATTGTTATTATTGTTCTTATCTGCTCAGAGAAACAAAGGTACAAATTTTTATGGCAATCTGCTGTCGCATGCCATGTTTTTTGCATGAAAAATTTTGTCCGTAGGCCACACTACGCTTCCTGCCCAAGGATGATGACCTCAGGGCGCAGGGTGACGGCAAATTTTTGGCTGACATCGTCGATGATCTGCCGGGCCAGCGAAAGGATGTCCTCCCCGGCCGCCTGTCCGTAATTGACCAGCACCAGCGGCTGCGAGGGCCATACGCCGGCATCCTCCAGACGGCGTCCTTTCCAGCCGCAGGAGTCGATGAGCCAGGCTGCCGACAGTTTGTAGCGGTCGTCGGACAGCTGCCAGGCCGGCATATCGGGATAATCTCTTTTCAGTTTCAGGTATTGCGGCTTCCCCACTTCGGGATTCATGAAGAAACTGCCGGCGTTGCCCACCCTGGCCGGATCGGGCAGTTTTTCGTCACGGATGGCCAGGATGGTCCGGCGGATGAGTTGCAGGTTGTCCTTGACGCTTTGCGTGTCGTCACCGGCCTTCAGGCCGCCCTGCGTTGCCAGACGGGCGGACAAGGCTCCGTAATTCACCTGGAACACAGTTTTTTTGCTCAGACGATAATGGACATGGGTGACAATATACCGGTCTTTCCAATCCGTCTTGAAACGGCTGCGACGGTAACCGAAGGCACAATCCGCAGCCGCCAGGGTCAGTTGTGACAAATCTGTCCGGTCGAGCACTTCGACGGCCTCGATGATGTCCTTGGCTTCCACGCCGTAGGCACCGATGTTCTGGACGGGGGTCGCCCCCACCTCGCCGGGGATGCCCGAAAGGTTCTGCATGCCACCCCAGCCCTGGGCCACGCACCAGGCCACCAGTTCGTCCCAATTATGTCCGGCGCCGACTTTTATGAGCACGGCATCGTCGTTTTCTTCCAAAACAGTCCTTTTCCTCAGGCAGGAATGCAGCAGGATGCCTGGATAGTCGTTGACAAACAGCAAATTGTTGCCACCGCCGACAGGCAGGATCGGCAACCCGAAATCAGCGGCATCGTGCAGCACGCTGCGCAATTCCTCCACACTGTCGTAGTCCACCCAATAGCGGGCCTGGACATCGATATGGAAGCTGTGCCGGTCTTTGACGGGGTAAAATGGCTGTATCTTCATTGTCTGGTCAATCTGAGGGCGAAGATACGAAAAAAAACACTATCTTCGCTCCCAAAACAAAAGCGCCAATGCTATCCGTCTGCATTCCTGTCTACAACCAGCCCGTAGCGCCGCTGCTCAAGGCCTTGCTTGCCCAGTTTTCAACGCTTGGGCAGTCCTTCGAGATTTTGCTCGCCGACGACTGCTCCACTCCGGAAATCCAGCGGATGAATGCGGCCGACTGCCCCGACGATTCCCATATCCACTGGCTGCAGCCGGGGGGCAAGATGGGCCGGGCGGCCCTGCGTAACTTCCTGGGAAATGCCGCCCAATACGAATGGATCCTCTTTATGGATTGCGACGTACTGATTGATAACCAGGAATATATAAATAATTACTTAAAGCATTTTCCTCAGGCTGATGTCCTGGTCGGCGGCTGTGCCTATCAAGCCACCCCGCCGGCGGCAGACCGGCTGTTGCGCTGGTCGTATGGACGGCAGCGGGAAATGCGGCCGGCCGAGCTACGCAACCAACGCCCTTACGCATCGTTTTCGTCCTTCAATTTCTGCATCAGGAAAGAAGTCTTCTGCCGATGCCGTTTTGACGTAGATTTTCACGATTACGGCCACGAAGACACCTTGTTTGGGCTGCAATTGCAGGCGTTCGCAATATCGGTGTTGCATATAGACAATCCACTGATACATACTGGCTTGACGGAAAATGCCGCCTACTTGTCCCAGAGTTTGGAGGCAGTCAGGAAGTTTCTCTGCCAGCCTGTTTTCCGCCAGGCGGAAACCATCGCCGCCATCAAGATACTTCGCTGGTACCAGTACTGTTGCCGATGGGGGCTCAAACCCCTGTTGAGGGGGCTTTGGAACGGCTTCCACCCGTCCATGGCCCGGCAGCTCTGCGGACCGGCTCCCAAGATGCGGCTGTTCGACCTCTATCGCCTTTCCTACCTTTGTTCTCTCGATCCTCAGGTAGTTGGTCAGGAATATGGCGGCAAAGAAGTCCCGCTCATATCGGTCATTGTCCCCTACTACAATCGTGAGGCCTGCTTGCCTGCCTGTCTGGAAAGCATCCGCATACAGCGTCTGAGGCCTTTGGAACTCATTCTGGTCGACAACTGTTCCCAGGACGGCAGTGCCGCCGTCTGCCGGCAGTTCCAGCAAGCCAACCAGTCGGATGATTTCCGCATCGTACTGCTCGAAGAGCCCTGCCAGGGTGCCTGCAAGGCCCGTAATGCCGGTTTGAAGGCCGCCCGTGGACAATATGTGCTCTGCTTTGATTCGGACGATGTGATGCGCCGCGACTATCTGAAGCGGCTGCGCCGCATACTTGGCCACATGGGAGCCCCCCAGCTGCTTGCCTGCCGTTTCCGTACCGACCGTGGGCAGTTGCTGCCCAAGCACATGCGTTTTGACGCCGCCCAACAGCTGATCGATCCGGTGGTGATGACCCACAACGTCTGCCTGCGTCGCTCCCTGCTCGATACCGCAGGCTGTTGGAACGAGCGCCTGGATCGCTGGCAAGACCTGGAATTCGGCTTCAGGCTCCTGTTGCACGCCAGCAGCAAACGCTGGATCAACGAAGCCTTATACACGGTAAACACATCGGCCGATGCCATCTCAGCCCGCAGCTGGAGCGATGATGCCGACAAACTGCTGGCCAGTCTGGAAGCCATCCGCCAGGACATCGCCGCACAGCCGGAAGCTGAGCGCCCCAGACTGACGGCCGCCTGGTGCTTCAAACTGGTTTCCCTGGCCGCCTCCCTTTATCGCGAAGGTGTCTGCCACCGGGCCGACGATCTCTACTGTCAGGCCCTTTCCTCGCTCCCCGACAGCCATAAAAAGTACCGCCTCTTGTTGGCGGCCCATTACGGCTACACCAAAAGAGGCGGCAGGGGTTTCTGGCGGCTTGCGGCCGCACTGTTCCACTGATCAGTCTTTCTCAACGTATTTTACAGCCAGGGGATCCCAATCGCCGAAGACATTCTTCAACGTGTATTCCTTGGCCTGCTTGTCGGTGAGCTGATGGCTCCAGGCAACACGTCCCTTGGTGTCGGCACCGGGACCGTAGTTCTTGTATTCGCTGTAACGGGCCGTCCGCTCCTTGTCTCTGTTTCCCCAGTTGTTCCAGCCGGCCGGTACGATGAAATCACCCAGCTCGCAGTACATGAACAAGGTCATGCCGTAGGCGCGCCAGGGCCTGCCCAGGTGCATCTTGGTCACGTCCTCGTTGGCCGTAACCTTGCAGTGGCTCAGGATGTAGCCGTATTTGATATTTTCGGGCGTCGAGGCGGCCGTGATGAAGGAATTGCGTTTGCAATGCAGGTGGCAGGCTTCAAACCAGGCGGTCGAGGGACCGAAGATGTAGTCGGTGGTGCCTTCGATGTAGCAGTTGTCGAAATAGATACGGGCGGCTTCACGACCGGTGTAGATGGTGTCCTGGTTGCCGATGATGCGGCAGTTGAAGAAGCAGACGCGATCGCCTTCGACATGCAGGGCCACGGCCTGTCCCAGCTGGGGAGCGGCATTCTCGATGGTCAGGTTCTGGAAGGTGATGTCATTGCCCTGCACCAGCACCGTATAGGTGCGGAAGGTGCCCATCTTGTTGATGTTGGCGTGGTCGTCCCACATGATGACGGTATTCTCCAGGTCTTCGCCGATGAACACCACATTGGTGATCCAGGTGGGAATGATCAGCTTCTCCTTGTAGATGCCTTTCTTGATGAACACGGTGGTCCGCTCTCCGGGACGGAAGGCCTGGATGCTCTCGACGGCATCCTGGATGTTGCGGAAATCGCCCGTGCCGTCGCGTGCAACGACAATGGTGTACTTCTTTTCTTGTACCGGAGCCTGACCCTGGTTCTGAGGCGGGAAAGGTCTGGCATTCTGCCCTTGATTTTGGGCACATACGGCGGTCATCATCATCAGAGCGCCGATGAGGATCATGACTTTTTTCATAACGATTATCTGATAAATAAAAGTTCTCTGTATTTGGGCAGGGGCCAAAGCTCGTTGTCGACCATCAGCTCCAACTTGTCTATCTTGTTGCGGATCTTGGAGAAATACGGCTCGACCGTGTCGTGGTAGGCGATGGCCTTTTCGCGTTCGGCAGTGATTTTGTTGGCCACCTTGCGTGCCTCGACCATGGCATCGGTAAAGGTCTGTATGTCGTCCATATAGCTTTCTATCTTCTTGATTTTGTCGGACTTGACTACCGACAAGGCTCGATAGTCCTCCTCGCTGTAAAGCGTTTTGAGCTTGTAGAGGTTGTCGAGCAGGGCCGACTGGTAGCGGGTGGCCACCGGGATGATGTGGTTCAGGGCCAGGTCGCCCAGCACCCGGGCCTCGATCTGGATCTTCTTGGTGTAGGTCTCCCACTTGACTTCGTTGCGGGCATGCAGCTCCTTTTCGTTGAGCACGCCTGTCTGCTTGAATAGTCCGATGGAAGAAGGCCGCAGGTAGGCATCGTATTGGAGCGGGATGCTGTTTTCGCAGTCCAGGCCACGGGCGGCAGCCTCCTGTTTCCATTCGTCGCTGTAGCCGTTGCCGTCGAAGCAGATGGGCTTGGCGATGCTGATGTATTCCCGAAGGATGGAATAGACCGCCTTGATCTTGTCCTCTCCCCCTTCGACACGTTTCCTCAAAGCGGCGTTGAAGTCGCTCAGCTGGCCGGCCACGGCAGTATTTAGCACAATCATCGAGCAGGCACAGTTGGCCGACGATCCGACGGCACGGAACTCAAAACGGTTGCCTGTGAAGGCAAAGGGCGAGGTGCGGTTGCGGTCGGTGTTGTCGACCATCAGTTCGGGAATCATGCCGATGTTGAGGTTCAGCCGGGCCTTGTCGCCCAGCTTGATCTCGTCGGAAGACTCTATTTCTTTGAGGATGCGGGTCAACTGGTTGCCCAGGAAGACAGAGATGATGGCCGGCGGAGCCTCGTTGGCCCCCAGGCGGTAGGCGTTGCCGGCACTGCCCACCGAGGCCTTGAGCAAAGCGTTGTGCCGATAGACCGCCATCAGCGTGTTGACCAGGAAGGCTACGAACACCAGGTTGTCGTGCGGCGTCTTGCCCGGCGAGAACAAGTTGATGCCCGTATCGGTCGAAAGCGACCAGTTGCAATGCTTGCCGCTGCCGTTGATGCCGGCGAAGGGCTTTTCGTGCAACAGCACCCGGAAATGGTGCTTGGGCGCCACCTTGCGCATCAAGTCCATCAGAATGAGGTTGTGATCGACCGCCAGGTTGGTTTCTTCGTAGATGGGTGCGAACTCAAACTGGTTGGGGGCCACCTCGTTGTGGCGGGTCTTAAGGGGCACGCCCAGCCGATAGGCCTCGATTTCCAGGTCTTTCATGAATTCCACCACCCGCTTGGGAATGGAACCGAAATAATGGTCTTCCAGCTGCTGGTTCTTGGCCGATTCGTGCCCCATGATGGTCCGTCCGCACATCATCAGGTCGGGACGTGAGGAAAACAGGGCTTCGTCGACCAGGAAATACTCCTGTTCCCAGCCCAGGTTGGAAATCACTTTGCCGGCGGGCACATCCAAAAGGGAGCAGGTGTCGAGTGCAGCTGTCGTGACGGCCGAAAGAGCCCTGAGCAGCGGCGTTTTGTA
>Ga0079305_1000374_pt1 | contig 100502 bp, 72 predicted proteins | sample LMS_cellobiose_e_FD_79183 | JGI IMG/M metagenome (GOLD analysis project Ga0079305, IMG submission 79183) | Rumen-fistulated moose microbial communities from Alaska, USA - LMS_cellobiose_enrichment | ecosystem: Host-associated > Mammals > Digestive system > Stomach > Rumen fluid ...
AGAGGCGTGCCTCAGATAGAGGTCACCTTCGATATCGACGCCAACGGCATAGTCAATGTTTCCGCCAAGGACAAGGGCACCGGAAAAGAGCAGAAGATAACGATCACGTCCTCCTCCAACATGTCTAAGGAAGACATTGAAAAGGCGGTACACGAGGCAGAGATGCACGCCGAGGAAGACAAGAAGCTCAAAGAGAACGTCGAAACGAAGAATTCCGCGGAAAACCTCATTTATCAGACCGAGAAGATCCTCAGCGATTCCGGCGACAAGCTCTCCGACGCTGACAAGGCTCCCGTTCAGGCTGCTGTCGAAAAGCTCCGCGAGACCCTCAAGACCGAGGATTATCCTCAGATAAAGAGCGATACGAACGACCTTCAGAGCGCTCTTTACAAGATATCCGAAAAGCTCTACGGTCAGGCGGGCGGCGATCAGGGCGGCGCGCAGAACGGACAGAGCGGCTTCGGCGGATCTCAGGACGGTCCTTCCGACGGCAACTATTACGACGCCGATTTCACAGATAAGTCGGATAAGTAAATTATCCGGGATAAGTAAATTATCATTCGTAAGTGATATCCGTTCCGGCGTTTTCCGGAAATACAGATAAAACGCCCGAAACAGGTCATACCGGCAGGCGGAGCGATCTCCGCTTTTGCCGGTACGATTTGCGTTTTTGCTTTGCCGGGGAGAAGGCTTTCCGGACGAGACGGGCGGGAAAAGAACACATCAAATGGCAGACAAACGAGATTATTACGAGACTCTCGGACTGAAAAAGGGAGCCTCCGAGGAAGAGATCAAAAAGGCTTACAGACAGCTTGCGAAGAAATATCACCCCGATATGAATCCGGGCGACAAGGAAGCCGAGGTCAAATTCAAGGAGATCAACGAGGCGTATTCCGTGCTTTCAAACCCGGATATGCGTTCCAAATACGACGCTTACGGTCACGCGGGAGTCGATCCGAATTTCAACGACGGCTTCGGCGGAGGATTCAGCGGCTTCGGCGGCATAGACATCGATATGTCCGATATTTTCGGCACTATCTTCGGAAGCGGTCAGGCGAGAAGGAACGGACCGGTGCGCGGCGACGATATAGGCACGCGCCTTACCATATCCTTCGAGGAAGCGGCTTTCGGATGCAAGAAGGACGTCAAATTTTACCGCACCGAGAAGTGCTCCGCGTGCTCCGGCACGGGCGCGGCGGCGGGATCGTCTCCCGTTACGTGCTCTAAATGCGGAGGATCGGGTCAGATAAAGGTACAGCAGAGAACGCCCTTCGGTATGATGTCCTCGAGCCGTACGTGCGATTCCTGCGGAGGGTCGGGTCAGATAATCAAGAATCCGTGTCAGACCTGCCGCGGAACGGGATTTGAAAGAAAGCAAAAGCAGCTCGAGATATCCATTCCGGCAGGTATAAATGAAGGGCAGAAGATAATCCTGCGCGGTCAGGGCAACGCCGGCAAGCGCGGCGGCTCAGCCGGAGACCTTTACGTGGAAGTGAGCATCACGCCCCATTCCGTGTTCCAGCGCGAGGATTACAACATATACTGCGAGATACCGATCAGCTTTACCGAGGCGGCGCTCGGCGCCCAGATCACCGTACCGACTCTTGAGGGCGGAACGAAATACACGGTGCCCGAGGGGACTCAGAGCGGGACTCTTTTCACTCTTAAAAACAAGGGCATACAGTATTACAATTCATCCAGACGCGGCGATCTCTATTTCAGAGTGATCGTCGATGTTCCAAAGAACCTGTCCGAAGCGCAGAAGCAAATGCTCCGCGATTTCGAAAAGAGCTGTGAAGGAAAAAACAACACGCAGAAGGCAAGTTTTGCGGATAAGCTCAGACAGTTTTTCAACAAGGATAAATAACGGCTTTGCCGAATAATAATTTCATGCATCATTTCTTACCGGTGCATGCGGAAGGAAAAAGCAAATGAAAGAATTTTACACCATCAAAGTAGCGGGTCTCAGCAGAGATCTTCCCATTTGCAAGATCACGGACGATCTCTATATAGGCGCTTTCGTGATTTTCGGAGACGTGGAGCTTACGATCGCATGCGCGAGGGAGCTTTTGAAGATCGCGCCGGAATATGATCTGATGATCACGGCGGAATCCAAGGGCATACCGCTCGTTTATGAAATGGCGCGTCAGAGCGGCAGCAACAATTATCTCCTTGCGAGGAAAATGCCGAAGCTGTATATGAAAAACGTCATCGCCACCGAGGTGAACTCCATCACCACCGAGAAAAAACAGGTGCTTTATCTCGACAGTGAAGACATGGATTCCATCAAGGGCAAACGCATTCTCATAGTGGACGACGTCATCTCCACGGGAGAATCCATGGCGGCTCTCGAGACGCTGGTCAAAAAGGCGGGCGGCACGGTCGCAGGAAAGCTTGCGATCCTTGCCGAAGGCGACGCTTACGGGAGAGATGACATAAAATATCTTGAATATCTTCCGCTGTTCGATGCGAACGGAGATCCCGTTCCGAGAAGCTGAATCCGGATAACAGAAGCCCCGCTTCGCGGCGCGATCCGACGTGAGAGCGCCTCTGCGGGGCTTTTTGACTGTGAAAAGGCGCTTTCTGTTGCAAATATGCTGATTTTATGATATAATCCTACGTGCTTCCTCTTGAAACCGACCATCGGTGCCGCGCTTTGCCGCACACGATCAAACGGATACGGAGGCACGGATTACATTTTTTATGATCATCGGAGGAATCATCATGAAGAATATGAAAAGGATCATCTGTCTGATCGCGGCGGCGATCATGGCTGTTTCAATGCTTGCCGGATGCGTTCAGAACGGCGGGAACACATCTGCCGGCATCTCGGCGATCGAATCGCTGAAGACGCTCAAGGACGCTTTCGATCTCAAAATAGAGGACGGCACGCAGGTCGCCAGATGCGGCGATTATTTAGTTTATGCGTTCGAACTCAATAACACCTGGTACCGCGTGATATCCGAGCTGACCGCGGACGCAAGCGAAGAGCTTGACAAGCTTGATTGGAGCGCCGATGATTTCGACCAGAAAATGAAAAGCATTGTGTCTTCGCTGAATATCATCCGTTACGAGAACGTCAGCGATATGATCATTCCGCAGGCGGAACTTGATAAGCTTGTCGGAAAGACCGTCGGGGAACTTTTTGATTCCGACTGGTATTCAAGCGGCTGGGATCTGGAAAAACCCTCTTTCTCCATCGGAAATTCCGGCATTGTATACGAGATGACCGTAAATGAGACCATAGAAAACACCGGTGATTTCGAAGAAGACGATCTTCTTCCCTTGACCGTCAAATCGCTGAAGTTCAATTACGTTTCCGACGCTACGAACATAGAACTTGACGACGACGGAAAACTGATCTGACGTACAGTGTAAAATCAGGAACTGCCGTTTTTGCCGGCGCCGAAGCGCGTTCTTTTCGATCTTTGGCGCCTGCGGAGCGGCGAAAAGTGATTTTTCAGATTTTTTTTGAAAAACCCCTTCACAAAAACGATTTTTTGTGATATTATATCAAGGCGCACGGAGGCATAGCTCAGCTGGTTAGAGCGCACGGTTCACATCCGTGAGGTCTTGGGTTCAAGTCCCCATGTCTCCACCATTGAAGGAGTAAACGAACACACGCGGCTGTATATCAGCAGCACGATGTTCGTGATGCTCCTGCCTCTCGCTGCCGTGAGGCAATAACGGCAGAAAGAACGTCCAGAAGACCAAAAACGGCCCTCTGGACGTCTTTTTTGCCCCTCTCCGGTGATCCTCCGGAGATCTACGCGGAAGCGGACGCAGCTCCTCAGGAGGCCTGCGGACCTCTCAGGCGGAGCGCCGGCAGACACCGCGAGGATCCCGGCGGACTTCTCTCACCTTCTGACAGCGATCCTGAAGAAGCTCGACCCGGCTCCGGCAGAAGCCCGGAACAGTTCCAAAAGACGCCGATGCAGCTCTGAGCGGCGACGGTGCGACTCCTCGAAACGTCCGGCACCACTCCGAGAGACTTCCGACGCGGCTCCGGAAGGCGTCCGCGCTTCTTCCGCTCTCCTCCTGCTCTCCTCTCGCGCTCCTCCGGTACGGCTTCGGGCTTTCTCCGGTACGGCTCCGCGGTTATTCCGAGAGACTTCCGCAGGAACTCCGACGGAACTCTGAACGCTTCTTTCGTAACCTAACCAACCTAACCAACCTAACCTAACAGAACCAACCGTACAGAACAGAACAGGACCAACCAACACAACCACACGCCGGCAGGCCGGCGGCTGATCCGCTCCCGCTCTGCGATCAGATCTCGAAGCCATGCAGCACAGCCGGACAGATCTGCGCGGGAGCAGCTGCACACCGGAGAACCTCTGAAGGAAAGGTCGCAGCGTTCCGGATCCGGCGCAGCCAGAGCGACGCCATGGCCCTCTGAAGATCTCCGAGAGGGCCGGCCCGCCTGAAGCTGGCCGAGGCGGCGGGATCTGGCAGCCTTCAGGAATAGAAAAGCCCCCGGACACCCGGAGGCAGGAGCCACAGAAGGGAGGGCTCTTTTTTTATTGATTTTCGAGCCCGATCGTGAAGTGAAGCTGCCCCGAATAGTCTCCAGCAACGAGCCCGGCCACATCTCCGAGAACGAAAGACAGCTGACCGTACTCTGTGGGAATGTAGACGCCGCCGGCCTGAGCGCTCAGCGGTCCGAAAACCGCCACCACGGGATCGTTCAAGCAGTCAGAAGCGAAAAGGAAGCAGGAGCCCTCTCCGTCATAGCTGGCGCGGCAAACGTCGACGGGGATCTGGGCGCTGCTGTTCGTGCTGGTCAGATAGAAGTTCCCCTGATCGTCGAAGCTCTGATCGGAGTCCAGCCGGACGACGAGATCCTTCCCGGCCGGCAGCATCAGCTCCGACGCAGAGATCTGGATCGCCTCGGAGCTGTTCAGATTGACAGACGCGGGGATGGTCACGGTGTACCCGCCCTGTATGGTGTAGAGGACGGATGTCGTCGCGCTCGTGTTGTTTTCAGCTGCGAAAGCGGTCGTAGTGAAGGCCGAGCAGCAGAGCAGGCAGAAAACCAACAGAGCCGCGAGCGTTTTCTTTTTCAGGTTTGCGTTCATGTTATGACACCTCCAGTTTTATATTTACCTCGGCGCCGTTCAGCTCGTCCAGTGTTCCCTCTGCATAGCAGGAGTAGCGGAGGATGAAAGATAAAAAGCCGGAGCTTGTGATCCTTGACGTTATGCTTCCGGGAGAAGACGGGCTGTCAATACTGAAAAGACTGCGGGAGTCTCCCGTTACGGCGGATATTCCCGTGATCATGGCAACGGCAAAAGACAGCGAATTCGATAAAGTAATCGGTCTTGACAGCGGAGCCGACGACTATCTTGCCAAACCGTTCGGTATGCTTGAGATGGTCTCGCGTATCAAAGCGGTTTTGAGAAGGACTTCTCCTAAACAGCCAAGCATACTCGTATGCGGCGATATTTCTTTAGACGAAAGCAAGCATACGGTCACGGTTTTTGATAGACCGGTTTTGCTTACGCTGAAAGAATACGAACTTCTGAAGCTGTTTATGGAAAACCCCGGCAGAGTTTTTACGAGAGATATACTTCTTGCCGGCGTGTGGGGACAGGATTTTATCGGCGAAACGAGAACCGTTGATGTTCATATCGGTACACTTCGGACGAAACTTGCCGAAGCAGGCGATTTGATCCATACAGTTCGCGGCGTCGGGTATAAAATGGAGGAAAATCATGAGTCATAAAATATTCAAAGGAATCTGGATAGTCGCCATTTCCGTGTTTCTCGCCTCTTTGATCTTCATACTCGGAATTTCATACAACTACTTTTCAACTCTTCAAAAGAACCAACTGAAAAACGAAACGGAGCTTGCGGCGCAGGGTGTAGCAAACGCCGGGGTGAACTATTTTGATAATCTGAATACCGAAGGATACCGTATCACTTGGATTGGAGCGGACGGCAGCGTTCTTTACGATAACGAAGCGGATACTGCAACGATGGAAAACCACATGGAGCGGGAAGAAGTCAAGCAAGCGTTAGCGGGAGGATATGGCGAGTCCACACGTTACTCCGACACGCTTTCAGTCAAGCAATTGTATGCCGCAAAGCGCCTCCCGGACGGTTCTGTTGTCAGGCTTTCCATTGTGCAGCTTGCGGTCTGGTCGCTTCTTCTCGGGTTTGCACAGCCGATTTGCATTGTTATTTTGATTGCACTCATTCTTACTATTGTACTCGCATCGCATATTGCCAAAAAGATAGTAAAGCCGATCAATGAAATTGACCTTGATAAACCGGAGCAGTATTACGGAAAAGAGAATTATAAAGAGATCGAACCGCTTTTGAGGCATATCGCAGCACAGCGAAACCAGCTAAAGAAAGATCAGGAACAAATCGAAAAAACGGCATTGATTCGTCAAGAGTTTACGGCAAACGTATCCCATGAGCTGAAGACTCCGCTTCACGCCATCTCCGGTTACGCCGAGCTGCTTGAAAACGGTATGGTGAAAGAGGATTGACTACGAATCGGTATGCTGGACTGGCGACCGGGCTGGGCGTGACGGCGGTAATCCAAAGTTCTTCAGCAACGACAGTTATGGTCGTCGGTTTTGTCAATTCAGGGCTGATGACGCTGCGGCAGTCGATCAGTGTTATCATGGGTGCGAACATCGGGACAACGGTAACTGCATGGATTTTAAGCCTTGCGGGGATAGACAGCAAGAATTTCTTTGTCAGTCTGCTAAAGCCGTCTTCGTTCACGCCTATTCTTGCACTGATTGGCATTGTATTCTATATGTTGTCAAAAAACAGCAAGCGAAAAGACACCGGCATGATCCTGCTTGGGTTTGCAACGCTGATGTATGGAATGGAAACGATGTCCGGTGCTGTTTCAGGTCTTCGGAACGTTCCCGAGTTTCAACAGTTGTTCCTTGCGTTTACGAACCCGCTTCTTGGCGTTCTTGCAGGAGCGATCCTTACCGCCATCATTCAGTCAAGCTCAGCATCTGTTGGTATTTTGCAGGCGCTTGCTTCTACAGGAGCGGTTACATACGGCGCTGTCGTTCCAATTATTATGGGGCAGAATATCGGAACTTGTGTTACGGCGTTGATTTCATCGGTAGGAACAAATAAAAATGCTAAGCGTGCGGCACTCGTGCACCTTAGCTTCAATGTAATAGGCGCTGCAGTATGGCTAACGGTATTCTGTATCATCAAAGCAGTTTTTGCGCCGATCATCCTTACACAGTCGGCAAGTCTTATGGGGATTGCAGTATCTCACTCTGTATTCAATATTCTCTGTACAATGCTGATGCTCCCACTCAGTGGGCTACTTGAAAAGCTGGTTTGCAAGTTAATCCCGGATGCGAAGGAGCCGGAGAAGGCAAAAGAACTGGACGAACGACTGCTTGGAAGTCCCGCTCTTGCACTGAATCAGTGCCGTCTGGTTTTGGGTCGAATGGCTTCCGCAGCAGTCAATGCGCTGAAAAACAGTCTGACATGCATTGAAAAATATGACGGCAAAACGGCGGCGGAAATCCGTAAAGCGGAGGATGAAACGGATCGTCTGGAGGATATTCTCGGTACGTATCTCGTCAAACTGACGTCGCGTCATTTGGACGAGGACGAAAGCGTAAAAGCTACGGAATATATGAAACTGATCGGTGATTATGAACGTATAGCGGATCATGCGGTCAACATTCTTGAATCGGCTGAGGAAATGGTTCAGAAAAAAATCAATTTTTCAGAAGGAGCGGAAAAAGAGTACAAGACCATTTGTTCCGCCGTTTGTGAAATTCTTGATTTGTCTTTCCTTGCATTTTCGAAAGATGATTACAAAGCCGCGCATAAAACTGAGCCGCTCGAGCAGGTCATCGATACCTTGAAGGAGGAACTGCGTACACGGCACATAATAAGATTGCAAAAAAGTGAGTGCTCGGTCGATGCGGGATTTGTGTGGTCGGATTTTTTAACGAATCTCGAGCGCGTTTCCGATCACTGTTCCAACATTTCCGGTTGTGTCCTTGATACGGTAGGACATACCATGAACATTCATGAAAATCAGAGGATGCTTCGCAGCACGGATGAAGATTTCAGGCAGGATTTTGCCGAATACAAGGCAAAGTATTCGGTCAATTTGCAGAATCAGACATAAAAAAGAAGTGAACTGATCCAAATTGTACGGACAGCACAAAACGCCCCTCATGGTACAGAATTAAGGTTTCAAGCAAGTGTCCCTCAGCGGCTTTTTCTTTTTGTATTTTTCGCTCTTCTCTTTTCGTTTTTCACTCTTCTTTGTGTCCACTAATCTTGATAAGTTTCAAAGCGGCAGCTTTGCTGCGCAAAGCATTGATTTTATTGATTTGATGAGGCATACCTTTTTGCATGGTGCGAGCCCGAGGCGGCGCGGGCTCTTCGTTTGCACTCGATTTCCCGTCGAACTTTTTCATTTCCTATTGACATATACTGTGCATTTATCGTATAATATGCAAAAAGCGAGGCTGTTGCGGTGAAAAGCCGTTTCAGCCGGTTTTTACGCCGCTTTCATGCGAAAAAATCATCCGACGCATGAAAAACTGGCATACATAAGCTGTTATAAGGAGCGAATTTATCATGGAATCACTATATATCCTGATAACTATCATAGCGTATCTCGCCCTGATCCTTTTCGTCGGCTTCCGTCTTGCAAAGCGCAACGAGAGCGCCGCGGACTTTTATCTCGGCGGAAGAAAACTCGGACCTCTCGTTACCGCGATGAGCGCTGAGGCGTCCGATATGTCGAGCTATCTTCTCATGGGCCTTCCCGGGCTCGCATACCTTTCAGGTGTCGCGGACGTTGGCTGGACCGTTATAGGGCTTGCGCTCGGAACGTATCTCAACTGGCTTTTAACGGCGAAGCGTATCCGCAGATACACGCAGGAAACGAACTCATTCACACTTCCGCAGTTCTTCTCAAACCGTTTCAGAGACAAGAAGAACATCCTTTCGTTCCTTGCGGCGATCATAATCGTCATTTTCTTCGTGCCCTACGTGGCTTCGGGATTTTCGGCGTGCGGAAAACTTTTCTCATCGCTGTTCGGAGCTGATTATCTGACGGCGACGATCATTTCCGCTGTCGTCATAGTTACGTATACCGCCGCCGGAGGCTTTCTTGCCGCGTCGGTCACTGACTTCATACAGAGCATCGTAATGACGATAGCCATTTTCTTCATTCTTATTTTCGCCACGGTCAACGCGGGAGGAATAGGCGCCGTTATCGAAAACGCTAAGAATCTTCCGGGATACCTTTCCCTTACGGAGACCTTCGTCGCCGAGACCGGGGAAGCCGCTCCTTACGGATTCCTTACGATAATATCCACTATGGCGTGGGGACTCGGGTATTTCGGTATGCCGCACATCCTTCTCAGATTCATGGCTATAAAGGACGAGAATAAGCTTAAAATATCAAGGCGCGTCGCTTCCGTTTGGGTCGTCATCGCCATGAGCGTGGCTGTGATGATAGGTATCGTCGGTCATCACCTTAGCGTTGAAGGCGTCATCCCCACGCTTTCCGGAAACGATACGGAAACTGTCATAATCCGCATATCGGACTTCCTTTCCAAATTCGGCGTTTTCCCGGCTCTCATGGCGGGACTCGTAATGTCAGGCATACTTGCCAGCACGATGTCCACCGCGGATTCACAGCTTCTTGCGGCTTCCTCGAGCGTGTCTCAGAACATACTTCAGGAGACCTTCCGGCTCAAGCTTTCGTCTAAAGCTAGTATGCTTGCCGCGCGTCTCACTCTCGTCGGCATTTCGGCGGTTGGTCTTATCATAGCCGCCGATCCCGACAGCTCGATATTCGGTATCGTATCATTCGCTTGGGCGGGCTTCGGAGCCGCTTTCGGCCCCGTCGTCATCTGCTCGCTCTTCTGGAAGCGCGCGACTCTTCCCGGCGCCATAGCGGGCCTCGTATCCGGAGGCGCAATGGTGTTTATCTGGAAATTCCTCATAAAGCCCATTGGCGGAGTCTTCGGCATATATGAGCTTCTTCCCGCGTTCGTCACAGCGACCGTGGTGATAGTCGTCGTGAGCCTTCTTACCAAGGCGCCCTCGAAAGAGATCACCGACGAATTCGAGCGCGTCCGCGCAATGAACTGATCCGCTTATAATACGCTTTTACGCCGGGTGTGCGAAAACACCCGGCGTATTTTCGCATTTTCCTCAAAAATTCCGAAGGCATGGACTTTTTCGCAAAAGTATGGTAGAATAACCGTAAATACGATCCTGCGAAAGGAAAGCGATATGTCACACAAAACCATGACGCGCACGGCGGCAAGAATTCTCTCCGTGCTTCTCACGATAACGGTGATCACCGTAACGCTTGTTCCTCTTTTATCCGTGAGCGCGGCGGACGCCGTTCCTCTGAAGAAGAGGGTAACGTTTTACAGCGAAGAGGAAAGAGCAAACATAAAAGAAAACGTCTCAAAGCTCGCATGGGCTCAGGCTGAACGGGACGGGTATATAAAGGCGGTAAGCGCCTACGTCGACAGGGGATACGAATTTTTATGGAACGTCCTTACCTCTCAGGGGCTTCCGCGCTCCTACGGCGTGAATCAGAGGCTCGGATGCTTGAGTTGCGGCAAAGAGATCGACAAATACGGCAACTATCCGTACAAGTACGATCTTTTGAACGATCCGTGGAAGCTGACCTGTCCGAACTGCGGCATGAAGTTTCCGACAAACGATTTCAAATCGTTTTATGAGAGCGCGCTCGACGAGAACGGCAATTTCGACGCTTCAAGGGGCGACAAGCAGTATCTGAAAAACGTCCTTTATCCCGAAAAGGGCGATACGTGGGGCGTAGACAACGGATGGGGATACAGAGCTTCGAACGGAGGTCTTTACACCTTCGTCGCATACTATACGCACGAGGCGATATATCACTACGGCCTCAATAACGTTATCGCCAACCTTTCGAGCGCGTATCTTTATTCCGGCGAACAGAAATATGCCGACGCGGGAATAGTCCTCCTTGACAGGATGGCGCAGATATATCCCGCTATGACCATTGCGAACCAGCAGGTATCCGACGGCTTTCTCCACAGTCACGGGGGCGGCGGTGAAGGAAAGATAATGGGACGCATCTGGGAATGCTCGATAATAAGACCGTACGTCATTGCGTACGACGCCTTTTTCCCGGCGTACGACACCATGTCGCAGGAAGCCAAAGCGCTTATAGCGAAGGTGTCCGGCGGCAAAAGGACGACCGCTGACGAAATGCGCGTCCACGTGGAAAACGGACTTATAAAACAGATATATACCGCCGTGCAGAAGGCGCAGATATACGGTAACCAGGGAATGCATCAGCAGACGCTCGCCGTGGCGGCGGTCGTCATAGATGATCCGACGCTGACGAAGACGTGGATGGATTTCAACATGAGACCCGGATCGTACACGAGAAACGCATGCACCGGCGGCGGGCTTCTCACCGTCTTCGTAAACAGCATCGACCGCGACGGCTACGGCTACGAGGCGGCACCGGGCTATAATTCCCTTTGGGTGAACAACTTCCTCAGTATTGCCGAGGCGCTGAGAGGATACAAGATAGGGGGCACCGGAGAAAGCTACGATCTTTACGAGAACGTTAAATTCAAGAAGATGATATATTCCTTCCTCGATCTCGTCATAAGCGGCAGCTTCACCGCGCCCACGGGAGACACCGGTTCTACGGGAAAAGCCGGGATACTGGCGAACAAGAACACGCTTCTTTCCGGATATCTCGCTTACGGCGACGATTATCTCGCCCAGGCGATCTATCTCGTGAACGGCAATTCAGTAAAGGATCTTCGTCTTCCCGCGACCGAAAAAGATCCCGAAGGCATAGCCGAAAAGATACAGAAGGTCATAGATGAAAAAGGGACGATAACCCTCGGCTCAGTGAACCTTACGGGATACGGATACGCCGTCGTGAAAAGCTTCGCGTCCTACGAAGACGCCGGAAGCGCGTCCGTGACGAAGACGAACGTTTTTCCGTTTGATACTCTTGAAGTGCTCAGAAAGAGCGAAAAAGAAAATCTGACATTTACAAACCGCGAAGGCGGACACGTCCTGTTCAAAAACGACGATACCGGTAAAGCGACCGTTTCCTTCGGATTTTATCTTTCAAATCCCTGCGCGGTATACGATCTGTCCATGAAGATCATAGGCGACGGCAAGGAGAGCGTACTCAACGTTTTCGTGGACGGAAAAAGCCTTCAGGAAAACGTGAAGATGTCCGGAAAAAGCGGCGATGAGACGCAGATAATTTTCAGAAAAACAAGGGAGCTGACAAAGGGCTACCACGTTCTGACGCTCAGGTTCGTGTCGGGCGATTCGGTAGGCCTCAGATCGCTGACGGCTCTCGTTTCCGGAGTAAATCAAAGCGGAGAAGCCGCCGTGAACGATGAAACTTCCATGTATATTTATTACGGAAGGAATACCGGACACGGTCACGCCGACAACCTCAATCTCGGACTTTACGCTTACAATATGGACCTTATGCCGGACATCGGATATCCGGAATTTGCCGACGCTTACGATATGCACCGTCTGTACTTCGTTATCAGCACCGTAAGCCACAATACCGTTGTGGTGAACAAGCAGCGTCAGAGCGGCGTCGTCGTCAGCACTCCGGTGCTGTTCGATTCGAGCGATCTTGTAAAGCTGATTTCCGTCAACGGCAGCGGCGCTTACACCTCGGCTTCCGAATACAAGCGGACGACGGCGATGATAAAGATCTCCGACACCGAGCATTATCTCGTCGATTTCTTCAACGTGACCGGCGGCACGAATCACAACTACGTGCTTCACGGTGCCGAGACCTCCGGAGTCGTAACCTCCGGTCTTGAAATTCAGAAGCAGACGGGCGCCGACGGAAACTACGTCGGTACTATGGCTGGCAAGAGCATCGGATTCGGAAAGCAGAATCTCGAAAGCGGCTATCAGTATTTCGAGAGAGTGCGGTATGACGAGGAGCCGTCCGACAATTTCTCCGTCGACTGGTCGATAGTCGACACATGGGGCACCGCCACCGCTTCCGACGTCCATCTCAAGGTCACCATGATAGGCGATTATAACAAAGTGACGCTCGCGGATGCAACGCCTCCCACGAACAAGCCCGGCAACCCCTCGTCGCTCACGTATCTTTTCGTCGAGCGCGAAGGCAAAGCCAATCTTAAATCCATCTTCAATTCCGTCATCGAGCCCTATACCGGCAGCCCGAAGATCGCTTCCGCCGAAAAGGTCCCGGTGTATCTTGACGGAAAGGAGCTCAAGGAAAGTCAGGTGCGCGCCGTCAAGGTGACGCACAGTTCCGGCAGGATCGACTACGTGGCGTACAACACGATGAACCGCACGAAGACGCTTTCCGTCGACGGAGTGTTTGAATTTACCGGTACGTTCGCGGTCTATTCGATCTCCGACAGCGGAAACGTGATCTATACGAATGACGCCGTCGTGACCGGAGCCGAGAGCGAGCTTCCCGGAAGACTGACCGGCAACGTATCCAACTTCACGAGGAAGCTTTCAACGGAAAACACCGTTACCGTCACTCTCAAGCAGGACGTGGATCCCGCGGTCCTTGCCGGAAAGTACGTTTACATCAACAGAAGCTCCTCCGCCGCTTTCAACGCTTGCTATAAGATATTGAGCGCTTCAAAGGACGACGGCGGGAAATACGTTTTGAATATCGGCGACGTCACTCCGATCGAAACGTATCTCAATTTGAACAATATAAACAGCGGATTCAGATATTCCATTGAACTTGACAAGGGACTTTATATCCCGATCGCTTCAACGTCCGGAGACCCGGAAGCGCTTTACGCCATGGCGGGGGTTTCCGATTTCTCCGACGTCACGGTATTTTCCGGTATAAAGAGCACCGCCGCCGCGGGAGATTTCATATCCGATCTTTACGCGGTGAACGCTCATGCGAAGAGCGCGGCGGACCTCGTGCCGTACAAGCTTTCCGTTGACGGCGAATACGGCGACGGAGCCATGTTCGAAGTGAAGGACAACAAGCTTTACGCCTCATCTTCCTTTGAGGCGAAAACGGGAGGAAAGTATACCGTACGATTCAAGGCGGAATATGAAAATGACGGAAAGAAGAAGTCGTGCGAAAAAATCGTAACTCTGAGCACGCTTTCAAAAGCCGCTTCCGAAAGCCTCGTTTATCCCGAACTTGATCTTGAACCGGATCTTGCGGAAGAAACGCCCGGGACGCCTGACGGTCCCGGCACGGAAGAGCCTCACGAGACTCCCGACGGCGGTGTGAACGTATGGCTCATTGTGGGTATCGCCGCGGCGGTGATCGCCGTTGCCGTTATCGCGGTGCTTGTCGTTTCAAGGGCAAAGAGATCAAAGAAATCGTAAAAGAGTCTTTGCGCCTTTATAAGAGAAAGCACAAGCTTCGGTTTTATACAGATGCGCCCGCAAAAGCGGGCGCATCCGTTTTTTGTACCGCGTATCCGCAGGGCTTCGCCCCGCACCCGGCGACGTTTCCGCAGGGCTCCGCCCCGCACCCGGCGACGTTTTCGCAGGGCTCCGCCCCGCACCCGGCGACGTTTTCGCAGGGCTCCGCCCCGCACTCCGCTCGGGACCTTTTTTTGTAAAAAAGGTCCCAAGACCCCCAAAAAACTTCATACCTTAAAAAAGCGGAAGGCATCCCTTCTGCTTTTTTATGCGCGCTGTGCGCGCATTGCCTTCGCCTTGAGGAGAAGGTGTCACCGGCAGGTGACGGATGAGGTGGTGCTTCGTTTAGATGAGCGTTATCTCTAGATGTAAGCGGCAGTTTGTTTGTTCTCTCGCCAAAGTTGATATAATGCGGATCACTCTTCAAACGGGCGGCACCACCTCATCCGAGCGCTCCGCGCCCACCTTCCCCTCGATGTGGAAGGCTCTGCGCTCGCTTTCACGCGAGCGCAATAAACAAAGAAAGATATTAAACTTGCCGTGTGTCGGCAAACGGCGTGATAAAAGAAAAAAGCCGAGATAAAGGATCAAAATGATCGATTGTCTCAGCTTTTTTGTTTTTTACAGCACTTTTGAGAGAAAATCCTTTAGCCGCGGATCCTTTGGAGCCCCGAAGAATTCCTTCGGCGGAGCCGCTTCTTTTATCTTTCCCCCGTCCATGAACAGCACCTTCGTGGCGACCTCGCGGGCAAAGCCCATCTCGTGAGTGACGATCACCATCGTCATGCCGGCGTCGGCGAGCTCCTTTATTACGTCGAGCACTTCTCCGACCATTTCGGGGTCGAGAGCCGACGTGGGTTCGTCGAAAAGCATAACGTCCGGATCCATGGCGAGTGCGCGGACTATGGCGATCCTCTGCTTCTGACCGCCTGAAAGGGTGGACGGATAAACCGACGCCTTTTCTTCAAGACCGATCCTTTTCAGGAGAGCTACGGCCCTTTCGTTTGCCGACTGCTTTATCTCCGCTTTCGTCCTGACGCTTACCGGAAGGACTTTTTCTTTGCGGAAAAGATTCAAAAAAACATTCAGGCGGTTTTTCCTCAGAGCTTTGCGCCTTTCCTGCATGGCTATATGCACGGGGGCAAGGGTTATGTTGTCGATTACGGTTTTATTGTTGAAAAGGTTGAACTGCTGGAACACCATTCCTATGCGTCTGCGGTGGATATTGATATCAACGCTCATGTCGGCGATATCGGTGCCCTCGAAGATTATCTGACCGCTCGTCGGGTCTTCAAGACAGTTGAGACAGCGAAGAAACGTGCTCTTGCCGGAGCCCGAGGGCCCGACCACGGCGACGCGCTCGCCTTTTTCTATTTTTATGCTTATCCCGTCGAGAACGCGGAGCGATCCGAAATCCTTTACAAGGTCAATGACTTCTATCACTCTTCCTCAGCCTCCTTTCCATCAGCCTCACAAGCTGAGATATCAAAAGAACGAGAACGATATAGATTATAGCCATAACGAGATACGGGACCATGAACTCATAGCTGTTCGCGCCTATGTAGCTGAACGCGACGTAAAGATCCGCCGCACCGACAAAGCTGACAACTGAGGTTTCTTTTATCAGAGCGATAAATTCGTTTCCGAGGGTGGGCAGGATGTTCTTTACCGCCTGCGGTACTACGACCTTCATCATAACGACGGAAAAACTGAGCCCGAGACTGCGCCCCGCCTCCATCTGACCGGGGTCCACGGACATTATACCGCTGCGCATTATTTCGGAAACGTACGCGCCGCTGTTGAGTCCGAATATGAGTATGCAGACGTTGAGCGACGAAAGGTTCACGCCGATGAGAGGCAGTATAACGTAATACCCCACGAGAAGCTGCACAACGACCGGGGTGCCGCGGAAGAGCCCGACGTAAAAGTCGCATATCGCGTTCAGAACGCGCGGAAGCCGCTTGTATTTCGGCATGACCTTCACGGCGGCTATTACCGTGCCTATCACTATTCCTATCAAAAGCCCGAGTACCGCGATCAGCACCGTGTTCTTCAGTCCGTCGAGAACGAAATTATATCCGTTTTTGTTGATAAAAACGTCTATGAATTTTTCTATCTTTCTTGAAAAGTCCATTGCTTGTTCCTTAATTTATGATACGCCCCGCGCATTCAGCAGCGAAAACGTATCATATGATCGAAGGGTCTGGCGGCTGTGCGCGCGCCAGACCCCACGGAAAACGCTGTTTTGCTTTGAGATCCTTTTATCGTTTTTTATCAGCCGTTGAACGCTTTGACTATAGCCGCCGCCGGAGCTTCGTCGATTATGACGAAGGAAACGTTTCCGTTGATCATATCGTTGACTGCGAGAGAGCCGTTCTTGTATCCGACGGATTTTGCGGTGAGTCCGTCAAATCCGAAATCCTCGTCGCCGTCTATGTAGAACTGGCCGGTGGTTCCGGTCTGGCATCCGATCTTGACGGTTTCGGAAAGACCTTTGAGTATCGTTTCCACGTCTTCGAGAGTCTTGCAGGAATCAAAGGTGGTGTCGCTTGCTTTGACGATGAGCTTCTGGGAAGCGTCATAATACTTATCGGTGAAGGTGACGTATTCCTTGCGGTCTTCCTTTATGGTGAGGCCAGCCATGGCGATGTCGGCTTTGCCCTGGGAAACGGAGAGGCAAACGGCGTCGAAATCCATGTTGGATATTACGAGCTCAACGCCGAGCTCCTCTGCGAACAGACTTGCGATCTCCATGTCTATGCCGTAGTAGGAATCACCTTCCATGTATTCGAAGGGTTCGAAAGCCGCGTTGGTGGCGACGACGAGCTGATCCTTGGAGGTGTCGAGAGCGGCGGATTTGACCGCGGTGGGAGTGCCTTCGCCGAAATACTTCTTGCAGATCTCGTCGAGCTTTCCGTTGGACTTGATCTTGGCGATGAAATCGTTTGCTTTAGTGAGAAGCTCGGGCTGATTCTTGTCAACGCCGAACGCGTATTCCTCTTCCGTGAGCTTTATGTCGATGACCTTTACGGAGACCGATTTGCCGCAGGAGGCGAAAACGCCGCAGATCATGATGAGCGCCGCGGCAATAGCTATGATTTTTACAGATGTCTTCATTTTATTCATCCAATGACCCGGTTTTGTGAATAATCGGGTTCTCCTTTAGAATTTTATGCATGCATTATACATCGAGAGACGGCGTTTGTCAATAGCAAAGCGAATATTTATGCAAAAAAAGCGAAACTATTGTTTTGCACGCGAAAAAAAATTACGGATCGCAAGGCTTTCTCCGCGCGGCGCTTTTCAAAAAAGCATTGACAACACCGCAAAAAACTGATATCATTATATAATCGAAAAGTAATGCGCATAAAACGCGCCGAAAAGCGATATGCGTCCAAGTGAAAGGAGAATACCGGAACGAACGGAAAATTCCCGGCGTCCCGGAACCGCTATAAATGAAACTCGACAAAATGGTAGGGGAAAGATTCAAGGAACGCCCCAGCGACTGTGTGATTGACAGCCATGCGTTCATGGTCCGCGGAGGATACATGAAGTACGTGGCGAACGGTATATATTCGCAGTACACCGTGCTCAGACGGATAACGAGCAAGATCGAAAATATTATCCGCAGGGAGATGGACGCGATCGACGGGCAGGAGGTGCTGTTCCCTGTGGTGCTTCCCGGATCACTGTGGGAGGAATCCGGCAGATACGCGTCCGTCGGAAGCGAGCTCGTGAGGCTTCAGGACAGGAACAAGGCTCCGCTCGTGCTCGGCATGACGCATGAGGAGGCGGCGGTACAGCTCGTCAGGGAATACGCTACCGGATATTCCAAGTATCCGTTCATGATATATCAGATTCAGACCAAGTTCCGCGACGAGGCGCGCCCGAGAGGCGGACTTATACGCGTCAGGGAATTCACCATGAAGGACGCGTACTCCTTCCACACCTCTCAGGAGGATCTCGAGGCGTACTACAAGAGATGCTACGACTCGTACAGAAAGATATTCGCGCTCGCCGGCATACCCGAGGTCGTGACCGTGAAATCCGACTCCGGCATGATGGGCGGAAGCGTTTCCCACGAATATATGCTCCTCACCCCCGTCGGAGAGGATTCGATAGCCATCTGCGATTCCTGCAATTACAGAGCCAACATGGAAGCCGCAGAATGTATGACCGATCCCGACGACAGCGGCTTTGACGAGGCTTTGACGAAGGTGGCGACGCCGGAGACGAAGACGATAGAATCCCTCTGCGCGTACCTCGGCGTAAAGCCGGAAAAGACCTGCAAGGCGGTGGTCTATCAGAAGAACATGACCGACGAGTACGTCGTCATATTCCTCAGAGGCGATCTCGACGTGAACGAAACGAAGCTCACGAATTATCTCGGCGAGGCGGTGCATCCCGCGGTGATAACCGAAGAATGCGGACTGTGCGCCGGATTTATCGGACCTCACGGGCTCGATACGAAAAAATTCACCGTCCTTTTCGACAATTCGATAAAGGGCAAGGCGGGATTCGTCACCGGCGCCAACGAAAAGGACTTTCATTTCAAGGGATTCGATCCCGCGAGAGACGCTGACGGGAATATCCCGTATATAGATCTTGCGAAGATATACGACGGCGCGATATGCCCCGGGTGCGGAAAAAAGACGATAAAGATATCCCGCGGCATAGAGGTGGGCAATATCTTCCAGCTCGGCACGAAGTACACGAAGTCTATGAATATGCAGTATCTCGACGCCGACGGAAATCAGAAATACCCGATAATGGGATGCTACGGCATCGGAGTCGGAAGACTCGCGGCGTCCGTCTGCGAGGTCCGACATGACGATTTCGGACCGATATGGCCGATAACGATCGCTCCGTGGCAGGTCCATCTGTGCTGTATCAGATCCGACGACGCCGAGGCAAAGAGCACCGCGGACGGTCTTTACGCCGAAATGGAAAAGCAGGGGATAGAAGTCATATACGACGACAGAGACGTCAGAGCCGGCGTCATGTTCTCCGACGCGGATCTTCTCGGAGTGCCGATCAGAGTCATCGTCAGCCCGAAGAACCTCAAGGACGGCGTCGTCGAGATCGTAACGAGAGACAAGCGGATAAAGAGCATGATCCCTAAGGAGAACGCGATAAGCGAGATAAGATCGCTGATCGAAAAGCTTACGAAAGAGATCGTCGATGAGGCGGAAAGAATCGTTTCCGAAGAGGATTGACGTATCGCAAAACGAACGGAAAACGAAAGGATAACGGTGAGGATATGATCTCCGGTGATCAGGCGCGTGCCATGAAGCAAATGAGCCGTTACAAGGTATCGGTAAACGACGGATTGATGCAGTGCGACGTCCAGTGGTGCAGGATGTACGACCGGAAGGATTCGCAGAAGCCGGTAAAGAACCATCATCATTCTTGCTACGAGCTCCACTACGTTTACGAGGGTAAAGCCGGCGTCGTTCTGCCCGGTAACGCTCCTCTCGTTATAGACCGCGATCATTTCACCGTTTTGTCTCCCTTCAGAAAACATTCGACCGAGCCCGCGAGCGCCGATCTTGAAAAGCTTCTTTACAGGTTCAGCATAAAAACCGACAGCGAATTCATATCGTCCGCTCTCGAGAGGATCAACAGGGACTGCGAGGTGTTCTCCGCGCCGCCGTCGATGAGGAAGCTCGTCGAGGTCATGCTCGAAAACGCTTCCGCCGGCGCGAGAGGAACGGGGACCTGCATGACGAGACTGTTCGAATGCTTCCTGATAGAGGCGATGCGCGTCGTTTCGCCCGACGCGGGACCGGACGTCGCTGACGGCGACGCGAGAGAAGAGGAAAAACAGAACCGCACGAGCGAGGCGGTGAAATTCATCGACGACAACATAACGGCGATGATAAAATGCGAAGACGTCGCAAAGAAAATGAATATGAGCCTGCGGCATCTCAACCGTCTCACGAACGAAAAGCTCGGCATGCCGGTCAGCAGGCTCATAACGCTGCGCAGGCTCGGGTACATCAAGGATCTGCTCCGGCGTCCCGAGCTTAATCTGCGGGACATAGCGGATATGACGGGCTTCGAATCGGAATTCTCGCTCAACCGTTTTTTCAAACAGCACGAAGGGATGACCGTCGGCGCTTACAGAAGCAGTGAAGTGTGTATGAAGTGATCCGGAAGCATGTCCGATATTGTTGACGATCCCCGAAAGCCGGCGCCTGCAAAGCGCGGCTTTCGGGGAAGTTTTTGCTCAAAGCGGCGCAAAAACGGCAAGTCTTATGGTTTCTGAACGAAAAAGCGGATACAGAACACGATTTTGCGGCTTTGAAAACAGAAAATCCGTGATTTCCGTAATGCAAAGAAGACTGATCGGGAACGGATTATGTCCGATTTTGCTATTGCCTTTTTTACTTTTACGAATGTAAAATATGATCAACGCAGCGCGCGGAAGCGATTTGCGAATTATTTGAGCCGCCTGAAAGGCGGCAAGGAGGTTATATGAAAAAGATCATCGCCCTTATTGCGGCTGCGATTTTTATCGCGTCCGTCCTGACCGTTCCGGCAAGCGCGGCGAAGGCTCCGTATACCGAGTTCTTCACGGCTTCCGACCTCAAGCTTGACGGAAGCTCCGTCGCGAAGGAAACGTTCGACGGTTCGATCCATGAGAAAGTGCTCTCCGGCAAGACCGGCGCAGACGACGCGAACGGCGAAGGCTTCACGCTCGAGTTCACCGTTCCGGAAAGCGGACAGTACGTCGTTTGGGGAAGGATATACTTTCCCACCTATAAAAACAATTCTCTGTTTTACGCGATAGACGGCGGACAGTCCACGATCTGGGATTTCCCTGACGAAGACGACGACGTCCCCTGCAACGGAAGCTGGCAGTATTTCTATCTTACGACAAGGGTGACCGGAACGTATACCGACACGAAGGAATACGGATGGTGGACGATCGAAAACGGAGACTGGCGTCATAAACCCGTCGTATTCGAGCTTTCCGCCGGCAAGCACAGCATCCATTTCTGCGCGAGGGAGACCGGCTGGTACATAGATGAGTTCGTCGTAACGGCTCTCGGCATAGCGGAATACGATCCCAACGCCTGCGAAGGCAATACCGCGATCTACGAATGCAAGTTCTGCGGCACCGATCACAAGCACTACTACAAGGACAGCTACGCGGCAAAAGGCGTGCTTGCAAGCGAGTACTTCAAGACTCTTTATCCCGAAGAGGAAGAAAAGCCCGCCGACGATAAACCCGCAGGCGGCGCGGAGGGAAGCGATGCTCCCAAGACCGGAGACCCCTTCGCGGCAGTCGCCGTGATCGCCTCTGCGGCGCTGCTCGGCGCGATCGCGGTGAAGAAGACAAGACGCGGCTGATCCTCACGAAAGCCCGGCTTTGCCGTTATATCGCATTTTGCCGAAAGGCAAATAAATCGCCCGTCGGAATTTGCAGTACAAATTTCCTGCTTACACCGATAAGACAAGAATACCGACTGAACAAAGATCGATTTTCTTAATTCAGTCGGTATTTATCTGTCCTTTGGAGTGCCTTGCTTACGCGCAAAACGTACGCCGCGGCGCAGCCTTTTCGTCAGTCCATCATTTTTTCGATATCGCGCTTTCTGCCCATTACAAGCAGATGCTCGCTTCCTTCAAAAACGTAATCGGGAGAGGGATTCGGAAACAGAAAATCTTCTTTTTTAACGGCGAGTATGTTTATACCGTATTTCGAGCGTATACCCTTTTGGAGGATCGAGCGTCCGATCCAACTGCGCAGGGGCGGTATCTCGTATATCGCGTAATCGTCGGAAAGCTCTATGTATTCGAACACGTTCGACGCGCTGAGCCTTACGGCGAGCTCCTCGGCGGCGTTCTTTTCGGGATAGATTATCTCGTCGGCGCCGTTTTTGAGAAGGAATTTCGCGTGGTTGAGTCCGCTCGCTTTCGATATGACGCGTTTGGCGCCGTTTTCCTTCAAAAGCGACGTTATTTCGAGCGAGCTCTGAAAACTGTCGCCCATGGCGACGAGACACATATCGAACGACGAAACGTCAAGGGATTTTATCACGTTTTCCTTCGAGCAGTCGGCTATCTGCCCCGCGGAAACGTGAGCGATGACCTCGTTCACCGCTTCCTCGGACTTGTCCACGACCATGACGTCGTTGTTCAGAGAGGCGAGCTTCAAAGCGAGATATTTTCCGAATCTGCCGAGCCCGATTATAAGAAATGATTTCATAATTTTCCTTTCGTCAGCCTATCACGATATTTTCGATGGGCTTTTTTGATGATACCTGCGCGTAGGACGCTCCGAGTATCGCTATCATGGAAAGACAACCGATCCTTCCGAAGAACATCAGGAGGATGACGACGATCTTTGAGAGCACGTTCAGCGAGCCGGTCACGCCCATGGAAACGCCCACGGTGGCTATTGCCGAAACGACTTCGAACGCCGCTTCCTTGAGCGGTACGCCGCCGGATATGCACATAATCACCGTGCCGGTGATTATCATGGCGATATAAACGCTGAGTATCGCCGCGGCTTTTTTCATGACGTCTTTATCGAGGCTCCTGCCGAACGCTTCCGGGAATTCGCGCTTTTTCAGAACAGCCGGAACGGCTATGCAGAAAACGGCGAACGTGGTGGTTTTTATGCCGCCCGCGGTCGATCCCGGCGATCCGCCTATGAGCATGAGGAACATCATTATGAGAACGCTCCCGTCGTTCATTGCCGAAAGATCCACGGAATTGAATCCCGCCGTCCTCATGGTGACTGACTGGAAAAACGACGCGGTCACCGATTCACCCACGGAGAAGGAAGAAAAGCTTCCGCCGAAATACTCGGTGAAGAAAAACAGCAGAGACGGCAGAAAAACGAGCAGAGCGGTAACGGAAAGCACGATCTTCGTGTGGAGCGAGTACTTTGAGATCCTGAATTTTTTCTTTTTCACGTCGGTCCAGACGAAAAATCCGAGTCCGCCTATGATTATCAGAAGCATGATAACGATGTTCACGTAAACGTCTCCCGTGTACGAGGTCAGGGACCCGGAACCCTTGAAGCCCATCAGATCGAAGCCCGCGTTGCAGAACGCAGATACCGAATGGAACACGGAAAAGCATATCCCGCGCCAGAAACCGAACTCAGGAACGAAACGGAACGATAAAAGGACCGCGCCCGCCGCTTCGAACGTGAGCGTTCCGAAAAGGATCGTCTTCGCAAAGGCGCGCATCCCGAGAGGACCCGGCGAGGAGTACGATTCCTGAAGGAGCTCTATTTCTTTTACGCCCATTTTCTTGTTGCGTACGGTCCCGATCATGTATATGGCTCCCATGAGCCCGAGACCGCCGAGCTGTATCAGAACGAGTATTACCGCGTGACCGAAGAAGGACCAGTGGACGTATGTATCATAGATAACGAGCCCCGTTACGCATGAAGCGGATACGGCGGTGAACAGAGCGTCGATAAAAGGCGTCGCCTCGCCTGTCCTTGACGATATCGGCAGCGACAGAAGGATCGCGCCGGCGAGTATTATCAGTATGAAGCTCAGGACTATCTTCTGAGTCACGGAAAGAGAGTCCCTGAGAAATTTTTTGATTTTATTAACGTGTATCAGCATAAGGCAATTATATCATACGCGCTCCCTTGTTTCAAGTATTGACACGAAAAAACCGTTATGGTATACTTTGAACGGGCATATAATCATAATTAATAACGAAAAAAAGCGATCCGCGCCTACAGCGCGGCGCGCGGGCGTCAAGGAGCAAGCATGTATTTTTTGGATCTATTGAAATCCCTCTTTTTCGGAGTGGTGCAGGGGGTGACCGAATGGCTCCCCATATCCAGCACGGGCCATCTCATACTATTTGAACAGTTTCTGAAATTCGACAGCGCGGGCGAGAGCTTCATGGAGATGTACAGAGTTGTCATCCAGCTCGGCTCCATCCTCGCCGTGCTGGTGCTTTTCTTCGACAAACTCAATCCTTTTTCGAAAAAAAAGAGCGAGAAAAAGAAAATACGTACGTGGAGACTCTGGGTCAAGGTGATAATAGGCGTTATTCCCGCCGCCGTGCTCGGATTTTTCCTCGACGATATTTTCGACAAGTATCTTTATAACTACGTTACGGTGGCGATAACGCTCGTGATCTACGGCGTGCTCTTCATTGTTATCGAGAACATGAACAAAAAGCGCGAGCCGAAATATCCGACGGTCGATAAGATGGATTACAAGACCGCGCTTGCCATAGGCGGCTTTCAGTGTCTCGCGCTGATCCCCGGCACTTCAAGGTCAGGCTCCACGATCCTCGGAGGCATGGTCATGGGAACGTCCCGCACCGCCGCCGCCGAATTTTCGTTCTTCCTTGCGATCCCCGTCATGTTCGGAGCGAGCCTTCTGAAAATGGTGAAGCACGGCTTTGCCATGACCGCGGGAGAGGCGGGAATACTTATTCTCGGCTTTATCACCGCGTTCGTCGTTTCGGTGGCCGCCATAAGATTCCTGATGGACTTCGTGAAAAAGCACGACTTCAAGCTCTTCGGCTGGTACAGGATAGCGCTCGGCACGATCGTTTTCATTGTATTCATCATATCGATCTTTGCAAAGTGAGAAGCTGAAATCATGGGTATAAGAGGCGTTAAAAATCTTTCCGGGACGATCTACGACACGGTCGTCGCCGGGGCGGGCCCCGCGGGGCTCTGCGCCGCGGTCGCATCCGCGAGAAACGGTGCGAAGACGGCGATCGTCGAAAGATTCGGGACGATAGGCGGGAACCTTACAGTCGGACACGTCGGTCCGATCATGGGAAGACTCGTCCCCGGTACGATGGCGGAGGAGATCAACCGTCTGCTGAATTTCGGAACGGGTCTCGAGCATAACAAGGAATACGCAAAGATAGTCTTGAATGAATGGCTGTCGCGGGAAAACGTCGAGCTGTTCCTTCTGTGTCCCGTCGCGGGTGTTATAAAAAGCGGCGACCGGCTCACCGGACTTGTCACGGCGACGGCGGAGGGGCTTGCGGAAATAAGCGGAAAGGTGTTCGTGGACGCCACCGGAGACGGTACCGTGGCGTATTTGTCCGGAGCGCCGTGCGAATACGGGAGAGAGGGCGACGGACTCGTCCAGCCGGCGAGCATAATGTTCACCGTGGACGGAGTTTCTCCGGACGCGAAGATCGTATGCCGTCACGAGGAGGACGACACGATCCTTCCCGGAGGCAAAAGTTATCTTGCTCTCTGCCGGGAGGCTTGCGCCTCGGGAGAGCTCCCGCCGACGGTAAACATCGTAAGGCTTTATAAAACGCTCAGCGATACCGAAAGGATGGTAAACGCCACTCAGGCGAACGGGGTGAACGGTCTTTCTCCTGGCAGCGTCGCTTCGGCTGAAAGGGAACTGAGAGCTCAGATGAAGAGCGTTCTCGCCTTTTTGAAGAAAAACGTTCCCGGCTTTGAGAACTGCCGCATAATGGACAGCTCCGACACGGTAGGTATACGTGAAACGAGAAGAGTGATCGGCGAATACGTGATAACGGGAGAGGACCTTATGAACGGCGCTTCGTTTGACGACGCCGTGGTGCGCGGAGCGCATTTCCCGATAGATATACACAACCCGAGCGGCGCCGGACAGGCGGAAAGGGACGCCTGCCCGTATTCTCCGTCAAAGCCGTACGATCTGCCGTACAGGAGCCTCGTTCCTCTGATAACGGAAGGACTCCTGACCTGCGGAAGATGCATTTCCGGAGATCATCGGGCGCACGCGTCGTACCGCGTCATGAACACGGCCATGATGACCGGAGAGGCGGCGGGGACCGCCGCGGCGCTCTGCGCGATCACCGGCGTTATGCCGAGATACCTCGATCCCGGGCTCGTGCGCGAAAAGCTCGGAATCGGGCGCGAAAAGCAGAAATAATACAAAAATAATAAAGTGAAAAACATAACAGGGAACGGACGTGTCCGTTCCCTGTTTTTGATCGTCGTTACTTTCTTTCGGGTATCTTTTTTATGTTCCCTTCGTTTTCCGTGAGCACGTTCGCTGCGGCGCAGTCGCTGTACAGAACGTCGTAACGGGAATTTATGATCTCGGATCTGACGTTCGATCTGTAAACGGAAAGTCCGTCGCCGACGTAGAACATCACGTGGTATCCGTACGACGTCACGACTATGTCCGTGTCGCCGTATTTTCTTTCTTCATCGAAGCACCAGTCGTTGAACGTCTGCACGGTCGAGCCCTCGGAGAGATTGTCGTAAAGACCTCCCGATTCGGCGGAGCCGGGATCGCTGGAATAAGCGAGGGCAAGCATGTCGATCGCGCTCTCTGAAGAGCCCTGCTGCTTCAGCTTTTCGTATACCTCGTCGGCGATCTTCTTTGCGTCCGCGCCGTATCTGTCGGTGCCGATGAGTATGTGGCGTACGTTTTTCGTGGGAGATTCGTCCTTTGAGGGAGGAGAGACGATCATGAACGTCGAGAAGCACGTGTATCCCGGCATTTCGGTGACGAAGGTGTCCCCCTTCTTTCTTTCCTTGTTCAACGCCCATACGGAATAGTCGAGCTCCTCTGAATAACCGGGATTTACGACGGTTATCTTGTCGAGCTCGGACTGTATCTCGGCGTCCGTGATCTCGGGAGTGGTTTTTTTAAGGTAGTCTGTTATGAATTCGCGGAACTCATCCTCGGTCTTCGTTTTTCCGAGGTCGTTTGCGTACGTCTGAGCCTCATCAAAGGTGAGGGAACCTCTTCCGAGCTCGTAGTAGAAGTTGTACGTGAGATAGGTGACGCCGTCGAATTTGAAGCTGTTGTTTTTATAATACTCGTCGATCTCTTCGCTTTCCGGCTCGAGAGAGGCGAGGATCGACGCGTCGTATCTTGCCGCCAGAGTGCTCAGCGTTTCGGCGCGGAGAATATCGTCTGAGGTCACGCCTCTGCCGTATTCCGAAGGCTCAAGGAATCCGACTCTCGTTTTCACGGCTTCCAGCTCGGCGTCCGAAAGAGAAAAGCCGTTTTTGTACGCCTCTTCCGCGAGGATGAGCATCTGCCTTACAGACGCGAGCGCCGACGAGGCGAAGTAATCGAACCACGATACGCCGTCCGTGTATTCCTGTTCCTTGAGCGGTTTTGTCTCGTCAAAGCCGTTGCTCGTGAAATACGATCCGTACCTGCTCATCATGGAATTGTACGCATCGTATATGAAATAGCTCATCATTGTGTTGTCGACGGTGTAGTGCTCCGACTTTACGGCGGCGGTGTTCCTCGCGCTTCTGCCGGAGTCGAGATCGTCGTTATAAAGCTTTACGGCGAGAAAAGATACCGCCGTGACGACTATCGCTCCGAGAAGCGAAAAGAGCACGACCTTTTTTATGATGCGGTTTTTCTTTTTTCTTTTTTCTTCCGCTTCGCGCATGGCGCGGAGCTCTTCTTCCTTTTTCTGACGTCTTCTGTCTGCTTTGCTCATGATACGGTCCTTTCGTGTTCTTACTGACGTATTATAACACACTTTGCCATATTTTTTATGTGAAATTTTTGAATTGCCGGTGAAACGGAACGGTTTTTCGCATCTATCCCGGGCGCGGCGCAAAAAATTCACATAAAATAACATAAAATAATGGAAGAAACAGACGGGATGTGATAGAATACATACGTGAAAGCACGAAAGGACGGAAAAATGAAAGATCTTCTGAAAAAACTCGAATTCAGGTTCCGGCGGTACGCCGTTTCGAATCTGATGAATTATATAGTGGGCGGCATGGCGATAGTTTTTGTCTTCTCGCTTTTTACGGCGTCGAGAGGGATAAGCCTCTATTCAGCCATGAGCTTCGACAGAAACGCCATAGCCGCGGGTCAGGTGTGGAGGATAATATCGTTCGTATTCCTTCCGCCGTCGCAGAGCCCGATATGGATCATCTTTTCACTGTATTTTTACTGGCTCATGGGCTCGGCGCTCGAACGGGACTGGGGAGCTTTCCGCTTCAATCTGTTTTACTTTATCGGGATAATCGGAAACATCATCGCGGGACTCATCACGGGCGGCGCCACGAATCAGTACCTGAACCTTTCGCTGTTTCTCGCCGCGGCGATTCTTTATCCGGACGAGAGGATACTGCTGTTCTTTTTCATACCCGTAAAGTTCAAATGGCTCGCCGCCGCGGACGCGGTGCTCATCGGGCTTGCGTTTTTCACGGGATCGCTTTCCGTCAAGGCGGCTATAATCATGTCGCTTATAAATCTCGCGCTGTTTTTCGGCGGTGATCTCATAGACAAAATGAAGATACTGAAAAACAAGATCGTATACAGGTTCAGATCGAGGGGCGGAAAATAAGGATTTATGCGCATAAAAACGCCCGCAAAAGCAAAAATACGCAAATAACCCTTGAAAAAAAACGCCGCAGGCGTTATAATACAAATTGATAAAATGCCTCGCAAAGCGAGGGGAGGAGCATAGAATTGGTAAAAGAAAATATTGAGTTTTTGAAATCCTACGATCCCGAGGTCGGAGAGGCGATCGAAAGAGAATATCTCCGCCAGTGCGGAAACATAGAGCTTATAGCCAGCGAAAACATAGTGTCCGGCGCGGTACTCGCCGCCGCGGGCACCGTTCTTACGAACAAATACGCGGAAGGGTATCCCGGAAAGAGATACTACGGCGGATGCTACGCGGTCGACGTTGCGGAGAACATAGCGATCGAAAGAGCGAAGAAGCTTTTCGGCGCCGAGCACGCGAACGTTCAGCCTCACAGCGGCGCGCAGGCCAACACGGCTGTTTATCTCGCTCTGCTCAAGCCCGGCGATACCGTCCTCGGCATGAGCCTCGCCCACGGCGGACATCTTACCCACGGGAGCCCGGTGAACATTTCCGGCCTTTACTACAATTTCATATCTTACGGTCTTAACGAAAAGACTCAGATGATAGATTACGACGAGGTCGAAAGGCTCGCAAAAGAGAAAAAGCCCAAGCTCATCGTCGCCGGCGCGAGCGCGTATCCGAGAAAGATAGATTTCGAGCGCTTTGCCGCCATCGCGCACGAGGTCGGAGCTTACCTTATGGTGGACATGGCTCATATCGCCGGACTCGTCGCCGCAGGATATCACGACAATCCGGTCAAATACGCCGACGTTGTCACCACCACGACCCATAAGACGCTGAGAGGACCGAGAGGCGGAATGATACTCTGCCGCGAGGAATTTGCGAAGGCTATAAACAAGGCGGTGTTCCCCGGGATGCAGGGCGGCCCGCTCATGCATATCATCGCCGCGAAGGCGGTGTGCCTCGGCGAGGCTCTCAAACCCGAATTCAAGGTCTATCAGAAGAACATAATCGACAACGCGGCGGCTCTCGCCTCCGGACTCGTAAAGCGCGGCTTCGATCTCGTTTCCGGCGGCACGGATAACCACCTCATGCTCGTCGACCTTAGATCCATGCACATCACGGGCAAGGAGCTTGAGAGAAGACTTGACGAGGTCAATATAACGGTCAACAAGAACGCCGTCCCGAACGATCCGGAAAGCCCGTTCGTGACCAGCGGAGTCAGGATAGGCACTCCCGCCGTGACCTCCAGAGGATTCGATACCGCGGATATGGACAGGATCGCGGAGTATATAGGATGGACCGCCGGCGATTTCGAGAACAAGGCTGCCGAGATAAAAGCCGGCGTCGCCGAAATGTGCAGAAGGCATCCCATCTACGAATAATTTTCCCTGAAAAAGCGGCTTTGCCGCTTCTTTTCGAGAAAAACGGAAGGCGCAAAAATAAGTGATAATAGATTTTCATACCCACGCGTTCCCGTCCGCGATAGCGGAAAAGGCGATGAAAAAACTCGCCGCGGTCGCCGGGGTACCGTATTACGGAGACGGCACGGCGGAAGCCGTGACGAAAAATCTTGAAAAATGCGGGGCGGACATGGCGGTCATACACACGATCGCTACGCGCCCCGACAATCTGAAAAAGATAAACGATTACGCTGTGAGCCACGACGGGATCCTTTCCGGCGACGAAAAATACGCCAAAGCCGTCAGGTTCTGCGGGATACACCAGGACGCGCCCGACGCTCTTGAAGAAATGGAGCGTCTTCATAAGCTCGGCGTAAAGGGCATAAAGCTCCATCCGGACTATCAGGACTTCATGATAGACGACAAAAAACTTTATCCGATATACGACGCCGCGCGGTCTATGGGCTTAATCGTCGTGTTCCACGCGGGATGGGATCCTCTTTCTCCGGATCTCGTGCACGCCCCGCCCGAAAGATCGGCGAAGGTGCTGAGAGACTTTCCGGGTATGAAGACCGTCCTCGCCCATCTCGGAGGCATGAAGATGTACGGGGAGGTAAGAGACCTCCTCGCCGGCAAATTCCCGGATCTTTACGTCGATACTTCCATGTCCCGGGGGATCGTCACGAAGGAACTCATGACGGAGATCATAAAACGGCAGGGCGCCGACAAGGTGCTTTTCGGGAGTGATTTTCCGTGGCACGAGAGCCTTTACGAGCTCGAGCTCGTGGAATTGCTCGATATTTCCAGGAGCGAAAAGGATCTGATCGAAGGCGAAAACGCGCGGGCTCTTCTCGGGCTCTGACGGTGATCATCATGAAAAGTATACCTCTTGCCGAAAGGATGCGGGCTAAAAGCTTTTCCGAGATGTGCGGACAGAAGCACATCATCGGCAGCGGCGCGCCCCTCGAACGGCTCGTCAGTCAGGGGAAAATTTCCAATATGATATTTTACGGTCCTTCGGGGACCGGAAAGACGACGGCTGCGGGCATCGTCGCAGCTTCCGCCGGGATGCGTTTTTACAAGCTCAACGCCACCGTGGCGGGGAGCGGAGACATAAAGGACGTGCTCAGGGAGACCGAAACGCTTTTCGGATCGGACGGCATACTCCTTTACCTTGACGAGATACAGTATCTCAACAGAAAACAGCAGCAGACGCTGCTCGAATACATTGAAGACGGCAGAGTGACGCTGATCGCGTCCACCGCGGAAAATCCGTATTTTTACGTATACAAGGCGATCATATCGAGAAGTCTCGTGTTTGAATTCAAGCCGCTTTTGCCGTCCGATATTTCAGAGCTCCTTGTAAGAGGCGTCGACAGACTCAACGCCGAGACCGCGGAGATATCGGGGAAGGAAACGAAAAAGACCGTTACGGACGAAGCGCTGGCGTATATATCCGCGGCGTGCGGAGGCGACGCCAGATCGGCGCTCAATTCCCTTGAGGCGGCGTACTACGTTTCGGGAGACGTTATAGATCTTGCGTCGGCAAAGAGCGTGACCGTAAAATCATACACGTCATACGACGCGGAGGGCGACGACAGATACGAGCTCATGAGCGCTCTTCAGAAATCCATAAGAGGTTCGGACGAGAACGCGGCGATCTTCTATCTTGCAAAGCTGCTTGAATCGGGCGACATTATCGCGCCTTGCAGACGTCTGCTCGTTATCGCCTCCGAGGATATCGGCATGGCGTACCCGATGGCGGCGGTCATAACGAAGGCGTGCGTCGACAGCGCGATCCAGCTCGGTCTTCCCGAGGCTCGCATCCCTCTTGCGCAGGCGGTGGTGACTCTTGCCACGGCTCCCAAGTCCAACAGCGCGTATCTTGCGATGGACGCGGCTCTGGAGGACGTTAGGAAGGGGCTCGGAAAGGATATGCCGTCGTATCTGAAGAACAATCACGCGTTCGGAGTCGGCGAGGTGAAGGGCGATTATCTTTATCCTCACGATTTTCCGAATCATTACGTGAAGCAGGAATATCTGCCGAAGGATCTTGCAGGCAGAAAATACTACGAATATCAGGACAACAAGACCGAAAGAGCCGCTTTTGAATATCAGCAGAAAATAAAAAACAGCGGAAAATAACGGAGGAAAGGCAATGGTAAAGATCTGGGGACACAGGGGAGCGTGCGCGTACGCTCCGGAAAACACGAAAGAGTCTTTCAGGCTCGCGTTCGACCTTAAGGCGGACGGGATAGAGATCGACACGCATCTCACTTCCGACGGAGTCGTCGCCGTATCGCACGACGGGAATCTGAAGCGCATGGGCGGAGTCGACCGCAATATAGCCGAGATGACGTGGGACGAGGTGGAAAGCGTCGACGTGTCGGGACAGTTTTCCGAAAAATACGGAAAATGCACCGTTCCCGAGCTTTCCGAGGTGCTCTCTCTCGTGAAAGAGGCGGGCGGCACCATAAACATAGAGCTCAAGGCGACGAGCGACGAATTTCTGAAAAAAGTCGCCGCGGCGTACGAGGCGAGCGGGATAGGCGACAGGATAATATTTTCGAGCTTCAGTCTCGACGCGCTCGTGAACATCAGGGACAGGTATCTTTCCTCGGCTTCGATCGCACTGCTGTTCTCCGACAAGGAGGGCATGATAGAAACGGGAGTCGAAAACAGACTCGACGCTCTCCATCCCTCTTATACCTGGGCTCTGAAAGACGGCAATATCAAAAAGGCCCACGAAGCGGGCATGAAAGTGAACGTGTGGACCGTGAACGACACCGATACGGCGAAACAGCTCATATCGCTCGGCGCGGACGCCATCATCACCAACGTACCGGACGCGATCAGAGGCGTCCTTTGAACCGTTATATAATACGGCGTATTATATAAATAACCTTCAGAAAGGAAAGGAAAAATGGCAGACAAGAAAAAGGGCGGATTTTTCAGTGAATTCAAAACCTTTTTGATGAGAGGAAACGTGCTTGACCTCGCCGTGGCGGTCGTTATCGGCGGAGCGTTCGGCAAGATTGTTTCTTCCTTCGTAGGAGACATTCTTATGCCTCTTATCGGTATCCTTACCGGAAAAGCAAGCATAGGTGATCTTCAGTGGGTCGTTATCGAAGCCACTAAGGACAGCGCGGGAGAGATCGTCGATCCCGGCGTTATCGTAAAGTACGGCGCGTTCGTTCAGACGATAGTCGACTTCATCATCGTTGCTTTCGCTATCTTCTGCGTTGTAAAGCTTTTCAATAAGATAAAAGATTTGCGCGAGAAGGAAGCAAAGGAAGCCGCTGAAAAGGCTGCCGCCGAAAAGAAAGCGGCTGAGGAAAAAGCGGCTGCAGAAAAGGCTGCTGCGGAGCAGGCTGCCGCCGATGCAAAGGCAAAGACGGAGGCGGAGTTCTACGCGGCCGTAAAAGAGATCAGAGATATTCTCAAGCAGAAATAAGGCGCAAAGGAGCGTGCTGTATATGAGTAAAAACGTATCCGGGATATCAGTTGAAAAAATGGCGCAGTCGCTTGCGCTGTGCGGATTGAGAAGAGGAGATACGGTGCTCGTGCACAGCGCGCTCTCTTCTGTCGGGAAAGCCGAAAAAGGCGCCGCCGGCGTCATCGAGGCCATCCTTTCCGTTATCGGCGAGGAGGGCACGCTCGCCTGCGTCGCCATGTCCGGCGTCCATCCGTTCGACGCAAAAACGTCGCCCTCCGTCGTGGGAGCGATAAGCGAGGCGATACGTACGTATCCCGGCGCGAAAAGGAGCCTTCGCCCCGTGCATTCCGTCGCGGCGATAGGCAAAAACGCGGAGTATCTCACGGCTTCTCACGACAAGTGCGATACGAACTGCGGCGAGGGAACGCCGTATACGAAGCTCCGCGATCTCAAAGGGAAGATACTTCTTCTCGGAGTCGATATGAACAGGAACACGACCCTTCATTCCGCGGAGGATCTGTGCGACGCTTATTATCTCGAGGAAAGGCGCGTTCCCGCGCCCACGTATATCCCGGGATACGAGCATGAAACTATGGTAATGAAAAAATTCCCTCCGGGTCACAGAGATTTTCTGAAGCTGACCCCCGTCCTTCGCAGGATGGGCGCGATAAGCGAGGGAAGAGTGGGGAACGCGGCGGCGCTTGTCATCGACGCCGAAAAAATGTTTTCCGCCGCCTGCGAGGCGCTGAAAAAGGACGATTCGTATTTTCTGTGCGACAACCCGGAATGCAGGTATTGCTCGGAAAAAAGAAAAAATCACGCGAAGGAGCCGTAAAAATGTTCGATTATTCGGTAAGGATAAAGACGGGAAACGATATCGCTTTTCCCGACAGCTTCGGCGTAACGAATCTCGAGACCGACGACCCGCTCTTCGGCGAGCCGCTTTCGGAAATATCCCCGTCCCGCGTCGAGGATATCCGCGATATGCTCATAACCTCGAGAAAAAAGATAGTGCTTCACACCGTCAGGATGAAGCACGACAGGATATGCGAATACGAAAGAGCGCTTAAAAACGCGCTCAGGCTCGGCATCGAAAACGTAAAGATGTGCCTTGGCTCTTTCGACGGCGCCGCCGAGGAAAAAGGAACGAAGGAAGTAATATCCACGGCGTCGTGCCTCGGGATAAACGTGCTTTTCGAGCCGAGAAAGATATATCCGTTTTTTACGGACGAGTTTTACGGAAAAATAAGAAGCGAAAACACCGGGATCATCTTCAACCCCGCCGAATACGCCGCCATGGGCAAGGGAGCGTTTCTCGGAGTTCTCTATAAGTACAAATATAAGGACGACATACGTTTTCTGAGAATAGACGACGCGAAATTCGACGGCACACCGACTCCGCTCGAGAAGGGAAACGCCGAGATAAAGGAATGCGTTTCCGCGCTTCTTGCAAGGAACTTTGACGGATACTTTTCGTTCAGAAAATACGCGGACGGCATACCTCTCGCGGACGTTTTCGATTCGTTTGCGAATATGATGAAAAACCTCTAAGACGGACCGGTATACAAATGGAAAAACTACTCGCGTGTCCTCACGCACAGTCGTTCGGCAAGGATGCGAAAGCGCGGGCGGATCACGTTTCGGAAAAACTCAAGGAAATATATCCCGATTCGGTCTGCGCGCTCGAATTCGGCGTCGGCGAAAAAGAAAACGCCGCGTTCAGACTTCTTGTTATGGCGCGCCTTTCAGCGCAGTGTACCGACAAGCGCGTGAACGAGGTCTGCGTTGAGCTGTTCGAAAAATATCCTGCGGCGTACGATATGGCGTACGCGCCGATCGAAGATATAGAACGGATCGTCCGTCCCTGCGGAGTTTACAGGATGAAGGCGGCGAATATCAAAGACGCCTCGCGTATCATATGTGAAAAATACGGCGGCAGAGTCCCGGAAACTTACGACGAGCTCGTAAGTCTTCCCGGCGTGGGCATGAAGATCGCAAATCTTCTGCTCGGCGAGCTCTTCGGAGATCCGAGGATCGTTCCGGATACGCACTGCATGAGACTTTCTTACAGATTCGCTCTCACCTCGTCGCCGTCCGATCCGACGAAATGCGAGAGGGAGCTTTCCGGATTGATAGAAAAGCGCGAGCAGTCGGATTTCTGCCACAGACTCGTCATGTTCGGAAGAGAATACTGCCGCGCGCAGGGAGCGCGGTGCGGGGAATGCCCGCTTGCAAAAAGCGAGGAAAAAGCATAAAGTTCAGGAGCTACTGATGAAAAGAGTGATCGTATTCGACGGCAACAGCATACTCAACAGGGCATTTTACGGCGTAAAGCCGCTTACGACCAAGGACGGGATCCCCACAAACGCCGTATACGGCTTTATAAATATCATCAAGAAGCACATGGACTCCTTCAAACCGGACGGAGCCGTGTGCGCCTTTGACGTGAAAGCCCCCACTTTCCGCCACAAAATGTACGACGGGTACAAGGCGACGCGGAAGGGAATGCCGGAGGAGCTTGCCGTACAGCTTCCGTATGCGAAGGAAGCCGTGAAGCTTCTCGGAATAACGCTGTACGAGCTTGCCGGATACGAGGCGGACGATATACTCGGAACGGTCTCGCGCGAATGCGACGAGGCGGGAATAAAATGCAGACTCGTCACCGGCGACAGAGATTCGCTGCAACTCGTTTCGGATAATACGAGCGTCGTGATAGCCGCCACCGGAAGAGACGACGTTTACACTCCGAGAGAAATATATGAAAAATACGGCGTCGAGCCGAAAAAAATAATAGATATAAAAGCCCTCATGGGCGATGCCTCCGACAATATCCCGGGCGTCGCCGGGATCGGTGAAAAGACCGCCGTCAAGCTGGTGTTCGAGGGCGGGACGCTCGACGAGATATACGCGGATACGGAAGCTCTTCCCGTTTCCGCATCGGTCAGGGAAAAGATACGTGCCGGGAAGGAATCCGCGTATATGAGCTATAAGCTCGCGGAGATATTCAGAAGCGTTCCCGGAATAGAGCTCGACGGTCTCAAAAAGCCCGAAACGGACAGAGAAGGGCTGAGAGAGTTTTTCATAAAGCTCGAATTTTCGAGGCTGATAAGCGTTTTCGAGCTTGACGCGCCGTCTCCCGAAGAGGTGCGCGACAAGATAATAGAAGAGATCACGACGTATAAAAAGAAAAAGCCCGTCCGCAAAAAAGCGGAGGAAGAGACGGATCAGATCTCCATAGACGACATATCTCCCGACGAGGAGGCCGAGACCGCGTCTCCCGCGTCCGCCGAAGCGCTGGCAGCTTTCGCAAAAAGCGGAGAGCCCGTCTTTCTCGATTACCGCGGCGATACGGACGCGCTCGTCATGTGCGGCGAAGATATATACACGATCCCGGATAAAAGCGTTCTTTCGGTACTGAAGGAATATCCTCCGGTGGTTTACGATAAAAAGGAATACCTCAGATATATCAAGGAACATTACGGCGAGGACTTTTCGGGATACGGCGCAGCGTTCGACCTCAAGCTGGCGCAGTACGTCGTGAATCCCGCCGACAGCGCCGTGACGAGACCAAAGCTCGTCCTTCTGTATCTGAAAAAAGCGTACGGCGATATCGTTGAGACGGACGTTTCACTTTCGCTTTGCCTCATGAAGCCGCTTTACGAGACGCTGAAAGCGCTGATATCCGAAAAGCACATGGAAAAGCTTTATTACGAAATAGAGCTTCCCACCGCCGGCGTGCTCGCGGGGATGGAGGATACGGGCTTTCTCGTCTCCCGCGAAGGACTGAGAGATTTTTCCGCACGGCTCGAAAAAGGGATCGCCGAAGCCGAAAACAGCATTTACGAGCAGGCGGGAACGAGCTTCAACGTCAACTCGCCTAAGCAGCTCGGAGAAGTCCTCTTTGAAAAAATGCAGATAAAAGGTCCGAAAAAGAAGAAGAACGGATATCCGACGGACGCCGAGACGCTCGAGAAGCTGCGCAGCGAAAATCCCATAATCGACGATATACTCGAATACCGCGCGCTTTCAAAGCTCAGGAGCACATACGCCGTCGGACTTGAGAAGGTGATCTCGCCGAAGGACGGCAGAATACACACGTATTTCAACCAGTTCCAGACGCTGACGGGCAGACTTTCGTCGGCTGAACCGAATTTGCAGAACATACCCGTCCGCACGGAGCTCGGCAGAACGATGAGGGGATTTTTCATCCCGTCGCCGTCCTGCGTGCTCGTGGACGCCGATTATTCGCAGATCGAGCTGAGAGTCCTGGCGTATCTGTCCGGAGACGAGACGCTCATCGGAGCGTTCGAGGCGGGAGCGGACATACACGCGCAGACAGCTTCCGATATTTTCGGAGTGCCGCTGTCTTTCGTTACGCCCGAGATGAGGAAAAAGGCGAAGGCCGTGAATTTCGGCATCATATACGGGATCGGAGATTATTCTCTCGCGCAGGACATACACGAGAGCGTATATACGGCGAGAGCGTATATTCAGACTTATTTCAGAAAATACCCGAAGATAAAGGAGTACCTCGATTTTCTCGTCGAGGACGCGAAGGAAAAAGGGTACGCCTCCACCATGTTCGGAAGGATAAGATATATCCCGGAGCTTACCGCGGCGAAAAAGGACGTTCAGGCGTTCGGAAAGCGCGTGGCGATGAACACGCCGGTTCAGGGCAGCGCCGCGGATATAATAAAGATAGCGATGATCAGGACGGACGGCAGGCTCAAAAAAGAAAAACTCGGATCGCGTCTGATTCTCCAGGTGCACGACGAGCTTATAATAGAAGCGCCGCGTTCAGAGGAGGAATACGTGAAGACCCTTCTTAAAGAAGAAATGGAAAACGCCACCGACAGGGTCCGTCTCGTGGCTGACGTTTCATCCGGCGAAAACTGGCTGGAAGCCAAGGACTGACGGACAAAAACGATATAAAAGCCGCCGCATGCGGCGGAACGGAGATAAAAATGACCGACAACGTGAAAAAACAGTTCATTGAATTCATGCTTGACAGCGGAGTGCTCCGCTTCGGAGAGTTCAAAACGAAATCCGGGAGACTTTCTCCCTATTTCATAAATACCGGACTTTATACGACGGGCAGGCAGATAAGGAGCCTCGGCGGCTTTTACGCGGACGCTCTTTATAAAGCCGTGGGAGACGGATACGACGCCCTTTTCGGACCCGCTTACAAGGGTATACCGATCGCGTGCATGACAGCGGCGGCGACCTTTGAAAAATACGGTATAGACAGGCAGTTCCTTTATAACAGAAAGGAAGCGAAGGATCACGGAGAGGGAGGAACGATCGTCGGATATGTTCCGAAGCCCAATGACCGTATAGTTATCCTCGAGGACGTGGTGACGGCGGGTACTTCCGTAAGAGAGACGCTTCCGATCCTCGCGTCCTTCGGAGCCGAAGTCAAAAACATGGTGATATCCGTCGACAGGTGTGAGAAGGGAAACGGAGGCAAGACCGCCAAGGAGGAACTTTCGGAGGAGTTCGGCATAAAAACACACAGCATCGTGAGCGTCGCGGACATACACGAGTATCTCTCGGGGAGCGAAGAGCTTCTGCCCTACGCGCGTCTCATGGAGGAATACATGGACAGATACTGTGTGCTTTGAGCGCGCAAACGCGAATTTGCCGCGGGAGCGGCAAAAAAACGAAACAAAGCCCGAATTTCAAAAATGATATTGAAATCCGCGGCGATATCTGTTACAATTCATAGTGTGGCGGACAATTGCCGCGAAACAAACGAAAACCGGAGTGCGATATGAAACAGTGCCCGAAATGCGGAGAAAAATATGAGAACGGCTTTTACTGCGGAGAATGCGGTGAAAAGCTGATAGTTCTGACCGAGGATCCAGAAAATCGGGATCCGGAAGAAAAGAGCGAAAAGAGCGAAAAAACCGTTCCCGAACTGACTGAAAACGCCGCGGAGCAGATCGAAAAGACCGTCGCGGAGGCGGATTCGCTTCCCGGGAAGTCCGATGAGGTCACGGAGCAGACCGAAACCGTGTCGGAACGTACGGAAAACGTTCCCGACGCTATCGAAACGGTCGCCGGGGAACTCGAAAATGTTACCAAACAGACCGAGAATATACCGGAGCAAGATGAAACTGTTCCCGAACAGACCGTGACTGTCCCCGAACAGACGATAACCGCCCCGGAGCAGACCGCGACTTTCCCGGAACAGACGGCGATATTTACCGGGCAGCAGCGGACCGCGCCCGTTCAGACGGAAACAGCGGCTTATTACAATAACGCCGGAAGCTCCGATACGGCGCAGGAAAAAGAAAACCGCCCGATGACGGTAGGCGAGATCATCCTCGTGATACTCGTTTCGTTCATACCGATAGGCGGACTTGTCATGCTTCTCGTGTGGATGCTCGATAAGAAGGAGAACGTTCAGAGAAGAAATCTTGCAGCCGCGATACTCATACTCGAGATCGTCGCGGTCGCGCTCAGCGTTATCATAAGCGGCGTGTCGCTGGCGTTCATGGGCATGATCGCCGGAACGATCATGAGCGGCGGAGGCGCTTTGTGATATGAATACACGCAGATCGAGAGATGCGAAGCGTACGGCGGTGAACATACTGACGCTCGTTTTCATCGGGATCGCAACGATAGCCCTTTGCTTCCTGTTCGTTTCGCAAAACGGCAGATACGGACTGAAGGTCGGCGACGGAGGCGGCGCGGTGAAGACCGCCGAAACCGCGGGACCGGATCAGACGGCGGGAACGAGCCTTGACGGCGGTGCCGGATACGGCGAGTGATCCGCTGGCTTTAAGAGCAAGTCAGAAAAAAGAATATAAATTTAAGCCGCGCTTTTTTGCGCGGCGCGGAAAGAGGATAAAAATGAAAACAAAAGCATTGAGACTTTACGGAACGAACGATCTCCGTCTGGAGGAGTTCGAGCTTCCGGCGATAGGCGAAGACGAGATCCTCGCGCATATCGTTTCCGACAGCATATGCATGTCTTCCTATAAGGCGGCTATACAGGGCGCCAACCATAAGAGAGTCCCGGACGACGTGGCGGACAATCCCGTCATAATCGGTCACGAGTTCTGCGGAGAAATAGTAGAAGTCGGAGCGAAGTGGAAGGATCAGTTCAAGGCGGGCGACCGCTTTTCCATCCAGCCCGCGCTCAACTACAAGGGCAGTCTCGCGTCTCCCGGGTATTCCTACAAATACATAGGCGGCGACGCAACGTACATCGTGATCCCGCACGAGGTAATGGAAACGGGTTCTCTCCTTCCTTACAGCGGCGACGCGTTCTTCTACGGCTCGCTTTCCGAACCGATGAGCTGCATCATCGGCGCTTATCACGCACAGTACCATACAAAGAACGGCGAATACACCCATAAGATGGGCATCAAAGCGGGCGGAAGCCTCGCGCTTCTCGCCAGCGCGGGTCCCATGGGCCTCGGCGCCATCGACTACGCTCTTCACGGCAGTATAAAGCCCTCCGTGGTGGTAGTCACCGATATAGACGACGCGCGTCTTGAAAGAGCCGCGTCCATTCTCAGCCCCGAGAAGGCGCTTGAGGAAGGCATAAAGCTTTACTACGTCAACACCTCAAAGCCCGAGAACAACGACGAGTATCTTATTTCCCTCACCGCGGACGGCAAGGGCTTTGACGACGTGTTCTGCTTTGCTCCCGTAAAGCCGGTCGTGGAACAGGCTGACAGGATCCTCGGACGCGACGGATGCCTCAACTTCTTCGCGGGACCGACCAATACAGCATTCTCCGCAAATCTCAACTTCTATAACGTGCACTACATCTCCACGCACATAGTCGGAACGAGCGGCGGAAACACTGACGATATGAAGGAAGCTCTCAGGCTCATGCAGGACGGCTCCATAAATCCCGCGGCTATGATCACCCACGTGGGAGGACTCGACGCCGCAAAAGATACGACTCTCAATCTGCCTAACATAAAGGGCGGAAAGAAGCTCATATACACGAATATCAGCATGCCGCTGACGGCTCTCGACGATATGGAAGCGCTCGGCGAAAAAGACGAGCTTTTCGCACAGCTTGCAAAGATCATCAAGAAGACCAACGGACTTTGGAACGCCGAGGCGGAGAAGTATCTTCTCGCCAATGCAAAACCGATCCGGTAAGCCTTCGCGCAGTCCGATACCGAAACGTCTTACGAATATTTTGCGCCCGCTTTTCGCGGGCGCTTTTATTTTGAAAAAAGAATTTTTTCGGCTTTGAGCTGAAAAAGGAGAGTTAACACCGTACGGTTAACGGTTATACGTGCGCCGCTTTTACCGCCGGAGAATCTTGCGACACGAAGGCGCCGCGCCGCACCGTGAAAAAAGCGTTTCCTCAGTGAAGGGAAACGCTTTAATTTTTTTTGGCTTTTTTGCCGGAAAGGAAATAAAAATGAAAAAACACGCAAAAAGAAAAAACAACGATCCGTACGAGCCGGACGTTTTCGAGACGGAGGACTCATACGGATACGAAGAGTATGAAGGATACGGCTTTGAACGGTACGGAGAACGGGATTTTGACACGTACGGAAATGAGCGGGACGAAACGTATTTCGACTATCCGGAAGACCCGTACGCCGATGATGCGGCGGAGGAGCCGTTCTTTTATTTTGACGGATATGACGAAACCGAAGACGAGCTTTCGGACAACTGCTTCGACCTTGACGACGGTTACGATCCCGACGGCGGTTACGGCGCGGACGAAGAACTTTGCGAGCCGAACGATACGGAGATGCTTGCGGAGCGAATAATGAGAACTCAGGGCAAAGCGGTAGTTACGGCGGTAGATCCGAAAAAACTTCTTAGCGCGATGATACGGATCGGCAGGATAAAACGGATCCTCAGACGGTGCGCCGGAAAAGTCGTTTTCAGTCAGGGCTTTGACGGGATTTTCAAGGAAAACGCCGTTTTGAAAGCGTCTTTTGAATATGCAAAGATAAAAGACGCGTCGTTTTTTGCGGAGGCGGGGATCTGCCTCGAGACGCTGACCGTCAGACCGCTTCCTTCGGGGCGCGTTGAGATATCCGTGATTTTTCCGGGAGTCAAAAGGATCATGATCCCGTAACGGACAGCGCGGACCGGAAAGGGGAAGCCGTCCTTCCGGAAAGAAAAAACTGCCGCGGACGCGGCAGTTATAAAGATCATATGAGACCGTCGGCGTTTTAACCGACGCTTTTCACGAAATCGGCTATGTAGGGTATTACCTCGGATTTTTTAAGGCCGAGCACGAATGCGAATTCCTCGGAGATTATGCGCTCCGCTCCGGCGAGTACTTTCGCGTCGGCGGCGTAGAACTTCGTTTTCGTCTCTTCCGCCTCGCGCTTCTTGATGCTCAGGAGCTTTACGAGCCAAAGGATCTCGGCTCTGTTTCCTCCGGTCATGATACTTTCGAAATACTCGCTGCGCTTTTTCGAGTCGGGTATCCAATCCATCGGGATGAGCTCGCTTTCGCGGATTATCGCCGTTATCTCTTCACAGGTGAGAATGGGACGCATGTTCAGATCAAGGTCCTTCGCGTCCGTCGGCACGTACATTACCGAACGTTCGTCATATACGGAGCACATGACGTAATATATCCTTTCCGCACCGTCTCCGAAAGTCTGCGGGCGGATATCCGTGATCTTGCATATACCGTTGTTCTTGTACATTACGAAATCGCCGATCTTGTATGCATAAGATCCGGCGGCGAACGAATTCAATTGAGTACCTCCCGGGGATGTCGGTTTTCGTGCCGTCGCGTGAGCAAAAAAATACGGACGGCGCTTTATGCACATCCTGCCATTTCAAGCCTTTTACGTTATATATTTTACCATGAAAAGCAAAAATTTCAAATGGTGATTTTCACCAAAAATCCGCAGTGTTTTTTTGTGCTTATTACCCGAAAGGAGTCAAACGGAAATATGATCGCGGGACGATGCGGGAAAGCGCGGAGAAGGAATTTGAGCAAAAGAAAAATTCCCGAAAACGATAAGCTTTCGGGAATGGAGCTGGCAAACCGATTTGAACGGTCGACCTCATCCTTACCAAGGATGCGCTCTACCTACTGAGCTATGCCAGCAAAAAAATGGCGATCCGGATGGGACTTGAACCCATGACCTCTAGCGTGACAGGCTAGCGTTCTAACCAGCTGAACTACCGGACCAAAATGACCCGATGACCTCGGGCGTGGTGGAAACAACAGGGCTCGAACCTGTGACCCCCTGCTTGTAAGGCAGGTGCTCTCCCAGCTGAGCTATGCTTCCGAATTGGAGCGGATTACGGGGCTCGAACCCGCCACCTCGACCTTGGCAAGGTCGCGCTCTGCCAAATGAGCTAAATCCGCAGGTGGGTATTATGAAATTTTATTTTACCGGATAAGCCGGAATGGTGCCTCCGGTCGGAATTGAACCAACGACACGAGGATTTTCAGTCCTCTGCTCTACCAACTGAGCTACAGAGGCATAAATCAGAGCCGTGCTCGGAGCCTTTCTCCTCGCGACGTGTGGCATTATATCATCCGCGGGTGGTTTTGTCAAGGGCTTTTTCAAAAAAAATCGAAAAAATGAGTTTTTCGTTTCCGCGGGGGCGCTTTGGAGCGTGCGGGACTCGCTTTTTTCACGCCGGAGGCATCTTTTTGCTGCCGTACCGCGCTGAGATGCGGGCAAAACGCGGCTTCCGAAAAAATATAACGTTTTGTACCGGCATAAAAAACTTTTATGAATTTTTGTATCGTTTATCGGCGAAAGGAAGATGAAAATGCCGGCGCGAAGGGATTTTTTGCGTGTTTTTCCGATTTTTTCAAAAAATATATTGACAGGGCTGAAACACTGTGATATTATAATAAACTGCACTATAATCGGCGGTTTATCCCCGATTTCCATCGGCAAATCTTAAAAACATGTGAAATATCCGTACATACATTGTAAATTTTGAATGGAGTGGTTGTGAAAAATGATGAAGCCCTGCAAACTCGGCACGACGACAAGAATGAGTTTCTCAAAGATCGACGAGAAGCTCGAAATGCCCAACCTTATCGAGGTGCAGAAAAAATCCTACCAGTGGTTTCTTGAAGAAGGACTCATGGAAGTGCTCCGCGACGTTTCTCCGATCGTCGACTACACGGGAAATCTCTTTATCGATTTCGTAGATTATAAGATAGAGAAGACCCCGAAGTATTCGATAGAGGAGTGCAAGGAGCGCGACGTGAACTACGCGGTCCCGCTGCGCATCAAGGTGAGACTTTCAAAGAAGTCGACTGATGAGATCAAGGAGCAGGAGATCTTTATGGGAGATTTCCCGCTTATGACGGAAAACGGCACGTTCGTTATCAACGGCGCCGAAAGAGTCATCGTATCCCAGATAGTACGTTCCCCCGGTATCTACTATGCCAAGACGACTGACAAAATGGGCAAGACCACTCTTGCTTCCACCATCATCCCTTACAGGGGAGCGTGGCTCGAGTACGAGACGGACATCAACGACGTGTTTTACGTCAGGATCGACAAGAACAGGAAGATCCCCGTCACGATACTCATAAGAGCTCTCGGTCTTTCCGAGGACGAGGATATATACAGGGTGTTCGGCGACGACGTAAAGATAAAGAACACCATCGAAAAGGACGGCATCGCGGCGGCGGTCGAAGCCAGCCGCGCTTCCGGAGCCGATCACAGATCCACGCCTTATGAGGAAGCTCTCAAGGAGATATACAGAAAGCTCCGCCCCGGCGATCCTCCGCTGGTGGAAAGTGCCGAGATCCTTCTCAACAACCTCTTCTTCGACGCGAGAAGATACGATATCTCCGCCGTCGGAAGATATAAATTCAACAAAAAGCTCGCTCTCGGCAGAAGGATAGCCGGCTCGAGGCTGGCTGCTCCCGCCGTTTCTCCGATCACCGGAGAGGTCATTTTCGACGCCGAGACGCTTCTCGACAAGGAAAAGGCTCAGCAGATCCAGGATGCGGGCGTGCGCGAAGTCCTCGTATACAGCGACGCGGAAAGGCGAGACCATACCGTCAAGGTATTCACCAACGGAATGGTCGATATGTCCAAGGTCCTCGGCTTTGACGTAAAGGAAGCCACCGGAATAAAGGAAATGGGCAGCCTCGACGTTCTCAGGAAACTCGAGGAGGAAGCCGCCGGCGACCGCGACGAGCTCATCAGACTCATAATAAGACGCAAGGACGATCTCGTCCCGAAGCATATAACGAGAGACGACATCTACGCCTCCATCAACTATCTCGTCTGCCTGTCCTACAACATAGGAACGGACGATGACATAGACCATCTCGGAAACAGAAGGCTCCGCTCCGTCGGCGAGCTGCTTCAGAACCAGCTCAGAATAGGCTTCTCGAGAATGGATAAAATAGTCAAGGAAAGAATGTCCATTCAGGACGACGAGAACCTTACCCCACAGAACCTTATCAACATCCGTCCCGTCGTGGCGGCGATAAAGGAATTCTTCGGTTCTTCGCCTCTTTCCCAGTTCATGGATCAGAACAACCCGCTTTCCGAACTGACGCACAAGCGCCGTCTTTCCGCCCTCGGACCCGGAGGTCTTTCCAGAGACCGCGCGTCCTTCGAGGTCCGCGACGTGCACTACACCCAGTACGGAAGAATGTGCCCGATAGAGACGCCCGAAGGACCGAACATAGGACTTATCTCCTATCTTTCCACCTACGCGAGAATAAGTGAATTCGGATTTATCGAGGCTCCTTACAGAAAGGTCGACAAAGCTACCGGTATCGTTACCGATCAGGTCGAATACATGACCGCTGACGTGGAGGACGATTACGTCGTCGCTCAGGCGAACGAGCCTCTCGACGCCGACGGAAGATTCGTCAACAAGCGCGTCACCGCGAGATTCCGCGAGGAGATACTCGAGGTAGACAAGGAAAGAATAGACTACATGGACGTTTCGCCGAAGATGGTCGTTTCCGTCGCCACGGCGCTCATCCCCTTCCTTGAAAACGACGACAACACCAGAGCCCTCATGGGATCGAACATGCAGAAGCAGGCTGTGCCGCTCATGGTCACCCAGGCGCCCGTGGTCGCCACCGGTATGGAATACAAAGCGGCGGTGGATTCCGGTGTCTGCGTGCTTGCGAGAGTCGACGGCGTGGTCGAGAGCGTTTGCTCCGATACGATAGTCACGAAGAACGACGCGGGCGAAAGAGAGACTTATAAGCTCATCAAGTTCAAGAGAACGAACCAGGGCACCTGCATCAACCAGCGCCCCATCGTCAAGAGAGGCGAGAAGGTCACAAAGGGACAGGTCATAGCCGACGGTCCCGCCACTTCCAACGGCGAGCTTGCGCTCGGAAAGAACGTTCTCATAGGCTTTATGACCTGGGAAGGCTACAACTACGAGGACGCCGTTCTCATCAACGAGCGCCTTGTACGCGAAGACATATATACTTCCATACACATAGAGGAATACTCCCACGAGGCGAGAGACACGAAGCTCGGACCCGAGGAGATAACGAGAGACATACCCAGCGTCGGCGACGACGCTCTCAAGGAACTCACCGCGGACGGCGTTATCCGCAAGGGCGCCGAAGTCCACGCGGGCGACATTCTCGTCGGTAAGGTCACTCCCAAGGGAGAGACGGAGCTTACCCCCGAGGAAAGGCTCCTTCGCGCGATCTTCGGAGAAAAGGCGAGAGAAGTCCGCGACACGTCGCTGAGACTGCCTCACGGCGAGAGCGGAATAATCGTAGACGTCAAGACGCTTTCGAGAGACGCCGGAGACACGGAGCTTCCGCCCGGAGTCAACAAGGTCGTTAAAGTCTATGTCGCTCAGAAGAGAAAAATATCCGTCGGAGACAAAATGGCGGGCCGTCACGGAAACAAGGGCGTCATTTCGAGGATACTTCCCTCAGAGGATATGCCTTTCCTGCCCAACGGACAGCCTCTCGACATAGTTCTCAATCCTCTGGGCGTTCCTTCCCGAATGAATATCGGACAGGTGCTCGAGGTACACCTCGGACGCGCGGCGATGGAAAAGGGCATAAAGGTCATGACCCCCGTATTCGACGGCGCGAACGAAGTCGATATAGAAGAACAGCTCGTTGAAGCGGGACTTCCCGCGGACGGAAAATCCGTCCTTTACGACGGACGCACCGGCGAACCCTTCGACAGCAGGGTCACGGTCGGATATATGTACTTCCTTAAACTCCACCACCTCGTGGACGACAAGATCCATGCGCGTTCCACCGGACCGTACTCTCTCATCACTCAGCAACCTCTCGGCGGTAAAGCCCAGTTCGGCGGTCAGAGATTCGGTGAGATGGAGGTCTGGGCGCTCGAGGCTTACGGCGCGGCTTACACTCTCCAGGAGATCCTCACCGTGAAGTCCGACGACGTCATAGGACGTGTAAAGACCTTCGAATCCATCGTCAAGGGCGAGAACATCCCGACGCCCGGCATACCCGAATCCTTCAAGGTGCTCGTTAAAGAGCTCCAGTCCCTCGGACTCAACATCCGCGTTCTCAACAAGAACGACGAGGAAGTTTCCCTCAAGGATACATCCGCCGAGGAAGGACGTCCCAGGATCGATGAAAAACTCATCGGCGAGGGCGTATACGACGACAAGGATCCCCTTTACGACGATGAACTCGGATCCGGCGACGGAAGAGAAGATTCCTCCGGAGAGGATTTCGAGGAATACATGGACGACAGCCTTGACGATTCGATAGCGGATGAGCTCATGGACTATCAGGGCTCGGATTCAAATGATGAAGATTACAATTAAGGGAGGCAGCTATGGAACATATAGATTTCGATAAGATAAAGATCGGTCTTGCTTCTCCGGAAATGATAAGAAAGTGGTCTTACGGCGAGGTCAAAAAGCCCGAGACCATCAACTACAGAACGCTCAAGCCCGAGCGCGACGGACTTTTCTGCGAAAGGATATTCGGGCCGACGAAGGACTGGGAATGCTTCTGCGGAAAGTATAAGAAAGTCAGATACGTCGGCAAGATCTGCGAAAAGTGCGGCGTCGAGGTAACGACGAGCAAGGTCAGAAGAGAGAGGATGGGCCATATAGAGCTCGCCGCTCCCGTATCCCACATCTGGTATTTCAGAGCCATCCCGTCCAGGATGGGACTTCTGCTCGACATTTCCCCGAGGATCCTTGAAAGAGTGCTCTATTTCGCACAGTATATAGTCATCGATCCCAAGGATACCAACCTTGTCCAGAACAAGGAGCTGACCGAGCAGGAATACAGAGCCGCCTGCGAGAAATACGACGGCGAGTTTGAAGCCGGCATCGGCGCCGAGGCGATAAAGAAGCTGCTTCAGAAGATAGATCTCGAAGAGCTTTCAAAGAGCCTGAAGGAACAGATGGCGACAGCCACCGGTCAGAAGAAGATGCGCATAGTGAAGCGTCTCGAGGTCGTCGAGTCGTTCAGACTTTCCGGAAACAAGCCGGAATGGATGATCCTCGACGTTATCCCCGTCATCCCGCCGGATATCCGTCCGATGGTACAGCTCGACGGAGGAAGATTCGCCACGAGCGACCTCAACGATCTCTACCGCAGAGTCATCAACAGAAACAACCGTCTCAGGAAGCTCATGGAACTCCGCGCTCCCGAGATAATAATAAGAAATGAAAAGAGGATGCTCCAGGAAGCGGTCGACGCCCTCATCGACAACGGAAGAAGAGGCAGACCCGTCACCGGACCCTCAAGCCGTCCTCTCAAATCCCTTTCCGAAATGCTCAGAGGAAAGCAGGGAAGATTCCGTCAGAACCTTCTCGGAAAGCGCGTCGACTATTCCGGACGTTCCGTTATAGTCGTCGGACCGGATCTGAAGATATATCAGTGCGGTCTCCCCAAGGAAATGGCGCTCGAGCTCTTCAAGCCCTTCGTTATGAAGAGGCTCGTGGAGACCGGAAAGGCTACCAACATCAAGGACGCGAAGAAGCGCGTCGAAAGAGTCAACAACGAAGTTTGGGACGCTCTTGAAACGGTCATAAAGGACCATCCCGTCCTTCTCAACCGCGCGCCCACGCTCCACAGACTTTCCATTCAGGCGTTCGAGCCGGTGCTCGTGGAAGGCAGAGCCATCAAGCTCCATCCGCTCGTCTGTACGGCGTTCAACGCCGACTTTGACGGCGACCAGATGCCTGTTCACGTTCCGCTTTCTCCCGAGGCTCAGGCAGAGGCGAGATTCCTTATGCTGTCTCTCAACAACCTGCTCAAACCGGTCAACGGACGCGCCGTGACCGTTCCTACGCAGGACATGGTCCTCGGAAGCTACTACCTTACCTATGAAAGAGATAAGGAAAAGGACAACGAGGTCAAGGACAGACCCGACGAAAAGGGCGAGGGCAAGATATTCCGCGATCTGAACGAGGCGATCATGGCTTACGAGTGCCACGATCTCGGACTCCACGCCAAGGTCAAGATACGCACCTCCAAGACGAGGGACGACGGAGAAGTCGTTACGGGACTCGTGGAAACGACTCTCGGAAGGATGATCTTCAACCAGAACATCCCGCAGTGTCTCGGATTCGTCGACAGGAGCGATCCCGCCAACTTCCTGCTTCCCGAGATAGACTTTATCGTAACGAAGGACGAGCTCGGAAAGATAATCGACAGGAGCATCAAATACTGCGGAACGGAAGTTACCGCAAAGCTTCTTGACGACATAAAGGCAATGGGCTTCAAATACTCCACGAAGGGCGCCATTACGATATCCGTATCCGACATGACAGTCCCGAAGGAGAAGAAAGAGATTATATCCGCCGCCGAAAAAGAGATAGGCGCTGTCACGGATATGTTCAAGATGGGTCTTTACTCCGACGAGGAGCGTTACAAGAAGGTCATCAAGATCTGGGACGACGCCACGAAGGACGTCACCGCCGCTCTTCAGAAGAACCTCAAGAGAGACAACCCGATCAACATGATGGCTGTTTCCGGAGCCCGCGGCTCCATCAAGCAGATAAGACAGCTTGCCGGTATGCGCGGACTTATGGCGACTGCTACCGGTAAGACGTTCGAACTCCCCATAAAGGCGAACTTCCGTGAAGGCTTGAACATACTCGAGTATTTCATAGCCGCCAGAGGCGCGCGTAAAGGACTTGCCGACACGGCTCTCCGTACGGCGGACTCCGGATACCTCACCAGACGTCTCGTCGACGTCTCTCAGGAGGTCATCATCAGGGAAGAGGACTGCGGTTCCGATCACGGTATCTGGGTATCCGATATCAGAGAAGGAAACGAGCTTATCGAATCTTTGTCCGACAGGATCATGGGACGCTTTACCGTTGATCCCGTCGTTGATCCCGCCACCGGTGAGGTCATCGTGGAAAAGAACGTCATGATGAATGAAAGCCACGTAAAGAAGATCCTCGCCGCCGGCATCACGAAGGTCCATATAAGAACGATCCTCGAATGTAAGGCGAAATACGGCGTTTGCGCTCACTGCTACGGCGCGGACCTCGCTTCCGGAAACAAGGTAAACATCGGTGAAGCGGTCGGCATCATAGCCGCACAGTCCATAGGCGAACCCGGTACTCAGCTTACGATGAGAACGTTCCATACCGGAGGCGTCGCGGGAAGCGACATCACCCAGGGTCTTCCGAGAGTCGAAGAGCTCTTCGAAGCGAGAAGCCCGAAGAAGCCCGCGGTCATGGCTGAAAGCGCCGGCGTCGTCCATATCGACGATACGAAGAAGCAGCGTCATCTGATCATAACCGACAATGAAGGACTTGAGGAGAAATCCTACACGATCCCCTACGGCACGCACCTCAAGGTCGCCGATGGAGATTACGTGGAAAAGGGTCAGGTCCTCACCGAAGGCGTCAAGAAGCCCACGGATATCCTCAGGATCGAGGGACTCGACGCCGCGTATGAATATATCATCAAGGAAGTACAGAGAGTCTACCGTCTCCAGGCGGTCGAGATCAACGACAAGCATATAGAGGTCATCGCAAGACAGATGACGAGAAAGGTAAGAGTGGAAAACGGCGGAAGCACGAACCTTCTTTCCGGAGCTCTGTATGACATCGCTGAATTCAACGCCGAAAACGAGGCTGTTCAGAAGAGGATGGATGAGGGCGAGCTCGGTCTTGCTCTTGCGGAATCTTCTCCCGTTATCCTCGGTATAACGAAGGCGTCTCTCTCTACGGAATCCTTCCTTTCCGCCGCGTCCTTCCAGGAGACCACGAAGGTCCTCACGGAAGCCGCCATCAAGGGCAAGGTCGATCCGCTTCTCGGACTCAAAGAGAACGTCATCATCGGAAAACTCATTCCCGCCGGCACCGGTATGGAATACTACAACGACGTTGAGGTCATCGAGACTGAGAAGAACGCCGAAGACGCCGACGGCAAGTACGTCAGGACGCTCGAGTGCGCAAGAGAGCTTGAAGCCGAAGCAAGTGAAGACGCAGATGACGACGAGGTCATCGAGGATCCCGACGCTGAGGGCGACGGCGAGATAAACGACGGGAATATCGGCGACGATATATCCGACGACGAAGCCTCGGAAGACAAGGAAAGCGACGGCGAGTAAGCATCGCGGACGAGTCCGGCGGAGAAAACGCACGGGTAAAGGTATGTGCAACATGCCGAATACTCCGAACGGCTTTTCTTTCCGGATGGTCAAAACGCAGAATATTTTCATAGGGACGGCGAAACCTCTTGACAGACGCCGCCCCTGTGTGATATTATAAAATGGTAAATTTGTAGTAAGGAGGTGTAGTATGCCAACATTTAATCAGATGGTTCGTTTCGGACGTCAGCAGCTTACTTATAAGTCGAAGGCTCCCGCTCTGCAGGTAGGTCTCAATACCCTGAAGAAGACTACGGTCGATATTTCTTCTCCTCAGAAGCGCGGTGTTTGCACCAAAGTAGGCACGAAGACGCCGAAGAAGCCTAACTCTGCGCTGCGCAAGATAGCAAGAGTTCGTCTTTCCAACGGTTCGGAAGTCACAGCTTACATTCCCGGTATCGGACATAACCTTCAGGAACACTCCGTTGTTATGATCAGAGGCGGAAGAGTGAGAGACCTCCCCGGCGTGCGTTACCATATCATTCGCGGCACTCTCGATACTCAGGGCGTGACCGGAAGAAACCAGGGACGCAGCAAGTACGGCGCGAAGAGGGCAAAGGCTAAGAAGTAATCTTAGACCTAAAATGATTGTGCTGATTATTGACTTGAATATATATAAATCTTTTAACGATTTTTAGAGCAGACCGTAACGCACGGCGTACGGATGTGCGGTCATAATTATGCACTGACGGGATATATTCCCGAGTACCGCTGATATCATAATTTTTAATGAAGGAGGGAAGTTAAGTGCCGAGAAGAGGACAAATTTCCAAAAGAGAAATATTGCCGGATCCGTTATACGGTTCAAAGCTTGTTTCCAAGCTCATCAACAATATAATGTATGACGGCAAAAAAGGCGTCGCACAGACGATAGTTTACGATGCTTTTGAAATCGTTAAGGCAAAGACGGGCAACGATCCGCTCGAGAGCTTCCAGAAAGCGCTTGAGAACATCATGCCGATGCTCGAAGTCAAGGCTCGCCGCGTCGGAGGTTCCACGTATCAGGTTCCGATAGAGGTCCGCGCCGACAGACGTCAGACCCTTGGACTCAGATGGCTTATAAGCTATTCCAGGAGCCGCGGCGAAAGAACGATGGCGGAGAGACTTGCCGGAGAGATCATGGATGCCTGCAACGGACTTGGCGGAGCTGTCAAGAAGCGTGAAGATACGCACAAGATGGCAGAAGCCAACAAGGCGTTCGCGCACTTCAGATATTGATTTGGCTGATAAAGGGCGTACGGTCTTTGCAGATGCCTTCGGCGAGGGCTTTAGTGTTCGCCGAGAATAGGAGCAAAAATGCCGAGAGAATATCCACTTGAACGGACAAGAAATATCGGTATTATGGCTCATATCGATGCCGGAAAAACAACGACTACGGAACGTATATTGTTTTATACGGGTAAATCCTACAAACTGGGAGAGGTCCACGACGGAAACGCCACGATGGACTGGATGGATCAGGAGAAGGAGAGAGGTATAACGATCACCTCCGCCGCCACCACGTGCTATTGGCGCGACAACCGCATAAACATAATAGACACTCCCGGTCACGTAGATTTTACCGTAGAGGTAGAGCGATCCCTGCGTGTGCTTGACGGATCAGTTACCGTATTTTGCGCCAAGGGAGGCGTTGAGCCTCAGTCCGAGACTGTTTGGCGGCAGGCGGACAAATACGGGGTACCGCGTATTGCGTATGTCAATAAGATGGACATTACGGGTGCCAACTTTTACCGTGTTGTAAGTCAGATAAAAGACAGACTTAAAGCGAATCCAGTTCCCATCCAACTGCCCATAGGCAGCGAGGGAGACTTTTCGGGAATAATCGACCTTATCAAGCAGAAAGCGTATATCTATCTGGACGATAAGGGAATAGACATCAAAGAGTGTGACATTCCCGACGATATGGCCAAAAAAGCCGAAGAATACAGGATCGACCTTCTTGAAAAACTTTCCGAGACCGACGACGGTTTCCTCGAAAAGTATCTCGAAGGCGCCGATATAACCGAGGAAGAGATAAAGACGACTCTGAGAAAAGCCGTTTGTTCCAACAAGATCATACCCGTCGTGTGCGGGACTTCTTACAGGAACAAGGGCGTGCAGAAACTGCTCGACGCGGTCGTCGATTATCTCCCCTCTCCTCTCGATATACCTCATATCAAAGGGATCGTACCCGATTCCGGAGAGACCGTCGAGAGAATCACGTCGGATGACGAGCCGTTTGCGGCTCTTGCATTCAAAATAATGACTGACCCCTTTGTGGGCAAGCTCTGCTTTGTCAGAGTCTATTCCGGGTCCGTCACGACGGGCACGACTGTATATAACGCAACCAAGAAGGGACGCGAGCGTCTCGGAAGGATCGTTATGATGCACGCCAACCACCGTCAGGACGTTGATCAGATCTTCGCGGGCGACATTGCCGGGATCGTCGGTATCAAGAATACCACGACGGGCGATACGCTCTGCGACGAAAAGAACCCCATAATCCTTGAGAGCATGGAGTTCCCGGACCCCGTCATAAGGGTGGCGATAGAGCCGAAAACAAAGGCAAGTCAGGAAAAAATGGGATTGGCCCTCGCAAAGCTTGCCGAGGAGGACCCGACGTTCAAGACTTATACCGATGAGGAAACCGGACAGACGATAATCGCCGGAATGGGCGAGCTTCATCTTGAAATAATCGTCGACCGTCTTCTTCGCGAATTCAGGGTCGAGGCTAACGTCGGAAAGCCTCAGGTCGCTTACAAGGAGACGATACGCAAGGAAGCCTACGTGGATATGAAATATGCACGTCAGTCGGGCGGCCGCGGACAGTATGCTCACGTGAAGATGAACATAGCTCCCAACGAACCCGGCAAGGGCTTTGAATTCGAAAGCAAAGTCGTCGGAGGAAACATTCCCAAGGAATATATCCCTGCTATCGAGGAAGGCGTCAAGGGCGCGATGCAGTCCGGAGTCGTGGCGGGATACAGCGTCGTTGACGTTAAATGCACCGTTGTCGACGGTTCATACCATGAGGTCGACTCATCCGAGCTCGCCTTCAAGATATGCGGTTCGATGGCGTTCAAGGACGCAATGAAACGCGCCGATCCCGTGCTCACCGAGCCTGTGATGAAGGTCGTCGTCGACGTCGGAGAGGAATACCTCGGAGACGTTATCGGAGATCTCTCGTCGAGAAGAGGTCAGATCGCAAGCATCGAAGCTCTTCCCGGAGGATCGGAGCATCAGATCACGGCGACCGTTCCTCTCGCGTCCATGTTCGGATATGCCACGGACCTTCGTTCAAAGACGCAGGGACGCGGTGTGTATACGATGGAGCCCAGCCACTACGCTGAGGTGCCCGCCTCCATACAGGAGACCATCGTAAAAACAAAATAAAGCTGTTCTAAAACAAAAAACCATAAACCAAAAAGATTTTTCAGGAGGAAATTTCAATGGCAAAGGCAAAATTTGAAAGAAGCAAGCCTCACGTAAATATCGGTACCATCGGTCACGTCGACCATGGCAAGACGACTCTTACGGCTGCTATAACCAAGGTGCTCGCACTCGCAGACAAGTCTATCGAATTTCTCGCATATGATCAGATAGACAACGCTCCCGAGGAAAAGGCAAGAGGTATAACAATAAATACCCGTCACGTCGAGTACTCCACCGCTAACAGACACTATGCGCACGTTGACTGCCCCGGCCACGCCGACTACGTCAAGAACATGATCACCGGCGCAGCTCAGATGGACGGCGCTATCCTCGTCGTTTCCGCAGCTGACGGACCGATGCAGCAGACCCGTGAGCATATACTCCTCGCACGTCAGGTCGGCGTTCCTTCGATCGTCGTTTTCATGAACAAGTGCGACATGGTCGATGACGACGAGCTCCTTGAACTCGTTGAAATGGAGATCAGAGACCTTCTTTCCAGCTACGATTTCCCGGGCGACGAAATTCCGATAATCCGCGGCTCCGCAAGAGAAGCTCTTCTCAGCACCAGCACCGACCCCAACGCTCCCGAGTACAAGTGCATCCATGAACTCATGGAAGCGGTTGACTCCTATATACCCACTCCCGAAAGAAAAGCAGACCTTCCGTTCCTTATGCCTGTTGAGGACGTATTCTCCATCACCGGCCGCGGAACAGTCGCTACGGGAAGAGTTGAAAGAGGAACCATCAAGATGGGTGAAGAAGTCGAGATCGTCGGACTTACCGATGAGAAGAAGAAGACTACCGTCACCGGTATCGAGATGTTCAGAAAGCTCCTTGACTTCGCAGAAGCAGGCGACAACATCGGATGCCTCCTCCGCGGTATCCAGAAGAACCAGATCGAAAGAGGTCAGGTCCTTGCTAAACCCGGAACCATCCATCCTCACACGAAGTTCGTCGGTCAGGTCTACGTCCTTACCGAAAAAGAAGGCGGACGTCATAAGCCCTTCTTCACGAACTACAGACCTCAGTTCTATTTCAGAACGACCGACGTTACCGGCGTTATCACGCTTCCCGAAGACGTTGAAATGTGCAACCCCGGCGACAACATCGATATGAAGGTCGAGCTCATCACTCCGATCGCTATCGAGAAGAACCTCCGTTTTGCTATCCGTGAAGGCGGCAGAACTGTCGGATCCGGAGTCGTTATCGAGATCGACGAGTAATTTCCGATAAGAATTACCGGTTTCACTTCAAGCTTCATCCGCTTTTGCGGATGAAGCTTGTGTGATTTTATGGGATTTGACACAAAATTATCAATATTTTTGCAAATACCGACGGCGCGAAAGCGCCGATAGAACAGGAAAACTAATGAATGATAAGAAAAACAGAATAAAGATGATAACGACGACGGCGATCCTCGCGGCTGTATCAACGGTGCTGATGTTCCTTGATACGCCGCTGCCGTTCATGCCCTCGTTTATCAAATTCGATATTTCGGATATGCCGGCGCTGCTCGCGTCGTTCGCCATGGGTCCGGTCAGCGGCGTTGCCGTCGCCTTGATCAAGAACGCCGTCAATCTTATAAACACGATGACCGGCGGCGTGGGAGAGCTTTCGAATTTTCTCCTCACGTGCTTCTTCGTCGTTCCCGCGGGCTTGATCTATAAGAAAAAAAGGACTTTTTCCGGCGCCGTGATCGGAGCGGCGGTGGGATCGGCGGCTATGGCGCTGCTGAGTCTTCCTTCTAATTATTTCATCGTATATCCGATATACACAAAGATCATCCCGATGGAAAACATCATCGGTATGTACAAGGCGATAAATCCGGCGGTGGAAACGCTGTGGGACGCTCTTATATGGTTCAACCTTCCGTTTACCTTCGGAAAAGCGGTGGTGAACACGGTCATAGTGTTCCTGATCTATAAACGACTGTCAAATCTTCTCAAATCTTTCGGAAACGACAAAAAGACCGAGAAAAAATCATAAGGCTTTCGGGGCGGCAAAAAGCCGCCCTTTTTTATTCCGGGAAACAAACGCGGCAAAAAGAGTTAAAACAAAGCTATTGAAAAAAATCCCGCTTTGTGGTATCATAAAGCATGTATGATTATACCGTGGGGCGGCATGACCAATGCTTAGAAACAAAGATGCCGCGGAAAGGGCTTTGATATGGGATCAAATCTGAAGAGCAACGCAGGATATTCCAATAATTACGTTGAATACCTTGTCCCGAAAAAGAACACGACGGGGACGCTTTTGGCTAAGATAGGCATTGTCGCGGGACTTATCATAGTGTATGCGATACTGTTTGCGATAATATCCAAATACGCGCCTCCGGTCCTGGCGGTTATGGCGACGATCTTTCTCGTTATCGGATGGTATCTGTGGAGATTCGTTTCCGTCGAATACGAGTACGTCATCGCCTCCGGGGAAATGACGATGGAAGCGATATACGGCAGAAGACAGCGCGTGATGCTCGCGGATCTCAAGCTTTCGGACGTTGAATTCTGCGGACCCGCCGAGGAAGAATATCTGAAAAAACTGTCGGATCCGTCCATAAAAAAGGTGATAAAATCCTGCAGCTCCATGAAGGCGAACGAGCTTTATTTCATGATCTTCAAGGACAAAAAAGGCGAAAAGACCGCCATGTATTTCGACGCCATGAAAAAAGCGGTGGATATCATATATTTCTACGCCAAAGACGTCACGGTGAAGTCCGACAAACTGACTTTCTGAGCACCTGTCCCGTATTCGGGATGACGATGGAAAAAGGAAGATGCTTTTGTGAGAAAAATCAAAAACGCGATTTTTACAATATCGGCGCTGATCACGGCGCTGCTGGCGGCTTTTGCCGTCATATCCGCAAATACCGCCGGGGCGGAGCTTGGCCTTAATAATTTTGACCTGTCAGCCGGAAGCATAGTGATAGGTGCAGACCCGGAAGTTCCGGAAAACGTGATCGTGACTCAGGGCGATCAGTCTGTCTCTATCCCCGCGTCGTCTCCGCTCACGATCACGACGAGCGAAGTCACGCGGAACACCCTTACGTTTGTCGATAACGTGCAGATGAACGTGACATTGCGCGACGTTAAGATCATAAACTCGTATTTTCTTAAAAGTCCGATATGCCTTGACAACGGCGAGGATATAATCCTGAACGTAGAAGGCACGAACTATATCGAGGCTTCGGAATACATGGCGGGTATCCAGGTCGGAAAGCTCGCAACGCTCGATATACGAGGAAACGGAATAATGACCGTCATCGGCGGAAAATACGCGGCGGGTATCGGCGGCGGCTGGAAGTCAAAGACCGTCGGGACCGACTGCGGCGACGTCACCGTTTCCGGCAGAGTAATGATATGCGTTTACGGAGGCGCCGAGGGAGCCGGCATCGGCGGCGGAAGCGACGGAAGCTCGAGAAGAATAAAGATATGCGACAGCTCGACCGTTTACGCGACGGCGGGCGAAGGAGCTGCCGGTATAGGCGGGGGAAAGAACGGGACTGCGAAATATCCTATCGAGATATGCGGATATTCCACAGTCGAAGCCAAAGGATCCGCGGGCTCCGCGGCAATAGGCGGCGGCGTCGGAGGCGACGTAAAGTCCGTCCTTATTTACGGTAATGCGACCGTTCGCGCCGAGGGCGGCTCGGGAGCGGCGGCGATAGGCAGCGGAACAAAGCGCAAAACAGACGTTATATCCATCTACGGCAACGCGAAAGTGCGCGCAAGGGGCGGAGATAACGCGGCGGCGATCGGAGGCTCCTCCGGAGCGACCGTGAACACGATCTCCGTTTCGGACAGCGCGTCCGTATACGCTGTCGGCGGCAAAAACGGCGCCGGGATCGGCCTGGGCTCTTTGGGAAGCTGCAGAAGTCTGACAATATCACAAAACGCGTACGTCGAGGTTTACGGCGGGGACAACGCCGCGGGCATGGGCACCGGTCCGTCCGGTATATTCGATAACGTAAAAATAACCGACAGAGCGACCGTCAAAGCGTTCGGCGGCATCAATTCTCCCGCGATAGGCAACACCGGCGGCGCGACTTTGAACAAGATCGCCGTAAGCTCCAACGCGGTCGTCTACGCGCTCGGCGGAAAAGCCGGAGCCGGGATCGGTGCCGGATCGGAATGTATGACGATGCCGGAGATAACCGTTTCCGGAAACGCGATAGTCAGATCTCAGGGCGGAAACTACGGCGCCGGCATAGGGTACGGCGGAAAATTCATGGCAGACGTCTTTCTGGCTGACGGAAAGATATTCATAAAAGACAACGCTTCCGTTGAGGCGCTCGGCGGAAAATACGCCGCGGGAATAGGCGGCGGAAAATACGCCGGAGGCGTTACCGTGGAAGTGTCCGGAAAAGCTGTGGTCAGCGCCGGAGCGGACAACGAGATCGCCGTCACCGTGCTTGAAACGACCGAAATGAAGGTGAAGATCTCCGAAGTCGTCACGGAGCTCGGCATCAGATGGCCGAAGGCGGAGGACTTTGCTCAAAGTCAGCCGGAGATCATCGACGATCAGGATCAAAACGGCGAAGGTGAAGGCGGAGAGAACGAAGGCACCGGCGAAGAAGATACCGGCGATAACGGTGAAACGGGAGAAACGGGAGAAACCGGAGAATCGGGAGAAAACGGAGAGACCGGTGAAACCGGAGATAACGGCGCCGACAGCTCCGATGAGATCACCGTCATAAGCGTCATATACGGGCATTCCGAGTACGGATACGACGAAATACGCCCGGTGACTCCGATAGAGGCGCAGTATCCCGCCCCCGAGGGAAGTATCATAGCACCGATATATCATATATTCGATTATTCTAAGATCAATTACGCCTCCGCCGACGTGCTGGATGAAAGCGAAATGAAAAGAATCCCGGCGAAGGACGTGGGCGCCGGCGCGGGATGCCTTTTTCAGGGCTCCTGCATCATAAAAGGAGACGCGAAGGTTAACGATCAGATCGGACAGGTCTCGCTCATGCTCGTTTATGGCATAGGCGGATTCGAAAATCAGATCAGCTATATGAAAAAAGGCGAGAGCGTCACGCTTCCGATGCCCGATAAAGAAGGATACGTTTTTGAGGGCTGGTACGACAAGCCAAACGAGGGAACGAGGGTAACCGGCGCTCAGAAGATAGAGACGGACACCGTGTTTTACGCCAAATGGCAGATAATCGGCGTCGCCATCTCCGCGTATACTCCGGAAGACGCTTTTGTCGGCAAGGAATTTTCTCAGACCGTATTCGTCGCCTCCGGCGGCGCAGCGCCGTATACTTTCAAGCTTTCCGACGGAAAGATCCCGTCCGGACTCACGCTTGATACGTCCTCAGGAAGCATATCCGGCGTTCCGAAAAAAGACGGCGTTTACAGCTTCACCGTGACGGTCACCGACGGCAACGGCTCAGTCAATTCGAGCTACTGCACGATGAAGGTTTACGGCGACATAACGTACAGATTCGCGCTCCACACGTCAGAGGACGACTCCGCTGACACGGCGGACGACGTGTATATGTGGTTCGATTACGTCGACCGTTTCACAGGAGAGGCAAAAAAGAGCGAACGCATAAACATCGCGGAGCTTCTCAGAAAAAAATACGAAAAAGCTCTCGCCGTAGGCAGCGTCTGCGAGACCGATATCACTTTCCCGCCGAGCGTCGGCGCTCCGACGAGGATATACTTTGAGAATTACGGCGAAGACGGATGGAAATGCTCCGGCGTTACCGTATCGTTCCCCGGATCGAGCCTTATCGAGACTTTCAGCAAGGATTTCCCGATCGACAGCTGGGTAGGAGCCAGGGACGACGGCGGCATGAAGTTTGCCGACGTGGCGCTTCTCATCATCATCATAATTATAGTAACGATCCTTCTTATCGTGATCGTCGTGATAATCACGAGGATCGACCGAAAGAAAAGGTCGAAAAAATCAAAACAGGCGGCAAAGGGCGCGGCGAAAGGAGCCGCTTCCGGCAAAAAATGAAAACAAGAGATATTCAGGATGAAATAATCCGGCTGAAAAAAGAAAACGGCTTTTTTATACTTGCTCACAGCTATGAGACCTCCGACGTGATCGAGATCGCGGACTGCGTCGGCGATTCGTACAAGCTCAGCGCCGCGGCGCGCAGCGTACCGCAGGAGAACGTGCTTCTCTGCGGAGTCAGGTTCATGGCGGAAACGGCGAAAATACTCTCGCCGGAAAAACACGTTTTTCTTTCCCGCGCGGAAGCGGGCTGTCCAATGGCGGAGCAGATGAAAAAGGAGGATGTTGAGCTTTACAGAAGAGAACATCCGGACCACGCGGTGGTGGCGTATATAAATACTACGGCGTCTCTCAAGACGGTGTGCGACGTGTGCGTCACGAGTTCGCTCGCGGTAAAGATAGTGCAGAGGATGCCGGAAAAGAATATTTTCTTCATACCCGACAGGAATCTCGGAGGATACGTGAAAAAGCGCTGTCCCGAAAAGAACGTGTTCCTTTTTGACGGCGGTTGTCCGATCCACGGAAAAATAACGCCGGAGGAAGCTTTTGAAGCAAAAAAGAAACATCCCGGCGCGCTTCTTCTCGTACATCCGGAATGCGTGAAAGAAATAACCGATATCGCGGATTTTGTCGGTTCCACCGCGGAAATACTGAAATTTGCGGAAAACAGCGACGCGAAGAGCTTCATAATCGGCACCGAGAACGCCATAGCGTCGCAGCTCAGGGCGTCGTTTCCGGAAAAGGAATTCTTTGAACTTTCAAAGAATATGATCTGTCCGGATATGAAGCTTACGACTTTGACCGACGTGCTCGACTGCGTTTCCGGAAAAAAGAGGGAAGAGATCGTGCTTCCCGCTCAGGTGATTGAAAAGGCGCGCGGATCCATAGAAAAAATGCTGTTTTACGGCGGCTGATATCTCAGCCGCGTCCTATAACAATTGGGGGTCTTGTTGATGAAAAGATACGTATCTTTCGTTATAATGATAATCATCCTGGCGCTTGCTTTCGGCACGGCGTCTCTCGCCGACGGCGTTTCCCTGCTTTCGGGTGACGTTTCCGGCAATACGGGAAGTACTGTCGTCATACCGATCGTGATACGGGAAAACCCCGGATTTTCCGAGATGCTGATCGGATTGGGATTCGAACCGTCACTTTTTTCGCTTGATAACGTTGTATGCGCCGACGGATTTACCGCGACTCTCAAAGGCGACGGCGCTTACGAGCCGTACAGCGTAACGGTATCGCCGGAAAACGGAGGCGCAAGCTCGTTTACCGGGAATCTGCTTTCCGTTACGATCACGATAAAAAGCGAGACGGAGCCGGATACGTACGATTTCGATCTCGATATAGATTACGCCCTTGACGCCGACAAAAACGAGCTCGAGGTATCGGCAATACCGTCGACGATAACCGTGAACTGCGCGCACCTCGTCAGGAAAAACGTGATCGACGCAGAGGCGGGATGCACCGAAAACGGCTTCTATCATACCGAGTGTACCGTATGCGGCGAGACCGTTGAAGAGAATATAGTCATTCCCGCAAAGGGACATCAGTTCGGAGAATGGGAGACCACCGTTGAAAGCACTTGCCGGAAAGGCGGCGAGCATCAGAGAAAATGCCTGATTTGCGAGATCGTCGAGATCGAGGAAACGGAAAAAGCGCCTCACAGACTGAGCGAATGGACCGTCGTGACGGCGCCCACTTGTCAGAGCGAGGGAAGCGAGGTGCGCGTTTGTCTCGACTGCTTCGAGACGATAGATTCAAGGATCGTCCCGACCGCGGATCACAGCTACGGTCCCTGGGAGACCGTCAAGGAAGCGGAGGTGGGAGTCGCCGGGCTCAGAAAAAGAAAATGCATTTACTGCGAGCACGCCGAAAACGAGGAGATCCCCCCTCTCGAAGAGGTGCATCAGCATAAGATGGACGGCAGAGTGATCATAACCGAGGAAGCGACTTGTACGACTCCCGGCGCGAGAAGGATCTACTGTTCGTTCCCCGGATGCGGAGAATGGACGGAAGAGACGATCCCCGCTCTCGGACATAACAGGCGCGAAGTTACGGTGAAAAGCGCGACCTGCAGCGCCGCGGGACTTGTCCGGGTGGAGTGCGAACGCTGCGGAGAGGTCTTTGAAGAAAAAACGACGCCGGTTCTCGGTCACACGTATCAGAGATGGGTGACCACGCGCGAGGCGACCTGCCAGAACGTCGGACTTCAGTCGTGCACCTGCACGAGCTGCGGCTACGTCATAACGAGACTTGTCGGAAAGAAGGATCACGAGGCGGGCGAATGGGAGATAACCGAGGAGGCTACCTGTACGACCGCCGGCATCAGGATCAAGAAATGCACCATGTGCGGGACGCTTCTGGAAAGCGAGACGGTGGAAGCCAAAGGGCACGGAAACGTGGAGTGGAAGGTGCTCAGAGAGCCCACGTGTACCGTCACCGGACTCAAAAACGGCGTATGCATGGACTGCGGCGCGGTGCTTGAGGAACAGATATCCACGGCTCTCGGTCATAAGTACGGAGAATGGACGACCGTTATGCCCTCCGCCGGCGCGGACGGGAGCAAAAAGAGGGTCTGCACGGAATGCGGAAATGAAGAAGTGATAGTGCTCAAACGCATTACGGCTCCTCAGGACGGCGGCGATATCACGCTGTCGTACGTAAGCGAGGAAGGAAGCGTTTCCGCCGCGCGCGCGTCCGCTTTGGAAAAGAACGGGACCGTTTTCGCCGCCGCGTCGGATTCCGTCGGAAAAGTGTATAAAAACGCCGATATAATAAAGCTTTACGATATAACCGCCGGGGAAGTGTCAGGCACGGTCACAGCAAGGACCGAGATCCCGGATGAGTCCGGTTACGTGAATCCCAAGGTGTATCTGATAGGAGAAGACGGCAGCGCGGCGCCGGTGAACGCGGAAACCTCCGGCGGAGTGGTGATCTTCCCCGTCGAGGAGAGCGGAAAGTACGCCGTGTGCGGCGTCAGGCTTTCAGATCCGGGAAAACAAAGCGGCTCAGACGGCGAAGGAAAATCGGACGTCACGTTCGTCGTTATCCTGGTCATCGCGGTGCTGTTCCTCGCCGCGGAGGGCGTCCTCGCATACGTTCTCATAAAAAAGCGCAACAAGCGCATGGACGATATCAGATAACGGTATCGCGGAGATCATTGTAAAAAGCGCGTATACTGCCTCATTTCGGGCTGGTATACGCGCGTTTTTTTGAGTCTTTGGGATTTGCGGCGAGAAAAGTTCATGATCGGTATTTATTTTCGCGCCGCGATATGATATAATACGGTATAGAGGACCGGCGATACGGCAGTATGAAAAAGCAAAAGCAAAAAATGCAGAAAAGACCCGGTCCCCGGACTTTTGCCGCACGCCCGCAAGGGCTGTCCGTCTGCCGCGAAGGATAGGAGTATCATGGAAAACAAAACGACGGTTGTAAGCTGGAAAATGATAGAGGACTTTGTGGTAGAGGCTTTTTGCGGCTACGGAGTTCCCCGCGAGGACGCTAAGATATGCGCCGACGTACTGCTCGAATCCGACAGACGCGGTATCGAATCACACGGCGTAAACAGATTCAAGCCGATCTATCTCGACAGGATAAAGGCGGGAATACAGAAGCCCGTAACGGAATTTGAGATAGTCAGAGAGACACCCACCACGGCTGTCGTGGACGGTCATGACGGCATGGGTCAGGTCATCGGAACAAAATCAATGAACATCGCCATAGAAAAGGCGAAGAAATACGGAATGGGCATGGTTGCGGCGAGAAACTCGACGCATTACGGTATCGCCGGATATTACGCAACGATGGCGACAAAGAACGGCATGATCGGTATCACCGGAACGAACGCGCGTCCCTCGATAGCTCCTACCTTCGGAGTTGAGAATATGCTCGGCACTAACCCGATCACCTTCGGTATGCCCACCGACGAGGAATTCCCGTTCGTGCTCGACTGCGCCACATCCATCGTGCAGAGAGGAAAGATCGAATACCTCGCAAGGATAGGCAAGCCCACTCCCGCCGGTACCGTTATTTCAAGGGAAGGCAAGGCACTCACCGATTCCGAACAGATCCTCGTCGATCTCACCACCGGAAAAGCCGCGCTCGCACCCCTCGGCGGGATTGGAGACGAGCTCGCGGGATATAAGGGCTACGGTTACGCTACCGTCGTTGAGATACTTTCCGCGGCGCTTCAGGCGGGCAATTACCTCAAGATGCTCACCGGAATAGGCGAACACGGCGAGAAGGTCCCGTATCACCTCGGACACTTCTTCATCGCCATTGACACCGAGGCGTTCATGGGACTCGATTCCTTCAAGAAGACCGCGGGCAACATTTTAAGAGAGCTCCGCGCTTCCCAAAAGGCGCCCGGTCACGACCGCATCTACACCGCCGGCGAGAAGGAATATCTCGTATGGCAGCAGAGAAAGGATTCCGGCGTGCCGGTGAATCCCGCCGTACAGAAGGAGCTTATCGCCGTAAGAAACGAGCTCGGACTTTCTCAGTTCAAATTCCCCTTCGAGGACTGAGCGGGCGTCCGTAAGGAAAGGATCGGATAAATCATATGAACGAAAACAAAACGGCTCCCGCGAAGACCACCGCGGAACAGTCGCTGGAAAAGCATTACGAATGGAACGGCAAAATAGAAGTCTGCTCGAGAGTCAAGATAAAGGATTCAAAGGATCTTTCTCTCGCGTACACCCCCGGAGTCGCCGCTCCCTGTCTTGAAATACAGAAGGATTATTCAAAGTCCTTCGAGCTGACGAGAAGGAACAACCTCGTGGCGGTAATCACCGACGGCACCGCCGTTCTCGGACTCGGCGATATAGGACCCGAGGCGGGTATGCCCGTCATGGAAGGAAAATGCGCCCTTTTCAAGGAATTCGCCGACGTGGACGCGTTCCCGATCTGCATAAGATCGAAAGACGTGGACGAGCTCGTCCGCACGATCTATCTCATATCCGGCAGCTTCGGCGGTATAAACCTCGAGGATATATCGGCGCCCAGATGCTTTGAAGTCGAAAGAAGACTAAAGGAGATATGCGATATCCCCGTGTTCCACGACGATCAGCACGGCACCGCCGTGGTCGTGGGAGCCGCGCTCACCAACGCTCTCAGAGTCGTAAAGAAGGATATTTCCGAGGTGAAGGTCGTTATCAACGGCGCCGGATCCGCGGGAATAGCGATAGGAAAGCATTTCCTGAATCTCGGCGTGAAGCATCTTACCATGCTCGACAAATTCGGTATGATCTGCGAGGGCATGACCGAACTCAACGACGCGCAGAAGGAGATGGCTCTGAAAACGAACCTTGAACATAAGAGAGGGAATCTTGCGGACGCCATGAAAGGCGCCGACGTTTTCGTCGGAGTTTCCGCCCCCAATATCGTTTCCGAGGAAATGGTGAAGAGTATGGCGCCTGACGCGATCGTATTCGCCATGGCTAACCCCGTTCCGGAGATAATGCCCGACAAGGCGAAAAACGCCGGAGCGAAGGTCGTCGGAACCGGAAGAAGCGATTTCCCGAACCAGATCAACAACGTGCTCGCTTTCCCGGGTATCTTCCGCGGCGCTCTCGACTGCAGGGCAAAGGAGATCACCGAGAAAATGAAGGTGGCGGCGACGAGAGCCCTCTCGGAACTCGTTTCCGACGAAGAGCTGAACGAAAACTACATCCTTCCGAAGGCGTTCGACAAGCGCATCGCAAAAGCGGTCGCCAAGGCGGTCGCGGAAGCGAACGAGTGATGATTGAACAATTTCTGAGATCTGAGGGCATCGAGGTTTTTGCCTCGCTGCCCTTTTCGGAATGTACGGTAATAAGCGAGAGAACGAAAAAAAGGCTTTTCGGCGAAAGAGAGCCGGAGGTCCTTGTCATGCTCGCCGTTCCGTATTATAAAAAAGCGGAGAAGAAAAATATTTCCGCATACGCCTTTGCAAAAGACTATCACCTTTATTTCAGCCTGCTTTCCTCGCGTCTTTCGGAATACCTCAGAAAAAACGGGGCGGAGACTGATTTTGTGATCTCCGGAGACAATTCACCGATAAACGAAAGGTACGCGGCGCAGAAGTGCGGGATAGGCTTTATAGGCGACAACGGACTTCTGATAAACGAGAAGTACGGCAGCTATTTTTTTATCTGCAGCATTTATTTTTTCGAAAGTCTTGAAAAAACGGAAAAAGCGGGAACGATATCCTCGGGAACGACGCTGAGAAAGGAATGCCTGCACTGCGGCGTGTGCAGAGAAAAATGCCCGGGCGGCGCTCTAAGGAACATGGACTACGGCAAGTGCCTTTCCTGCGTGACTCAGAAGAAGAGCATAACTCCCGCCGAAGAGGACTTTATACGGAAAAACGGCAGCGTATGGGGCTGCGACGTATGTCAGGAATGCTGCGTTTTCAACAGGAACGTGCAAGAGACATCCATCCCCTTTTTCAACAGCGATCTGATACCGTTTCTGACGAAAGAAAAACTCTCGAAGCTCATCGCCTCGGGAGAATTTGAGGAAAGGGCGTACGCGTGGAAAGGAAAGGGAACGGTGCTCAGAAACCTTGAGCTCGTATATCCGGAAGAAAAGGAAAACGAATAATGAGATTTTTAGATGAAAAAAGACCGATCACCATAATATGCGGCCATTACGGCGCCGGCAAGACGAACGTGGCGGTCAACATGGCGCTTGACGGGATCAGGGAGATATCCGCGGGGAAGACGCTGATGCTTCTCGATATGGATATAGTGAACCCTTATTTCAGATCGTCCGACAACAAGGAAATGCTCGAAAAAAGCGGCGTCGAGGTCCTCGTTCCGCAGTTTGCGGGCACAAACGTCGACGTTCCGTCGATAATGCCGGATATAGCCCGCATATTTCTTGACGGAGTCGTATCCGTGCTCGATGTGGGCGGAGACGACAGCGGCGCGGTCGTCCTTTCGGTCTACAAGGAAAGGATAATCGAAAGAGGATACGTTTTTTATTACGTGGTGAACAAGTCGAGACCGTTCATCGCTGACCCCGGCGACGCCGCCGCAATGCTCAGGGATATAGAAGCTTCCTCGGGACTTAAGGCGACAGCCGTCATCAACAATACCTGCCTCGGCGCGGAGACGACGCCCGAGCTTGTCAGATCCGGCTTCGGATACGCGTCGAGCGTGTGCGAAAAGCTTTCCCTGCCTCTCGCGGCTACGACCGTGTTTTCCTGCGACGGTTTTTCCGAAGAGGAAAAAGAGCGTTACAAAATAACGAAAATAAGGGATATAACGAAAAAAATATACTAAGCGGCGCACAAAAATCACAAATCATATTGACTTGACTTTTTCGATATGTTAAAATATCAAAGAATGGGAATGGTGTTTCTTTTTTCGGCTGTGCTTCGGCGCCGACCGGAGCTTGACCGTGAAGAGAATAGCGGAAAATGAAGACGGTAATTGTTATTTCGGGACCCACGGCGTCCGGAAAATCATCCCTCGCCATGGAGCTCGCACAGAAGCTCAGCGGCGTTATCGTGTCGGCGGACTCGATGCAGATATACAGGGGAATGGATATCGGCACGGCAAAGCCCGCGAAGGAAGATATGCGCAGAGTGGAGCACAGGCTCATAGACGTGCTCGACATCGGTGAGCCGTTTTCGGTCGCGGACTACAAGCGCGAGGCTTGCGCGGCGATAGATGAGATCATATCCGCCGGCAGACAGCCCTTTCTCGTCGGAGGCACCGGACTGTATATAGACGCGGTGATGAACAACGTCTCCTTCGGCGATTTCGAATGCCCTCCCGGTATTAGGGAAGAGCTCTCTTCGGAAGCGGAAAAGCTCGGAGCAGAGCATATGTACGGGATGCTTAAAGAAGTCGATCCCGAGGCGGCGGAGGGGATCCATCCGAACAATATGAAAAGGGTCATCCGCGCGCTCGAGGTATACAGAGCCACCGGAAAAACGATAACGTACTATAAAAGCATATCGAAGACCGATCCGCCGAAGTACAACTTCCTCCATTACACGCTCGTGCCGAAAAGCCGCGAAGAGCTTTACGCCCGGATAAACGCGCGCGTCGACAAAATGATGGAAGACGGGCTCGAAAGGGAAGCGAGAGAGCTTTTCGACAGCGGGCTTGAACGAGCCGTTACGGCGTGCCAGGCGATAGGCTACAAGGAACTTTTCGGAGCGTTCCGCGGCGATATGACCGTAGACGAAGCGGTGGAGCTCCTCAAGCAGAGAACGCGCAATTACGCAAAGCGTCAGCTCACGTGGTTTTCTCGCTATGACGCCGTGAGGCTTTACGTATAACCTTTTGAAAGGTATTTTTTCGCAATGGATGCAACACGTATACTCAAGAGAATAGCCGGCGTGCTGATATCGGTCATCGCCGTCGTATACGTCGCGGTCCATCTTGTGAACGACAGGACGGATTCGATTGAGACGCAGGCGATCCCCCTCGTTACTGCTGAAAACAAGTACGAGGCGGAAAGCTACGTGATAAGAAACGAAACTTACCTCTACTCCGGAACGGGCGGCGTGCTTTATTACACGGTCGCCGACGGCGAGAGGGTGAGAAAGGATCAGACGGTCGCCGAGATATACGGCAACGAATCCGACGTCGATATCCAGGAGCAGATACGCCAGATAGACAGAAAGATATCCATACTCGAGGACAGCGCCGTTATCAGCGGATACGTTACGACGAGCCTTTCCAAGATGGATTCGAATATACTCAGCACGATCCTGTCCATAAACAGGGACGTCGCCTCGGACAGATACGTCCGCGCCTTCGGTTCGTCCGATTCACTGCTGACGATGCTCAACAAGCGCAGACTCGTGACGGGGCAGGAGAAAAGCTACGATTCTCTCATATCAAAACTCGAGGGCGAAAAACAGATACTCACCGGAAAGAAATCTTCGGTGAACGAAACGGTGAAAACACCGCTTTCCGGTTATTTCTGCGTCGACGCCGACGGACTTGAAAACGTGCTCACGCCCGGAATTCTCGACAGCGTGAACGTGGACGGATTTATGGATCTGCTGACTAAGGCGGAAAGAAAGCCGACGAACCTCGTCGGAAAAATAATTACGGATTTCGAATGGAAGATAGTCTGCCTCGTCGATAAAAAGCAGGCGGGGGAATTCCTCGTCGGGAGAAGTTATCCGCTGGTGTTTCCTTATTCGAACGACGCGAGGATAGACGGCGCGATGCTGACGAACAAGATAATACAGACATCGTCCGACACCGTGCTTCTCATTTTCACTACCGTGAACATCCCTGATGAGTTCAGCTTCAGACGGAATCAGGCGGTACAGATAATCAGAAATTCCGCGTCCGGTCTCAGGATCCCTAAAAACGCGCTGAGATACACGGACGGTATACCGGGCGTCTTCGTGCTTTCCGGCAGCATGGTGGAATACAAAAAAGTGGAAATAGTATATACAACGGATTCTTTCTACATCGTGAAAGGGACAGATGAAAAAAATCCGCTCGACATATATGACAGACTTATCGTGAACGGTAAGGAACTGTATGACGGGAAGGTGGTTTCATGATATCCGACGACAGAAAAAATGAAATAAGAGGAGCCGTCGAGGAGATAAAGAAGAATATAGAGCGGAGAAAAACGTGCGAAGACGTTATCCTGCTCGCCGCGACGAAGACGCGGACTCCGGACGAGATCAATTATCTCGCCGACTGCTCCGTTAAGTACATCGGAGAAAACAAGGTACAGGAGCTTATCGAAAAGTACGACGGGATAGATAAGGAAAAATTCGTCATACATTTCATCGGGACGCTCCAGACCAATAAGGTGAAATATATAATCGACAAGGTCTCCATGATCGAGTCCGTGGACCGCGAGGAGCTTGCCGCGGAAATAAACAAGCAGGCGGCAAAGCGCGGCATCGTGATGGACGTTCTGATGGAAGTCAACGTGGGCATGGAGGAGTCGAAATCGGGAGTGTCCCCGCAAAAAGCGCTCGAGCTTGCGGACAGGATATCGTCTTTCCCGAATCTCCGGCTTTGCGGAGTCATGACGATACCGCCGGTGTGCGTCAACGAAGAGACGCAGAAGGGATACTTTGAAAAGATAAACGGGATCTTCGACGCCGTGAAAGCAGCGCATCCGGAAAACCGGAATATAAAATACAGGTCATACGGGATGAGCGGAGATTACGGGTGCGCGGTCGAATGCGGTTCAAACATCGTAAGGATCGGAACCGGGATATTCGGAGCAAGGAACTATAATAAACAACTTTGAAATAAAAATCGCAGGAGGAATGCAATGAGCTTTACCGACACTTTAAAAAACATTTTATTCGGACAGGACACCGATAACGAGGAAAACGATGCTCCCGAAGAGGAAGAGTACGAGACCGAGATAGAGGAGGAACCGTCCGAGGAGGAAGCGAAACCCGCTGAAAAAACGGCTTTTCAGCCTAAGGCTTCTTCCGGCGAAAGAATACAGACAAAGCAGAGCGGAGGCATGAACGTGAACGCAATTTCCAAGGATCCCATCGAGATGAAGGTCGTCAAGCCGGAAAAGCTTGAGAACGTAACGAAGATCGCCGATTTTCTCATCAGCAGGAAAACCGTGGTGCTCAATTTCGAAGGCACCGCTCCCGAGACTTCGAGAAGGATCATCGATTTTCTCAACGGCGTCGCATACGCCATCGACGGAAGCCTCAGGAAAGTCGCTAACCGTATTTACATCGTGACTCCGAGCAACGTTGATATTTCCGGCGAACAGGTCAGCGAGGCTGCCGAGAGCAACGAATTCGTGCCCGAGGACAAAGACTGAACCGGGAGATAGACCTTGGAAGAAGTAGTATACGTATTCGTACAGTCCGTCTACATACTCCTTTCGGCGATACAGCTTCTCATGCTCGCAAGAGCGATAACGTCGTGGATCCCCATGGATGAGGAATCGAAGCTCGGTATGTTTCTTTATATGGCTACCGAGCCGCTTATCGCGCCCGTGAGAACGCTTCTCGACAGGATACCCGCCGTCAGGAATATGCCGATAGATATTGCGTTCATGGCGACTGTGGTGCTGATCTCGGTCGTTCAGCTCCTGCTTCCGACGGTGTATTTGTGGTAATGGTGCCGAAAAGCGAAACGGACAGGGAATACGGGTTTTTGATGTCTCGCGCCGAAAAGTGCGCACTTGACGCGCAGGACAGATACTCGGTCATCACCATGCCGTTCACCGACGAGAGAACGTCGGGACTTTTGAAGGCGGATCTCGGAAAAATGGGAGCGGATAATTTCTTCTTTTACGGCGGATATGACGACGCCGAGAGAAAGATGCCCGTATTTTTCTGCAGCGAGATCTTTTCCGGAAACCCGGAGGAGATCCTTTCGGAGATACCGCTTCGTTGGATAATGATTTCCGGAGACGGATACGGAACGTTCAGTCACAGAGATTGCCTGGGCGCGCTTCTTGCCGCCGGAATAAAAAGAGAGACGCTCGGAGACATCGTTTTTCCCGGCGCCTCGCATGAAGCGCCCGGGACGGTACAAGTCAAGGGCGGCAGAGAGATCTGCACAGCATACGTCGCCGTATATGATGAAAACGGCATGGCCGGTTTCATCAGCGACAGCGTAACAAGGATCGGTAAATGCAGCGTCACGGTATCGGTATGCGCCGAAGACTTCCGCATGGAGTTGAAAAGGGCATACGATACCGTATGTTTGCCTGTAAGCTCGCTGAGGATCGACTGCGTCGCCGCGGAAGCCGCGGGAATGTCGAGAAGCGACGCGAAGGAAGCCGTGGAGCGGGGCTTCGTACTGCTCAACCATGAAAGCGTCACGGCGCCGGATAAGCAGATAGCGCCGGGTGACGTGTTTTCCGTAAGGGGCTGCGGAAAGTTCAGATTCGCAGGAGAAGACGGTGTGACGAGAAGCGGAAGAAAAAGAATACGTCTTCTCAAATACAAATAACCCGCGCGTGGATACGCGCGCAGCCGCCGCATCGGGCGGAACGGAGATTGATATGATACCACCTCATGAATTGAAAAACAAGACGTTCCAGAGAGTCGTCAGAGGATATAACGTAACGGAAGTCGACGAGTATTTCGAATTTCTCATCGACAAATATACCGAGCTTTACAGAGAAAACGCGGAGCTCGAAAAGCAGATAAAGGTAATGACCGCAAAGTACGACGATCTCGCAAACGACGAGCAGTCGATAAGAGCGGCGATCGTGAAGGCGCAGAAGCTCAGCGAAAAGATCATTGAAAGCGCCAACCGCGAGGCGAGCGCGCTTTTGTCGTCGGCGAACGAAAAGTGCGCGGCGATCGTCGAGGAAGCAAAGCGGAAGGTCGGAGAGGAGCGCAAAAAGATCCTCGTCATCGGTGACGTCGCTTCCGAATTCAAGGACAGACTTTACGATCAGTATATCGAGCACATAAAGCTTCTCAAGGATATGGATATAACCGTACCGGAGAACATAGACGAACACATGATCACCGACGCGCAGATCAAAAAGAAAATCCTCGGCGATACCGGAGCGGAGACTGAGGAAAAGCCGCAGGAAAGATCCGCCGAAAAGTCTTCCGCGGCTTCCGAAAAGCCGGAGGAAAGCGCCGGAGAGAAGACCGCGGACAGCGCTGAGTCATGACTGTTGTCATAGTCGTTCTGATCGTCCTTCTCGATCAAATAACGAAATATCTCGCGGTAACGTACGTCAAGCCGCAGATCAGCGTGCCTCTTATTGAGGGCGTGTTCAACTTTACGTATCATGAAAACAAGGGCGCGTTTCTGGGACTTTTCGCGGATAACAGATGGGTGTTTCTGATCGCGTCCACCGTCGCCATCATCGCCATGACCGTGTATCTCATCAAGGCGAAGAACGTCCATATTCTCGTGCGCATATCCGTCGCCATGCTCATCGGAGGCGGCATAGGGAACATGATAGACCGCACGGTGCTTGGATACGTTATAGACTTCCTTGACGCGGCGATCATAAGGTTCCCGATCTTCAACGTGGCGGACAGCTTCATAACGATAGGCGCCGGACTCATGATCGTTTATCTGCTGTTTTTTGAGCTGAAGAGCGGAAAGAAGGGCAGAACGTCCGCAGACGTATCCGACTTCGAGATAAGGCTCGGCGAGGAAAAGAAGTCCCACTGTGCGAAAAGCGGCGAAGACGCCGGAAACGTTCCCGAAAATATCGAAATAACCGATTTTTCGGAAAAAAACGAAGAAACGGAAAGCAAAGAAAAAAAATAAAGCGCGCGCCTTTATCCGGCGCGGACCGCGAAGTGCTGCGTTTTACGGCTGCCGCGCAAGCGGCGGCCTTATTCTTTCAAGAAGTGAAAATGACTGACAGATCTTTTTATGATGAAACAAGCGAGACGGTGACGCTTACCGCCGGAGAAAGCGCAAGGGTAGACGCGTATATGGCTTCGGGCGCCGATATATCGCGGAGCTTTGCGGCGTCGCTGTGTGATGAAGGCAGAGTTACGGTGAACGGAAAAACCGTCAGAAAAAATCACAGACTTTCTCCGGGCGATGTCATCGAATTCACCGTACCCGGTCCGGAACCCGTCGAGGTGCTTCCGGAGGATATCCCGCTTGATATCGTTTACGAGGACGCCGACATTATCGTCGTGGACAAGCCGAGAGGCATGGTCGTCCATCCCGCGCCGGGCAACAGAACGGGAACGCTCGTCGGAGCGCTTCTTTACCATTGCGGAGATTCGCTTTCCGGAATAAACGGAGTTACAAGACCGGGCATAGTCCACCGCATCGACAAGGACACGAAGGGACTTCTGATGGTGGCGAAAAACGATCTCGCCCACGCGTCCCTCGCGGAGCAGATAAAGGAGCATTCCTTCGACAGAAAGTATCACGCGCTCCTGTACGGTACGCCGAAGGAGGAAAGCGGCAGGATAGTGAGCGGGATCGGCAGATCGCCGAGGGACAGGAAGAAAATGGCGGCGTTTCCCGTCGGGACGCCGAATACGAGAGAAGCGGTGACGGAATACCGCGTCGTATCGTCATGCAAAGAGATATCCTACTGCGAGTTCACGCTCTTCACGGGCAGGACTCATCAGATAAGAGTCCACAGTCTCATGATGGGTCATCCGGTTCTCGGGGATCCGGTGTACGCCGAAGGAAGAAAGAGCTACGGGCTTTCCGGTCAGGCGCTGACGGCGTACCATATAGGCTTTGTTCATCCGCGCACGGGAGAAAGGATGTGCTTTTCCTGCGGAGACGGAGAGGATATGGACGGGATAAGGGAAAAATACGGACTTTGAGCCGAAAGATAAGGAAAAACGCGTGATGCGTGAAACGGTGTTCGTTTCATTCACTGCGTGTTTTTTTTCTTTTTGATCCGCATATTCGGCGGCGATCCGGCTGAAGGAGTTGACATTTTCATCATGAAGTGTTATAATCATATGATACAAAAGGGGATATTGTGCGGGCGTGAAAACCGGGGTTTTCTGACGAGATCCAAACTGAATTACGACGGAAAGGGCAGACGGCGCGATTATGTATATTGCAATAGTAAAAAAGTCTGAAAAGGGAGCATCGGTTTCCATAGCGCTGCTTCTGTTTTTGATCTGCGCAGTGCTCGGTACCGTCGTGCTGACTGCCGGTACCGCGGCTGCCGGAAGAATCGGCAGAGCGGTGGAAATGGACCGCAGATATTACAGCGTGGCTTCCGCGGCGGAGCTTCTCGTCCACGAGCTCGACAACAGCTCCGTGACCGTAACGCGCTCGAGAGTTCTTAGAAAGGTCACCGAGGAAGAGTACAGTGTGACAGCGGACAGCAGCGGAGATACCGTTTCTTTGACAAACACGAGTATTCATTACACCGCCGTATATAAGACGGACATAAACGGCTTTTCGGGAAATCCCGATGACGTTACGGTCGAAACGTCCGGCGGGGATCCCGTATCCGCGGTCGGCACGGCTTATTCTTCCGCTGATATGAGCTTCGTGACCGCACGCGCCGCATATCTTATGTTCGGAGACGCAAACTGCAATACCGACGCGGCCATGGGATTCTCTTTTGCGGAAAGCGGACATGAGGAGGCCGAGACCGGTTTCACGATGACACACAGCGCGGAAGGCATAGACGGTGAAGCACTCGGGATCGTCGGTGCGTTTTCGATGAGCGGGGACGGAACGATAACGATCCGTATACGCGACAACGGAGAAAAGGACAATTATACGCTCATAATAAAGCTTGTTCCCGCGTTTGACGAAAAAACGAACACGGCGGACGATCTGGGAGCCGCTCCGGAGGTACAGACTACGGATTCCGGCTACATAAAGACAACGACGAGGACGTCTTCCGTTATAAAGTTATCAACGATAACCTGGAAGGTTGGCTCCGTAAGCTGTGAGGAGGCGGGCGAGTGAAGATCATATCTGCGTTGAAAGCATTTTTTGAAAAACGTATCCGCGCCGTATCCGGAGAAAGCATCGCGGAGGCTCTCATGGGTCTGCTTATTGCGTCCCTCGGGATCGTTCTCCTGATAGGAATGATCACCGCTTCGGTGAATCTGGTAACAAAGAGCGATGAGATGCTCAGCGAGTACGTTGAAAGCGAGAACAGCCTCGCGTCCAAATCGGACGGGACCGGCATATCCGGAAAGGTGACGCTGAATATCGGAGGAAGCCGCGCGGTAAAGCTCACCGACGACGATGATTCGAAGGATATCAGCGTGATATATTACAAAAACACCACGGTAGGCGGTCACACCGTCGTATCGTACAGGGCGAAAAATGAAGATGAATAAAGAATTGCGCGCGCGGATGCGGACAAATGCGGGCTTTACGCTAACGGAGATGCTGATAGCTCTTCTCATAACGGTCATGGTCACCGCCATAGTCGCCGCAGGCATTCCGGTCGCCGTGAACTCATATACGAGAATCGTGACCTCTGCCAACGCTCAGATACTGCTTTCGACTACAATGACGTGTTTGAGGGACGAGCTCGGAACGGCGTCTCACATAAAGATCGAGGACGGCGTTATCAGTTATACCAACAGTCACGGCGCAAAGAGCGCGATATACATCGGGGAAGATAACGACCCCCGGATATACGTGCACGTAAATACAGACAACACTCAGACCGGCGGATACAAATATCCGCTCGTTTCGCGGGAGGCGTCCGACAACAAGCTGCACGTGACGTACGTTATAAACGGGTACAGCGGCGGAGTCCTTACGTTCACCGATATCACGGTGAAAAACGGCGACGAAACACTTGTGTCGTTCCCGGTTTTTAAGATAAGGGTACTTGCTGATATTTCCTGAATACCCTGACGCGATATTTTTTCGCGCCGCAAAAATCCAAGTAAAGGCATTGACTATTCACGGTTTTCGGACGGAGACGGCATATGAACAGAAATCGGTTGAAAAAAGGATTCACATTGGCGGAAGTGTTGATAACGGTCGCGATAATCACGGTCGTTGCCGCTATTGCCATCGTTTTTTCCACGTCTTATATACGCGCTCTGACGAAACTTGAATACGACGGATACGCCAAGGAGCTCTTCGTGGCGGCGCAGAACCATCTCTCGGCGTCGGGCAGTCAGGGCTTTCTCGGAAGAAGCGACTTCGGCACGAAGGAAGCGCCTATCGACGGCATCGCCGGATCGGGCGACGGTGTGTACTATTTTGTCATGTCTTCCGGATACTCGGACGTGAACGACGAAAATTCCGTATTGAATCTTATGCTCCCCCGTGCGGCGGTAGACGAGACGGTGCGTATCGGCGGAGATTATATAGTACGTTATCACAAGGATTCGGGACGTGTCCTCGACGTCTTTTACTGGTCGTCCTCCGGAGGCAGATACGATCACACGTATTCCGACGCGGATTACAAGACGTTCATGCTTGAACGCGGAGATCCGGACGCGCTCAGAAATTACGGCGCGGATCACAGCGTGATAGGATATTACGGCGGCGCGTCGGCGGAAAGCCTGACGTACGGACAGAAGCTTCTTACCCCGACCGTGATCGTTAAAAACGCCGAAAAGCTCACGGTGACCGTTACCGATCCCAACCGGAATACGGACGGTTCGAAAAACAACGAAAATGCGAAGCTCAAGCTGGTCGTCACCGGAGTCACTAGCAAAAACACCAGAGAGATCCCCCTTGCGCCCGGAGAGTATTCCGATTTCTGCAAGCTCGGCGACATATCCAACAACGCTCAGGGAAACTACGTTTTCAATATCGTCCTCGACGATATCACCGTAAACGGCAGACATTTCTGCGAGCTCTTTACGGGAGGACTCTCGGGCGATCTGATCCCGGGCGAGGACATCACGGTGCACGCCGTATCGTACAACAACACTCAGCTTACTAACGTGGCGGAGAGTTCCGTGCAGATCACGAACAGCCTTTTTGCGTACAACGCTCTCGGCGACGGCAAGGCGCACATATCTAACGTCCGCCACCTTGAAAATCTCGACGAAGACGTGTCGAAGCTCGCGAGCGGAAACACCGCGCTTCCTTACGTCACCTCGTCCGGATCGAAAACGGTCGTAAGCGCGCGTCAGACGGGCGATATCGCATGGAACGGCTTTACCGCGGGATATATATACGGATCCGGCGTCATCGGATACGGCGATTCGAGACTGACGAAAGAGACGGGCACTTTTTACCCCGTCTCTCCGAAGCACGTCCTCGCGTACTCCGGCGGCGGGTACACGATATCCGGGCTTACGGTGAAAAGCGATGATAAAGCCGGACTTTTTGGCTCTCTCGAGGGCGGAAGCGTCTCAGATATAAAGCTTTCCGGACTGAACGTGATCGGAACGGACGCGGGAGCTCTTGCGGGATCGGCGAAGGGTACCGCGATTTCCAACGTGCTCGCGGTCTCGTCGGGCAGCGCCGTCAGCGTTTCCGGAACGGGAAGCACCGGCGGACTTATCGGAAGTATGGACGGCGGAAGCGTCGAAAGAAGCGCCGCCGCGCTCGTGGTGGCCTCTTCCGGAGGAAACGCCGGAGGACTTATCGGTACTTCTCAAAACGGCGCTTTGATAAAAGGATGTTTTTCCGGCGGTCACACGGTCGACGGATGGTATACGGGCAATTTCAACGTGACGGCGGCTTCTTGTGCGGGAGGACTTATCGGCAACGCCGATAAAACGACGGCGGAGAACTGCTATTCGACTTGTTCCGCTTTCGGATCTACGGCGGGAGGCTTTGTCGGTACGGCAAGCTCGGGGACTCTGTCGGGATGCTATTCCGCGGGGCTTACGACGGGCGCGGAAAAAGGTGCGTTTGCCGGATCGTTGTCGGGCGTCAGCGTTTCGGGATGCAGATATTATGAGACAGTAAACGAGATCGGCGCTCCGGCGACGGGATATACGTATCTTTCCGCGGTGGGAAGCGGATCGGGCGCCGGCATCTCCCCGTTTGACGCGGATGCGGAAAACTTCAACGGCTTTATCGGAAGCGACAGAAGGGCCGCGGTGTCCTATGACGAAAAGCTGAACGCGTACTATCACGGTAAATACGGACTCGTGACGGTGTCTCAGCTCGGAGCCGCGGTAAACGCGGGCGATTTTGTGTCGGCACACTACGGCGACTGGCCCTCGCCGGAGGTCCGGATCATTAACATAAAGTAAGATCTTCTTTTCATAAACGGGAGCAGCGGAGGATAGGATTCTCTATGACAAGAATAAGAAACAGGATAACCGCTTTTATTTGCGCGCTTTTTATGATGATATCTGGCAGCAGCGATCTGTTCGGTACAGCGGTCCTGGCGCAGGTCCGTACGGTCGAGCTTTCGGCGTCGGACGGAAAAACGTACCGCGTTACGGTCAGATACGACGGAAGCTCGGATATACCGGACGACGCGGAACTTGTCGTCAGAGAGATAACGGAGCTGGACGACGCGGCGTTTTACGCCGCGGGCATATCCGTTGTCGCCGCTGATTTTGCGCGCGAAAAGCTTTATTACGGAGAATACCTTGAAACCGCCGGGAAACTCCTCGGAGGCAAAGGCGGAGTAAAATTTGCAAAGTTTCTCGACATTTCCCTCAGAGACCCGGAGAACGGAGCGGAATATAAGCCCGGCGGCAAAGTTTCCGTCAGCATAAAGCTTTCGGACGCGGCGATTGATGACGAGACGGACGTCGGAGTCGTTCACTTCGGAAAAAAGACGGAAATAATGGATACGAGCGTAAGCGGAGATACCGTAAGTTTTGAGACAGACGGATTTTCCGTTTACGCCATCATAGGACAGGACGCCGTGCCGCGCAGGACGTACCGCTTTTACGTGCCTTACGAGGACGGATATATAGATTACGCGCTCACCACGGACCACGGCAGCACGACTTTTACTCAGATAATCAGGAACGGCGAGCGCCCGATAGTTCCTCAGCTTTCGTCCGACGCAGACGGAAAGACGTTCGCGGGATGGTATGAGGGCATCATTTCCGACGGCAATCTCACGCTTATGGGCGAGCCTTACGATTTTGACAATATCCCCGAGATAACTCAGAACGAAAAGGTAGACCTTTACGCACGTTTCGAGGATTATGCGTACGTTGTATTCCACGACCAGTATGATTCCGGATCGGGCACGTTCCCGATAGCTTTCATACGCCGCGGCGCGCTCAGCGGCGACCCGGAGCACAGAAAAGTCAACATCAGCTCCCTTAACGTTACGTTCAACAATGCGGGCGGGGAGAAAATGGCGTTTTACGGGTGGTCATATACTCCCGTTTCGGTTCCCGGATCCGCGACGGACGATAACGGAGCGCCCGTTTCGAAAATAGACGCGGACGACGTGACCGTATCGGCGACCACGCACCTTTATCCTCTGTTCAAGTCTATAAGCTGGCTCAGTTATTATTCCGGAAATGCGCATTCCGGGGCGAATTACGTTCCGCCGATGTATTATTTTTCCGGAGAAGGTCCGGATCAGCTTCCCGTTCCCACAAGAGATGGATATACGTTCAGGGGATGGTATACCGGAAGTCTCAGCGTGACCGTGGAAGCCGGAGAGACGGTGGAGACCGTCGGATACGGCGTGAGGATGACGTACAACGACGGATCCCTCATTCCTGCGCAGGACGACGGCGGCGTTTATGTTCAGAACGGCATGCTCCTTCTGCGCGAGGATACCATGCTTTACGCGTCGTGGGAGGAGAATACCGAGGCTCCGTACAGGATAGTCATAATGACGCAAAAGCCGACCGACGCGCAGGGACTCGCTCCCGGTGAAAGGAGATACGATTACGCGGAGAGCTTCACGCTTTCCGGTACCATCGGAGACAGCGTTTCGGTAACTGACGAATATAAAACCAAGTCGTATCCCGGATACGTTTATTCAAGATGCGACGGCGCCGCCGTCGTGACCGCGTCCGGGACCTGCGTACTGCGCGTATATTACGATATAGCGTCGTTCCCGTATTCCGGGAGCGGGGTAAGTCATACCCTTTGTTTCACCGATTCAGAGACGGATCATCCGAGCGACGACCTTTCCGGTACGGAATTCGAGGCCGTCGGCGGCGCTGATATCACCGGATACGTTCCGGACGATCCCGCGCCGGGACGAAAGGGATATGAGTTTGCCGGATGGTTCTTTGACAAAGACTGCGTTATTCCCGCGGTCATCGACGAGATGCCCGACAGGAACATGACGGTGTACGCCGGCTGGAGAAGCGTGAAGTATCAGGTCATGATCGACCCCAACTACGGCTCTCTCAACGGCACCGGCGCTACCTGGTTCAGCAACAGAGTAGACGAGGACCCGATCCAGGAGTATATCCAGGTGACGAGAGATTACGTGGAATCAAGCTCCGGAACATGGTACTACGTCAAGCACGATCTCGATTACTACGGCGGGAATCCCCCCTCGGGCGCCAACCGCGACGCTTATTATACTCAGGATCCCGGGGAAGCCACGGAATTCAAGACGTTCGAATACGCGCCCGATTACTATCGCTACGCCGGATGGTACGAGGTGCATGAGGACGGATCTGAAACGCCGTACGACTTCACGTCCCATACCGATCACGATACGACGATCAGGCTCCATTGGAAGAAGGTCGGCGTTTATTACCTTGAATACAATACCGTCGTGACTTCCGGAAACAAAACGCTTTCCGGAACGCTCGACACCGGAAACAGCAGCGAAGCCCTTTTCGCCTCTCTCGGCAGCTCGGAATACGCGGACAACGCCGACGTGGCGGTGGTGCGCTCCGCCGTCGCTCCCGACGGTTACAGATTTGCCGGCTGGAAGGTGCGCGGTGACGACAGCGGAAACGTTTACGCTCCCGGACATCTGTTCACGCTTATGGCTGAATACGCCGTTTCCGAAAACGGCAGGAACGTCGTTATACTCGACGCCGTTTATCTGCGCGTAGAGACCGCGAAGATCATTTACGACGCGAACGGCGGAACGGTAGACGGTACCGTTGATTACGGCTCTCCGGTGAATTTCGTCGAGTATTCTCCCGTAACGTCTTTCGACGCTTCCTCCGCCACGGTGGACAATCTTGAAAGCAACAGTGCTTTTTATCTGAGCAACGGCACCGGATTTTCTCTTTCCGGCGCGACTCTCGCCGGATGGAGCGATAAACCGGTATACGATCCCGCCGCGGCGAATTTCTATGAGCTCGGCGGAGAATACGCCGTCGATACAGCGGAACCGGTCAGACTTTACGCCGTCTGGGAAGTAAAGGCGTACTTTCATCTGAATTTTGCCGCCGCCGGCTGGGGCGGAACGTGGAATCCGGAAACGTATACGTACGACGCCGGAGAAGACTGTTATTACCGCAGCGTATACCGCGGATCGGCGATGCCTTCTCCCGAAAACACGCCTGAATATTCCGGCTCCGAAGATTTGATGTTTTACAGCTGGAGGACCGCGGCGCACGCCGCCGGGACCGCGCCGGACGACGACGATATTTTCACTTTTTCCGCTCCGGTCATGTCGGATATACATCTTTACGCTTACTGGGCGGCAAAGGCGAGGGTCCCGTTTCACGCCGTGGATTCGTCGGCGTCCGTAACGGTCGACAGAGACGGCGCGTGGCTTCCTTCCGTCGCGGAGATATCCGTCGACAAGAACGGCGCGCAGCTTTCCGATCCCGGAGACGCCGAAGTTTATTTGAAGAACGGCACGGCTCCGGAGGGATACGAGTTTGCTTTCGCCGCGGCGCATGATTCGTCCGCGGGCATACAGACGATCTCGGAGAGCGAGAGCATTACGCTTGTTTATTACAACACCGCTAAGAGAAACGTTTACGTCAGATACGCGGATCCTGACAGGGAAGACGAGGAACTCTCCGCCGGCACAGAGATATATTTCGTATATTACCGCAAAAAAACGGTCGCGATCGGATATATGCATATGAGTACGGACGGAACGCTGACGTCGTTGACGGGCGATGCCGTCTCCGCCGGCGCGCCAGAATATTCTCAGGCTCTCGGCAGCGGGAACATGGCGTCCGCGGTCACCGCGCCCATGTCGTATAACGCGTCCGCGGCGTATTACGCTTACGCCGTCGGCGGCACCGGAGCTGCGAACGCTTCAGAACTTGAGATAATAACGAATCCTTCGAATACGGACCTTTCGCGTCCGGAACTTTACGTTCGCGGAACGTGGTGCGGATTTGAGTACAGCACGGACGGCTCCGCATGGATGAACTGCGGCTACGATATGGGACTTTACGTCCTGTACTTCGATAATCAGCCGAGAATAATAACGATCAGGGAAGCTACCGTCGGCACGAAGAGCGTTGCAGACGAACTTTTCGATTACCGCGTCACCATAACCGATTACCTTAACGGCGCGGCAGGCGGATCGAGAACGATACTGTTCGACCTTTCCGACGGCGAGGCGAAGACCATATCGGCTTACGGATGGACGGACGGTGAGGGAACGCATACCCAGGAAGTCACGGTCGAGCAGACCGTAAAGCCTTTGTTTGACGTTGAGAACACGTCAGACGCCGGAAACGGCGCGGCGCCGGATACGTGGATCTTTTCCACGGAAGACGCCGGAGATAATCCTGCCGTCACGTTCACGAACAGGCACAGATCGCTTGAGATCGAAGTCCACGTGGCGCTGGTGGAGAACGGCGGTATCGTTTTGCGCGACGATCTGCGCAGCTCCGTTCCTTCCGATTACCGATTTGACGCGCTGCTTGACGAAAGCTATGATTTCGTGACCGTCCTGGATCCTTCGAACGTTTTCACCGGAGACGAGGACGTATACGCTTTCGGATCGGTGCTTCTCGGATCCGATGACGGAAGCCTGATCATCGTGGACGTTATGGGACTGTCATCCGTGTCGTACGGTGCGGTGAGCGGTAATATCCGCGAGCTTTTGCTGAAAGGCGAAAACGGCGAAAACGCCGGAGAAGCAGGCGACGGAAAGATCTACTATCTCTTTTACGATATGCCGAGGGTAAAATACGTGAAGGAAGAAAAAGACGGTACCTTCACGCCCGTAAAAGGCTCTGCCGACGGTTTGTCCGTCAGCAATTCCATAACCTACGGCAGAAACAGCGTCGTCATGAACTCGGAAACCGTGGTCCCCGATCAGAGCATCGAGATCCCGCTGACCGGATTCGTGCTGAGCCAGGAGCCCGGCAGCAGTAATTTCCATATGCCTCCGATACTCGACGACGGTACGTTCGAGCGTTACCTCATATACGATAAGATAGGGATCGGAAACAGCTCCGCGTCGTGCATAGGAGATCTCGGAGAAGACGTGAGCGACGGGCTTACCGCGTATATCAATATCCGCGACAACCTTCCCGAATACAGTTTCGACGGATCGTCCTGGAAGGTGCTCGGCTTTACGCCCACTATCTACGCCGTCTATACGGAGCGCGGCTACGACCTTGAAATAACGAAAACCGTCGATACCTCGGTCAGCGGGACCGATGCCATGTTCAGCAGCGCGGTCTTTACCGTGACCGTGACTTCTCCGACTATAACAAAAACGACGTACAAGGCCGAAGGCGCAGGTATTTCGTACGTATCTGCGATCCCCGCCGACGGAGAAAACCCGGGCAGGATCGTCCTTGAAGTGAAGGACGGCAGCACCGTAAAAATAATCGGCGTCGGACGCGGCGAATACACTGTGACCGAGTCCGATAACGACAGCTATACTCTTTCCGCAAAGACCGGTCCGATAACCGGAGGGCCTCTTTCCGACGTGCCCGTTTCCTCCGGATCCACTCTTGTTCTGACTATAGACAAAGAGAGAAAGCTGGAACTCAAAAACACTCCGAATCCTCTCTGCAAGGTCACGTACAACGATATCGAGCACGTTTTCTATACGATCAACAAAGCTCTCGATTTCATACAGACGAACGTTCCCGAGCAGGAGGCGTCCGTAGAGATGCTTTCGGATTACACCATGTCCGAGGAAGACAGAGTGGAAGTGTTCACCGGCTTTTCGATAACTTTCACCACCGCGGCTGACGGTGTGTACAGATATGCCGGCTCCGGAAAGGCCGTGATAAAACGCGGCGACGATCTTACGGCAAACCCCATGTTCTCGAATGAAGGTTCGCTTATCTTCGAGAATATCACGATCGACGGCATGAACGTCGAGGCTGATTTCCCGCTGATAGTAAGCTCGGGATCTCTGACTGTCGGCAAAGGATCCGTCGCCAGAAACGGCAGAAACACCGGAAACGGCGGCGCGATCAGCGCGTCCGGAAGCGGAAACGTTAACATAAGCGGAAACGTGACCGGCAATACCGCGTCTTCAGGCGGCGCCGTGTATTACAGCGGCAGCGGAGCGGTGAATCTGTCAGGCAACGCGTCCGTAAGCGGAAACCGGGCGTCCGGCGGAAACGGCGGCGCGATATATGCCGCCAGCGGTACGGTGGATCTTTCCGGCACGGCGGACGTTTCCGGAAACAGTGCGGCAGGCGGAAACGGCGGCGGTATCTATGCCGAGAACGCCATAATCGACATGGAACATAATTCCGCCGTGTACGGCAACACTGCTTCTTCCGGCGGCGGCATTTACGCCGAGTCCGGAGAGCTTGCCATAAGAGATTCGGCGAGAATATCCGGCAACACGGCTCAGACCGGCAACGGAGGCGGCATATGCGTCATATCGGGAACCGTCGGTATTTTCGGCGGCACTCTAGCGCTGAACTATGCGTCGTCCGGTAACGGCGGCGCCGTGTATACCGATACGGGTTCCGTTCAGATTACCGGAGGAGATATAACGGGAAATACCGCTCCGGGCGGAGCGGCTGTGTTCATAAATTCAGGCACGGGAAGCTTTACCGACTGCGGAATCACCGGAAATATCACGACAGGCAGAGGAGCCGTTGCAGTGGGGACCACCGCGGCGAAACTCACGTTCTCCGGTAATACGGTCATAACAGGCAACATTTTCGGCGAGGGCGAGAGCAACGTATACCTCGGACTCGATTCCGACGCGATCATCAACGCCGTGGGCCTCGGAAGCGGCGCCGAGATCGGCGTATACGTGGAGGGCGATTTCGAAGACGCGCTCTTCAAGAACAGGGGAGCCGCGTGCGCGCGCTTCGGAACGTTTACCGTCGCAAACAATCTTACGGCTTTTGTGAACGACCGTCTGCCCTCTCTCAAAGCGATAGAAGAACCGAACGCAAAAAAGATACTCTGGGGGAAGAGCATTGAAGTAGAGGTAAGATATCTCGCTTCATATGCGTCCGGGCTGCCTCCGGTGAACGGCGGCGCGTGGAAATATTCAAATACCGAGTATTATCCCGTTTCGGGAGAATGCTCGGCTTCAGAGCTTGCTGACAATATGTACTCGAACTACAGCGCAAAGCTTACCGCCACCGCCGTATTCGGCACGGCTTTCGCAGCCGGCGCGTCCGGATTCGACGAATACGTCGTCGGGATCAAATGGAGCAGCAGCGACGAGTCGTGGACGTTCATAAAGAGGGACGGCACCACGGTGACCGGCTCCAAGATCATCATCTATTACGCCGAGCCGGCGTTCGTCACGATCGAAAACAATACCGGTCTTCCCCTTGATATATCGTCGCTATCCGTAAACGGCAGAAACGCGGTGAATACTTCTTCTTCCGCGGGATACGGCATCGTGTTCGCAAAGAACGGCGCGATCCAGAAGGCTCTTCTGCCCATAAACGAAAGCGATCTTATGCTCAGCGTGGGAATGTCCGTAAAACTTCTTTTCCCCGGCGGATGCAATCAGACTTATGTGTTTGCCGGAAGCTTTGACACGGATACCGGCGAGCCGGTAAGACTCAGACGTACGGGAAAAACGGAAGAAACGCTTGACGCCAACGAAGTGAAAAACGGCTTTTCACTCACGGATAAGACGCTGAATACTCCCGGCGCCAACTACGATATAATCTTCGGAGACGACAAGTATATCTGCAAGATCACCGACGAGCACAGATTTTCGAGCATCAGCGCCGCAGTGGAATACGCCGCGTCGAACGGACTTGAAAACGCGGTCATCGGGATGCTGACCGACTATCTGCTTCCCGGATCCGACAGAGTCGAGATCCCGCAGGGACTCAAAATCACTTTGACTACCGCGAATGACGGCGTCTACCGGTATAACGGCGGAGAACGCGCCGCGATAAGCCGTGACTCCGAAAACAAGAATCCGTTCATTACGTCTTTCTGCAGCGGAGCCGCGACCGAAACCTCGCTTACGGTGAGCAATCTGATATTTGACGGAAAAAGCATACGCGGAAACAGCGACGGCGGCGCGATAAATACGAAAAACTGCAAGGTCACCGCCAGCGGCTGCGAGTTTTCGAACTTTATCGCCGGAAACGGCGGAGCTATATACGTTGAATTTGTGAATTTCGGTACGCTCGACACGACGGACAACACGCTGACACTCTCGGACTGTGATTTCACAAACTGCGTATCCGATTCACATACGCTGCGTCAGGGCGGCGGAGCGATATGGACCAACGCAATCAATTTCACGGTTTCCGGAAGTGATTTTGAATCTTGCAGCGCGTATGACCAGGGCGGAGCCGTATTCCACAGGATCGACTGGAATTACGCCGCGGCTTACAGAAGAAATTCGAGAGCTGAGTTTGACGGATGCTCGTTTGTGAACTGCTCTGCGAGAGCCGCCGGCGGAATCGAGATAGACGCGTATTATACCGCTATGAGAAACTGCAGCTTCAACAACTGCCAGGCGACTGCCAGAAACGGCGGCGGTATGAATATGTACATACAGCCTGAAAACGACAGCATGACCGGAGTCGCGGAAGAGACGTACCTTTTTGCGGAAAACTGCAGATTCAGCGACTGCCTTTCAACTTCAAACGGCGGCGCTCTGAGATCCACGGCGCGTCATAACTCAGTCAAGAAATGTACGTTTGAAAATTCGACGGCTGCTCAGAACGGCGGCGGCCTCGCAATGACGGACGTATACGCGACGGACGCGGAGGTACTCGGCTGTACGTTCTCCGGATGCAGCGCCGGACAGAAGGGCGGAGGAGTTTACTGTACCGCGCTCGTCATGAACGTGGGAAGTTTTACCGACGGAGAGGGAACGGAGCACGATACGACCGCGACGAACTGTTCGGCTCAGAGGGGCGGCGGCATTTGCCACGATCGAAACGCCGAAGGATCCTCTTTGAACGTCGGGAACCTGACCGTCAGCTCCTGCACCGCGGACAACGGTCCCGGCGGCGGAGTGTATACGATAGCATGGACGGTCGCTATGACCGACACCGTCGTAAGCGGATGCACCGCAAAATCAAACGGCGGCGGAATATGCGCCGAAAAGAGCGTCGCGTCGCGTATGACGCTGTCCGGCTGTACCGTCAGCGGAAACACCGCGGGAGGTATCGGCGGCGGAGTATATACGGGGATGAATCTTGCCTTGCAGAACACGTCCGTTACCGGAAACCGTCTTTCCACGGGAAACGCGGGCGACGCGGCGGGCTTGTATATGCTCAATAACAGAACGCTGATCATCGGCACGGAAGGCGCTTCGGAGGACACTTCCTCCGTGAAAGACAACCGTACCGCTTCAGGCGGAAGTTCCAATCTCAGACTTTGGGAAGGCGGCGGCGCCAACAACGCTGCGAGCATATCCGTCCTTTGCAATCTGAGCGGAAAGTTTTTCGTAATAAACGCGAAAAACGCCGGTACGCAGTTCGGAAGCTCTGCGATCGCAAAGCCGAACGGATTTTCCGATAACGACCGCGCGTTCCAGGCGGACGACGGAACGCTCTGGGGTATAATCAGCAGAACGGATTCATCGGGCAAAAAGATCATATGGGGAGGACCGCCTGCCTGCAAGATAACCGACGGAAACGGAACTCTCCTTTATATGAAGAGCAACGGAACGGATCCGGCTATATTCGACCGTCTTGACAACGGCGGCACCGGCGCGGACGAGACCGGTGCGTTCGCGCTTCTGAAAACAGCAAGAAACAATCTTAAACTGTATTACGAGGACGGAACGCTGTACAGCGGAGATACGTTCGCCGTCAAGATGCTCGTCGAAGAGTATACGTCTCCGGTTTACATAACCACGAACAAAAACAACGGTTCGTGGATGAAGATCATTTTCACCACCGCTTCCAAGAGCGATACGGACGGATATCCGTACCGCGGCAGAACGGGTACTCACTGTACCGTCACCAAGGGAGGGAATTTTGAAAACCTTCTGACGGCGAAAGTGAATATCACGCTGCGCGACATAACGCTTGACGGAGGCTCGCAGAACGGCGTTAGTACTGCGGCGCAGGGCGGTATAATGCTTATGAAGGACTATGACGCGGTCGTGGTCCTCGGTACGGGAACAATCCTTCAGAACGTATCTACCACCGGAAACGGCGGCGGCATATGCGTCAACACCGGCACGCTTGTGATCGAAGGCGCTTCGTTCAGAAACTGCAGCGCCAAAAACGGCGGAGCGGTATATATGAACAGCGGAAAGCCGCTCACGCTCGTCGGCGGAAGCATCTATCAGTGTGCGGCGACGGAAAACGGCGGCGGCATATGCGTGAACAACACAAGCCTCTTTACCATGTCCGGCGGTACCATTGACCGATGCACGGCGGGCAAGAACGGAGGAGGCGTATTCGTCGGAAACGGAAAACGGATGAATATGTCCGGCGGCTTTATAACCGCCAACACCGCTTCCGAAAAGGGCGGCGGCATAGCGGCCGGAAACGCAAGTTCCAGACTTTGGTTTTATGAAAAGCCCACGGTATCCGGAAACAAGCTCGGCGACGAGATATGCAACGTGCAGCTCGATTTCGACAGCAACGGCGTGATCAATTCCGGAACTCTGTATAACGGCGCCTACGTAGGCGTTTACATACCCGGAACGGAGGGCACGAATTCGCTCTTTGACAAGCACGGCGTAGAGACGATGCCGTTCGGAACTTTTGAGAACGGAACGAACACGTCTACACTGTACGGATTTGTGAACGACCGCAACGGACTCAAGGGCGGACTCAAGCCCAATCCCGCGCCGAACACGATCTACTGGATAAAGATATTCTCTCTTGAAGTAAGCAAAGAGGTGTCATACAGCGAAAGCATACCCGCGGTGACGGTGAACGGCATTCTGAATGAAACGTTCGATTTCACCGTGAGACTCCGCGGAAGATCCGGAGACGGAACGGTGTTCGCCAAGGATATCGACGGCGAATACGGAGGAATGATCTTTGAGTCGAACGGAAAGGATACGTCCACGGCTCATATCACTCTGAAACACGGCGAGAAGATAATGGCTGAAAATCTTCCGGCGGGACTCGATTACGAGGTCTCGGAAAACCTCTCGACGGTACAGGCCGGAAGGTATTATTCTCTTCCCGATACCGTCCGTACCGGAAAGATCGGCGAGAACGCCAGACCTGAAGTCGATGAGGCGGAATGGTACGTATCGAGGGTGGGATTTTTCAATATCCGCCCGGTGTGCAAGATCACGGACAACAACGGAAACATCCTTTACGTAAGATACGATGAGGGACATAACGTTCCCGCGCTTTTCAAAGATCTTTCGGACGCTGTCACCGCGCTCGACGGAGCTCTTTATTCCGGCGCTTCTCTGACGTCTCCCACATATTCCGGCATGAACGTTTATCACATCGAAATGCTTGTTCCGGATTATACCGTTCAGGAAGCGATCACGGTAAAAAGCGGATTTTCCGTGAAGATAACCACGGCTTCTCTTTCAGCGCTGAGCTTCCCATATCAGGGATCCGAGGGTTACGCCGTGCTCACGCGCGGCTTTGACGGCGCTTCGATGTTCACTGCGTCCGGTCATCTCACGCTCGGTTCCGTCACTGTGGACGGAGCGGGGAATACCTGCACCGTTACCGCAGACGGCGGCATCGTGTACGTACCGGCGGGAGGAGAGCTGACGATAGAAACGGGAGCCCTGCTTCGCAGATCGAATACGGCCGGAAACGGCGGCGCGGTATATGCTCTCGGCGTCGTGAATATGACGGGCGGCTCCGTGACAAACAACCACTGCGACGGAAACGGAGCGGGAATATACGTCGGGACCGGCGGAGTCCTCAGGCTGTCCGGATCTCCCGACTTCGGCGGAAAGGGAACAGACAGTTTCGGAAACATCAACCCCTTGACGGGGAATACGAAAAACGGCAATCTTATTGCAAAGACGAACGGCGGGCAGGTCTACGAAGCGGCGCGACAGGATATTTACATTCCCGAAACGGGCGAAGCTCCCGTGTCGATAATCCTCGACGGCAGTCTAACCGGAGAGGAAGGTTCGATATGGGTATGGGCAGAGGATCAGAAGCATTACGCTATGCTGAAGCCCTTCGCCTCTATCAAGAGCGGAACGGTCAGCAAGGCAAGCTACCTTGTTTTCCGCAACGCGCGGACGGACGACATCACGCTTTGCGGAGAAGACGGATATCTGACCGGAAACAGCGGCGCGAACGCGTTGTATATCTACTGGACAGGAGGCCTTGACGTATTGTTCAAGAAGACCGACGGATTCGGTGAGGCACTCGGAGGCGCGGCGTTCTCGCTTTATGAGGATTACGGATGCTCCGTGCCCGTTTACGTAACGGTGGACGGAGCAAGGACCGCGGCGTTTTATTCCTCCGCGGCGTTTTCCGTGGCGACCGACGGCACGGCGTATAACGTTTCGTTCAATGCAGCGCCGGGCGTGTTCTATATGAAAGAAACGTCCACGCCGTCCGGATATACCGCAAATACTTACGTGTACCGCGTCATTTGCGGAAAGAGCGCGGCGGAAAGCGTCGGAGAGATGATCCCCGGAACGTCGGAATTCCTGATACAGCGTCTTACCGCGGGCGCCGCGTCTCCCACGCCCGATCCCGCGGGACCCGACGTAGGAAAGTACGGCGTGCTTAACGAGTCGACAGCAAAGCGCAGACTCATCTTCAAAAAGACCGACGGCTCCTATGCGCCTTTGACCGGTGCGATGTTCGACGTTCTGCGCTGTGACATGACGGCTGTCGGATCCGGCTGCGTTTCCGGAGAAGCCGGTGTGTTCATGATAGAATACTTCCCGTACGGCACGTATTACATACACGAAACGGTCGTTCCCGACGGCTTTGCAAAGCTTCCTTCCGGTGATAACTGGTACAGCGTAACGCTTGACAAGGACGGGATAGGCAAGCCTTTGAGACTGCCGTCCGCACCGTAAGAACACGCGAAAACAAAACTGAAGCTGCCGCAAGTTTTTTTGCTTGCGGCAGCCCGTTTTTATATATCCGCCGTTTATCTCAGCTTACGCTTCTCATTTTCAGCCTGAGATTGTCGGCTATCATCGCTATGAATTCGCTGTTAGTGGGCTTTCCTTTTGTATTTTGTATCGTATATCCGAAGAAAGAGTTCAGCACGTCCACATCGCCTCTGTCCCATGCGACCTCGATGGCGTGACGTATGGCGCGTTCGACGCGAGAGGGAGTCGTGTCGAATTCCGCGGCTACCGCAGGATAAAGCGTCTTCGTCACCTCGTTTATCACTCTGTTGTCCTTTACCACCATCATGATCGCAAAGCGGATATACTGGTATCCCTTTATATGCGCCGGGACTCCTATCTGATGGATTATCCTCGTTATGTGCGTTTCAAGATCAAAATCGTCTATGATGGCTTCCGATTTCTGTATCCTTCTCGCCGCCGTCGTACGGACGATCTTGTCCGCAAGCACCTGATACTCGAACGGCTTTATGATGCAGCCCGATATTCCCGCCGCGAAAGCGTCCTCGATGAGTTTTTTGTTTGTGATGCTCGTGACGAGAATGAATTTGGGGCTGTTAATGCCGAGCCGTTTTACGGTCTCGCTTATAAGCGCCGTGCAGTCGAGCCCCGGAAACCAGAGATCGAGCAGCACAGCTTCCGGTTTTATCCGGCAAATTTCTTTCAGCGCTTCCTGTCCGTTGCCGCTTGAACCGACCACGTCAATGTTCAGCTTTTTGAGATTTTCCGAACAGACATTTCTGAAATCCTCCCCGGAATCAATAATGAATACTTTTGGCGATTTTATCTGACTCATGATACGTCTCCTGAAAAAATTGGTAAATTTTGGCTACGCAAAGATGATAACACAAAATAAGGGAGAAATCAAGAGCAATTCCAAAATTATTGGTAAAAAATGCCAAAAACATGATAATGCACAATTTGCATACGAAAACAGCGACAAAACTTGTGATTAATATACAAAAACCGCGGAGCAAAGCTCCGCGGATATCCGTATTAAGTATAAGCGACGCAAAAATCGAGAAGAATTTATCCGCGCGCGGCTTTTTCCTGAAATTCCCGGTCGGCGGCGGCGCAGAGATCCTTTATCAGCTCTATCTCCTTGGGATCGTAAGGGCGGTGGTTGGGTCTGTAAAGATCGTGGAACCATTTCGTGAAGTCCACGTCCATTTTCGGATCCTTCTCATACGCGATCCACGTACCTTCCCAGGGCTCGTAGGTCTGATATTTCCCGGCGACGAATCCCCAGTTGCAGCATCCGATCTTTTCGAGGTAAAACAGCGGGAACGTGTTGAAAACGTCGTTATGGAAGATCCTTCCGAGCCATTCGGTGTTTATGAGCGGGCGGCCCTCCTGCTGCAAACGGCGGATCGCCTTGACGTGCTCGCGGACTCCCATGTAATAGTGATAAGTGATTATGTCGGAATTGTCGACGACGAACTGTTCAAGCTCCGGGAATTTGAAGCCCGGATTTCCGCTTATGTGCCACACGGACGCGGTCAGAGGCTGGATCGGATCGATATCACGGACGAGCTCGAACATATGCTTTAATATCGGCTTCGTCAGCTCCGTGCGCATACTGTTGCCGGGCTCGTTGTATACGTCCCAAACGCATATCCTGGGATCGTTTTTGTATTTGTCGACGATCTCGCATACCATCTTGTAGTATTCCTCGCGGGTCACAGGGTCGTCAAGATAGAAGTGCGGCGCGGGACCGGGGTGAGGCGCGTGCTGAGAATGCTTTCTTCCGCCGTGATATCCCCAGTCGTAATGCTGTTCGCCGAGCTCGGGCATTTTCCAGAGCTCCGTTTTGGGAGGCATACAGTCGTTTCCGAGAACGATCATGCAGGAGATGCCGTATTTGTCGCACAGCGAAATATATCTTTCGAAGCGCTCCATAAAACTGTCGTGCTCTTCCTTCCAAACGATGAATTCGAGTATGAGTCTTACGAGATTGTACCCGGTTTCTTTCATAAGAGCCAGCTCGCTCTCCGTGGTCTTGAACCTTTCTTCAAATCCGTAGGACTGCCACTGATCGACTCTGTTTGCGCAGTCGGCGCTCATGTAGTTGCATCCGCGCATCCACGGACGGGAATCGTACCATTCCCAAGCTCTTTCTTTGCTCCATCTGGTGCCCATGATATTTACCTCTTTTCTTGAATGTTTTTTTCGTTCGTTTATGATTTTGCGGCGCGTATTTTTTCCGCCGCCGCCTGTGAGATCAGGTTGTAGTCGTTAGTGAGTATGGTATCAATGCCCATATCGAGGAATTTCCCGGTCTCCTCCGGATCGTCAGACCAGAAGACGTTGCATCTGATGCCGTGCGCGTGAGCCTTGTCGATCATTTCCTGATTGAAATACGGCTTGAATAGCTGCACTTTTTCGGCTTTGAGTTCTATCGCGCGGTCAACGATCGCCCAGGGCTTTTCGCTCAGATGTCCGACGCACATGCAGATGTCGGGAGCGTATTCTTTGAACTGCCTTATGACTCCGTCGTGGGAGATCATGAAGTAAACGTGTTTTTCACAGTCGTACTTGCGAATGAGGGCTACGATCTTTTTCATCGCGTCCTCGTCGTAGGAGTCCGAAAGCGTCTTTACGTGGATATTCATTATAACGCGTCCGGCGAATTTTTTCAGTATATCTTCAAACAGGACGACCTTCAGCCCTTTGAATCTCTCGCTGAATTTGCTTCCGAAATCAAGCTTCTGAAGCTCGGCGAGAGTGTGCTCGTAAATTTTCCCCGTGCCGCTGCTTACTCTGTCGAGGGTACTGTCGTGGCAGGAGACGATCTCGCCGTCCGACGTGGGCCACAGATCAAACTCGATCTCCTCGGCCCCGAGAGCGACGGCTGCTCCGAAAGCGGGCATACTGTTTTCGGGAGCTATCGTGCTGAATCCTCTGTGGGCGCATATCCTCGGATAAGGCATAAGAACATCGTTTTTGATCACCGACGCTCCGGCGTTGCGGTACTGCTGAGGACGCCTGCCGTATTCTATGTACTTCCAGTGCGGCGCGTCCGGATTTCCGAAGCCCGCGGGTTTCAGGTATTTTTTCTTCGGGTCGAATTCCGCGCATTCCATGCCGAATCTGCCCTTCATGTTCAAAAGCACCTTTCCGTCCGGCGCGGCTATCATGGAAGCGCCGCATATCTCGCTCTTTTCGTCGAAGCTCACCGAAGAGCGGACGACGTAGGCGTCGGTGTTGTAGGCGGCAAAGCGGCACATGAGCTCTATGGCGTTGTGACTGTCGCTCCTCTGGAGAGAACATCCGATGATCACGTCGGGCTCCTGCCTTGCGATATTCGCCAGCGCTTCGTAAAAATAAAAATCATAGCAGGTGAGGAATGCGTATCTGACGCCGTCGAGCTCGAGGATGTACGGCTCTGAATGCTCGAACGTATAATCGCCGTCAAGTCCGAGAGTTTCAGCCTCGAGGGGAGGGAGGTGGCGCTTGAAGTATTTCCCGGCGAGTTTTCCTGTTTTGTCAAAGCAGTACGTCGTGTTTCTGTATCCGGTCGGCTCTTTGGAAAGAGCGTTCACGAAAACAGCCGCCTCGCATCTTTTTGCCGCCGCGGCGCACTTTTCAAGAAGCGTGTCAATGTATTTTTCGTGATAATACAAAGTTTGCCCGAGATCGGAAACCGCGCAGGGCACGTCGCTGTATTCGGGCAGGACTATGACGTCGGCGTCCTTTCCGCACTTGTCTATAAGATCGATCTTATATTTGAAAAGCTCGTCGGATCGGGAAGCGTCCCGGGAATACGGCGGCTGGATAACGTATGCTTTCATTAAAGAAAAACACCTTCTTTACGTATATGTTGACGTAAGTATACCATACCGTTTCTTTTTTGTAAAGCCGAAAAAGACTGCGCGGCGCCGCATTTTTATATAGACTTTGCGTCAAAAAACGTGCCCGGGCTTTGTTCCTCCACTCCCCGCTTCGCCTTCCCCGCAGCCTCGCCCGCGCCCGCGTGCGGCGGCACGCCGCACGCCGCGGCGCGCGCCCGTGCGGGCTTCGCCCGCGTACCGCCGCATAGCGGCGGTGCCCCCGCGCATACGCGCGGGGCGGGCGCCCCGGCGGCTCCCGCGGATGCGGGAGCGCGGGCGCGGCGCACCGTGGCTGCTTTTTTGTGCGAAAGCGGCGGGCTTTGCCGTTTTTTTGCGCAGACTATCTTTTCCGGAAAAGCCGGAACTTTGCAAAAGCGGGCTTTTTTCGCACGAAGGAGGGATCAGCTCCGCTCATCCGAAGCGAGCATGTTTTCGATGAATATCCCGTATCCTTTCGCGGGATCGTTCACCAGTACGTGCGTCACTGCGCCTACTATCTTCCCGTTCTGTATGATCGGAGAGCCGCTCATTCCCTGAACGATGCCGCCCGTCAGGGAAAGGAGCCTTTCGTCGCAGACCCTGATAAGAAAATTTTTCGTGGGCGAGGAGAGCGATATGATCCGGACGATCTCTACGGCGTATTCATCTTTGATATTTTCACCGTTTTCACTTCTGACCGTACATATAACGGTCGCTTTACCGGCGCTGACCTCGCTCTTTTTCGCGGTGGGAAGCGCCGCCGATTTCGAAGAAAAGGGAGCGTAGAGCTTCCCAAACACACCTGCTTCGGTGTTTTCGTATACCTCGCCGGCGCTGCCTCCTTCGAACGTCCCGTGTATCTCGCCGGGCGAATTGGCGGAGCCCTTCAGGACGGAAGAAAGAGACGCTTTCGAAACGCTGCCCTTTTTCATCGGTATAAGCTCGCCGGTGTCGGCGTCGCATATGCCGTGACCGAGCCCGCCGAACAAAGAGCCTGACGGATCGATATACGTGACCGTACCGATACCCGACATGGAGTCTCTTATCCAGATCCCTCCGCGGTATTTGCCGTCTTCATCGCTCTTTGCGGGCGTAAGCTTGAGCTTCATTCGCTCTTTGCCGCGCAGTATCTCAAATTCGAGAGCCCCGCCGCGGGAAGAGGAGATCATGCTTTGCACTTTTTCGTTCCCGTCGGCGTCCTTTCCGTCTATACGGAGTATGACGTCGCCCTTTTTCAGCCCCGCTTCAAAAGCAGGAGAAACGGGCGCGCCGCCGGAAATGACGTCAGATATTCCCGCTACGATCACGCCTCCCGTGGAAATGCTTATACCGAACAGGTCTCCGCCGGGAATGAGCATGACGCCGCCGGGAGTTTTCTCCGCGGCGCCCGCCGCGTAAAAGCACGCCGGAGAGACCGAGCCTGCTATAAGCGCGGCGACGAGGATTATACAAACAGGCAGTTTTTTTATTTTGTTTTTCAAAACGACCTCCGCGCCGCCTTGAAGGCGGCTCAACTGTTTGTTGCGGCGCATGCTTTTTGCACAGCCGCGTAAAATAATCTGCGCCTTTTTTAAGACGTCTATGTCTTGATACTTTTTCAAGATCAAAAAAATATTTCCGGTTTATCATAAAATTTGCATACCGCATACAAATATAAAAGAAAGATCAGTGCAAAGATGGAAAAACCTATTGACAAACCTTGAAAAGTGGTGTAAAATTACTTAAAATGGCTATGAGGAAGAGAGTAGGTTTTCACGAATCCGACAGCGAGTCGCGTACGGTGCAAGGCGATGGGAGGACGAATATCGAAGATCACTTCGGAGCTGCACTCTGAAAGCGCCCGGTGCGCCAGTAAGCGGTGACGGATTCTCCCGTAACAGAGATCACGCATGAAAGTGCGTCATAACAGGTGGTTTTTAAAGCAGTGCTTTGTCTTGTTATGGACAAGGCTTTTTTATTTTCGAAAACTTGCAGAGCGATTTTATCATCACGGAGGAAAGATATGCACGAAAAAGTATCCACAAGCATGAATTTTACAGAACGGGAGAAAAAGACGGAGCAGTTCTGGCGCGAGAATAAGATATTCGAGAAGTCCGTAGAGCTGAGAAAAGGGGCGCCGTCCTTCACGTTTTACGACGGACCTCCCACGGCGAACGGAAAGCCTCATATAGGACACGTCCTCACCCGCGTCATAAAGGATATGATCCCGAGATACAAACTGATGAAGGGTTACGATGTGCTCAGAAAAGCCGGATGGGACACCCACGGACTGCCGGTGGAGCTCGAGGTGGAAAAGAAGCTCGGACTCGACGGAAAAGAACAGGTGGAAAAATACGGTATCGAGCCCTTTATAAAGGAATGCAAGGAAAGCGTATGGAAATATAAAGGAATGTGGGAAAAATTTTCCCGCACCGTCGGCTTTTGGGCTGACATGGAAAACCCCTACGTTACCTACAAGAACGATTTTATCGAATCCGAATGGTGGGCGCTCAAAGAGATCTGGAACAAGGGACTTCTTTATAAGGGCTTCAAGATAGTACCGTACTGCCCGAGATGCGGAACGCCTCTTTCCAGCCACGAAGTCGCTCAGGGCTATAAGGACGTAAAAGAAAAGAGCGCCATCGCAAAGTTCAAGGCGGTCGGCGAGAAGGATACCTATTTCCTCGCGTGGACTACCACGCCCTGGACTCTCCCGTCCAACGTCGCTCTCTGCGTGAATCCCGATATAGATTACGTAAAGATCAGAGCAAAGATAAAGGCCGGCGAAGAGGAAAAGACCGAGGATTACATCCTTGCCGAGGCGCTCGTCTCCTCCGTGATAAAGGGAGAATACGAGGTGCTCGAAAAGTATACCGGAAAAGATCTTGAATACAGGGAATACGAGCCGCTGTTCAGATTCGTCGATCCCGATAAGAAATGCTGGTACGTGACGTGCGACGATTATGTTACCGTTTCCGACGGTACCGGTATCGTCCACATCGCGCCCGCGTTCGGTGAGGACGACTCCAAGGTAGGGAAGAAGTACGACCTTCCGTTCGTACAGCTCGTCGATACCAAGGGAGAAATGACGGCCGAGACTCCGTGGGCGGGAATGTTCTGCAAAGACGCCGACAAGGAAGTCTTCAAGGCTCTTAAAGAGAGCGGGCTCCTCTTTGCCGCTCTTCCGTTCGAGCACTCGTATCCCCATTGCTGGAGATGCGACACTCCGCTCATCTATTACGCACGCGACACGTGGTTCATAAAGATGACCGCCGTCAAGGACGATCTTATCGCCAACAACAATACGATCAACTGGATACCGGAAACGATAGGCTCCGGAAGATTCGGCGAATGGCTCAGAAACATCCAGGATTGGGGCATTTCGAGGAACCGTTACTGGGGCACTCCGCTCAACATATGGGAATGCTCCTGCGGCGAGCGCCACAGCGTCGGAAGCATAGCCGAGCTCGTCGAGATGTCCAAGGGAACGAGCGGCGAATGCACGGGCGATATCGAGCTCCACAGACCTTACATCGACGCCGTCAAGATCAGATGCCCGAAGTGCGGCAAAGAGATGACGAGAGTCAAGGAGGTCATCGACTGCTGGTTCGATTCCGGCGCCATGCCCTTCGCGCAGTTCCACTATCCCTTTGAA
>Ga0079305_1000376_pt1 | contig 100330 bp, 69 predicted proteins | sample LMS_cellobiose_e_FD_79183 | JGI IMG/M metagenome (GOLD analysis project Ga0079305, IMG submission 79183) | Rumen-fistulated moose microbial communities from Alaska, USA - LMS_cellobiose_enrichment | ecosystem: Host-associated > Mammals > Digestive system > Stomach > Rumen fluid ...
GTCAGCCTGTGCCATTTAGGAATGAGCCAGTTCTTTTCATAAAACCGTTTCCCGCAGCTCTTACATCCATATCTTCGCTTCCGGTACTGCCAATACACCGTCTTGCCCTGTACAGGGCTGTCCTTCACCAGCTGCGTACGGTAATCATGCACCGCATCCGTGAGCTTTCCGCAGCAGGGACACGGCGACGGCCGCCGCTTCATGTCCACATGCAGCAGGATCGCAGTCTCATTTGCCTCCATTCCTGTAATATTCATGTGTTCCATATCCAGCAGTTTTGTGGTATAATCTTCGCAGAGCATAAGTCACCTCTTGGAATGTGTTTTGGTCGACTCTATTCTACAAGATTTTCGTGATTTGTGCTCTTCTTTTTTTCCTTACCCCAATGTTTAGTATAGAACCTGTTTATTATAAAATGAACATCATTCGTGTAATTTGCTCAATGCAGCCAGAATAATAGAATCTGATAAGTGATTTTTCTCCATTCTTGAAGTAGAAGGCAATATCGCAGCTGGTTACAAGCTTGTAACTAGCTATCGTTTCTCTTGAAATTTCTTTAAGGATAGAATAAACCGTTGGGAAAAGACTTTTGATTATTTTTTTCCATTTTCATCGTTGCTGATAATTATAAACGAAGTGTCATCTCGCTTATAAACGCTTTTTCCTGAATAATCCCCTTCAATTACCAACCCAACACGATTAACTGTCTGTCCCATCATCTTTCTCCTTTATATAAATTTTTCCATACATCCAATAGATAAAGCCTCCTGTGAAATAGCAAATCATATCATAATAGTCAAAAGTGCTTTTTGGATATATGATAGAAAAGCCTGAGTAGCAAGAATGTCATTGAGATGATTTCGAATAAAAGGATGGTCGAAACTGAATTCTTGCTTTTTATACCAAATGTTTGCAACATATATCGAAAGGCAGAGAATCAGTAAAAGTAGATTAGCGCGGAATTCTTGCTTCACAGTCCAAACACCACCCAAAGGCCTACGGCAAGCAGTTCAAAAATGACGAAGCCAACGCCGTTTTCTCGTCCATCCTTAAATAGTTGTACGAAACCTCCGACTATCAACCCGATTACGATGATATAACCGATTACTTCCATCTGATTTAGCCTCCATATAAACTTTCTGAATGCACCGAAGTATTACGTTACTAAAAAACATGCAATAAAACAATTACATTATAGCCCGTATACGGGCTATTGTCAACATAAGTGGGGCATTTTATCCTAAGGACAAGGAAAGATGCCAGAATGATAGTGTATGATCGCCTGTGGGCAAAAATGAAAATGGAAGGCGTTTCGCAGTATAGGCTGATTAAAGAATATGGATTCAGCAGCGGACAGTTGGATCGCCTTCGGAAGAATGAAAACATAAGCACATTCACTTTGAATCGCTTATGTGAGATTTTGAAATGCTCATTGGAAGAAATAGCAGAATATAAGGAAAAGTAGAATAAATGAAGTGCAGGAGCGATCCCGCGCTTTTTTGTTGTATGCAGATGCCCTCGGCGAGAGCTTACAGGAACCTGGCCACCTCAGGCAGGGGCTTGCGGGGACGGAGGGAGGGCTCCTGGGCCCGGTAGCCCAGGGCAATGACGGAGAAGACGGCTTCCGTGTCCGGGATGCCTGCGGCGGCCCGGAGGGCAGCCTCGTCCCGGATGCCCATGATCAGGGTGTCCAGCCCCAGTTCCCGGGCCTTCAAAACAAGGTAGGCGTTCTGGAGCCCCAGATCGTAGGCGCCCCACTGGTTGCCCAGCTCGTTGTCGGGCTGGCCGGCGGTGAAGCCGGAAACATCCTTCACATAGGCGGTGACGATGAGGGCGGCGTGGTCGCTGCTGCGCTGGTTGAAGGCGGGGAGGCAGGCGCGGATCTTTGCCTGGGCCTCCGGGCTGGCAGCCACATAGTAGCGGCCGGTCTGAGAGTTTTTCCAGGTGGGGGCCAGCTGGGCCGCCTGGAGGACCTGCTCGATGAGGGACGGGTCCACAGGCTCATCCGCGTAGGCGCGGATGCTTCTTCTTTGGAGGGCAAGGTCGCTGAATTCCATGGTGTGTGCTCCTTCTCGTGTGGTGCATGTAGTATATACTATCCCGCTTGGGATTGCAAGGGTGGTTCGGCAGGGCACTCAGCTGGGCGGATGTGGATTTGTTCCGAAAAATGTCGTTTTTCACCGGTTGCATTTTGTATATAAATGGGCTATACTAATACCAGACTAAACAGGAGGCATGTGATCTATGGGCAAGTTTGTGATGAAAACCAACGAAAAGGGTTCCCGCTTCGTGCTGAAGGCCGGCAACGGCGAGATCATCGGCGTCAGCGAGACCTATTCCTCTGAATCCGCTTGCAAGAACGGCATTGAGAGCATCCGCAAAAACGCCGTGGCCGCCGGGCTGGAGGACCAGACCGTGGAGGGTTCCGCCTGCAAGAACCCCAAGTTCGAGGTCTACAAGGACAAGGCCGGCGAGTTCCGTTTCCGCCTGAAGGCTGCCAACGGCGAGATCATCCTCACCGGCGAGAGCTATAAGGCCAAGGCCGGCTGCCTCAAGGGCATCGAAAGCATCCGCAAGAACGCCCCCGAGTCCCCCGTGGTGGTGGAGTAAGCCAGGATTTGTTGAAAGCAGGGGCCCTTTTCTTGCAGGAAAAGGGCCTCAAAAGAACTTTATGAAGGGAAAAAGCCTAAGAGGGATCTTTGTTATCCTCTTAAGCTTTTCTTTTTGTACATCTTTTTCTTTTTATTGAAAAGAAAAAGATGCAGAAGGAAAAATCCTACCGCTGCCTTGCCTGCTTGCGCTCGTCCCCCAGGTGCAGGAGGGGGGAGATCCGCTTGTAGAGGAGCATGGTGAGCAGCGAAACCACCACGCCCTTGAGCAGGTTGAAGGGGACCACGGCGAAGAGGACCAACGTGGAGACGCTGGTGATGGCGCCGTTCACTTTGGTGCCCATGGCCACGATGGTGGAAAGATCCGTGTGAAACAGTTGAGCAAATTTAGGAATCAGGTACAGGGCATTGAAAGCACTGCCGAAGGTGGTCATGATCAGCGTCCCCACGACCAGGCCCAGCAAAGCTGTGCGGCGGCTGGGGCGGCTGTGGTAGACGATGCTGGCCGGGAGGACGAAGGAGCAGCCCACGGCGAAGTTGGCAAAATCGCCCACAAAGGCGGTGGAGGTGCCTTTGAGTACAAGCTTGATCATCACCTTCAGCAGCTCGCTGACCACCCCCGCCACAGGTCCCAGATAGAAGGTGCAGATCAGCACCGGCAGTTCGCTCAGATCCAGCTTATAGAAGCTGGGCGCGAAGAACAGCGGGATTTCAAACAGCATCAGCACCCCCGCCACGGCAGAGAGGACCGCTGTGTAGGTAATGTAGTGGGTGTCGGAGAACTTCTTCCGGTTTTTCACCAGCAGCCGTTCAAATCCCAGCGCCAGCAGAAACAGGGCGGCGAAGATGGCCAGGCACACCAAGATGAACGCAACGTTTTCCATGAGATGAAACCTCCCAAACAAAAATTCCCGAAGCTTTTTCAGCCTCAGGAATTCGTGGAGCGTTGCCTTTTTCGGAACGCGCGAATGTCTTTTCCCATCCGGACTGTACCGTCGGTCCCGGAATCGCACCGGATCGGCCTCCAAAGGAGGTTCATGGACTGTCACCATCGGTCGGGAGTTTCACCCTGCCCCAAAGACTGTATATTCGCTTCGTGGGGCAGTATAGCACAGCGGGGGGCAGGTGTCAATTTTTTATTTTGCCGCATTTTCTTCCCTGAAGAGCTATGATGTGAAGGGTGGTTTCAAACCAATAAAGCCCTATAATTGGGCGCTTTCCAGAGGGCTTTCGCCCATGATGTCCCGGGTCAGATGATCGTCGGTCACCGCCGCCCGGGCCAAAACCATCTTGCCCGCCTCCACCGAGTGGGTGAGCCACACGCTGCCGCCGATGACCGAATCGCTGCCGATCCGCGTTCGTCCGCCCAGGATGGTGGCACCGGCATAGATGACCACCCGGTCCCCGATGTCCGGGTGCCGCTTGATCCCCTTCACCGGATTCCCGTCGGGGCCCAGCTCAAAGCTTTTTGCGCCCAAGGTCACATGCTGATACAGCTTCACATTTTTGCCGATGGTGGTGGTCTCGCCGATGACCACACCGGTGCCGTGGTCGATGAAGAAGGAGTCCCCGATGGTGGCGCCCGGATGGATGTCGATGCCCGTGGTCCGGTGGGCATATTCCGTCATCATCCGGGGCAGCAGCGGCACCTTTTGAAGATACAGCACGTGGGCCAGCCGATAGGCGGCGATGGCGGGAAAAGCGGGGTAGCAGAGGATGATCTCCGCCACGCTGGCGGCGGCCGGATCCCCCTCATAGGCGGCGACCAGATCCGTGTTCAACTGCCGCTGCACCTCCGGCAGGGCGGCGAGCATGGCCTCCGCCACCATCTCCGGCTCCCGATCCGCCGGCAAAACCTGCTTTAGGCAGGTCAGCAGCAGATCCATGGCCTCCCCCAGCGCCGTCTCCCGGGAGATGGGCGTGGGCGCATACTGGGGGAACATGGCCGAAATCAGCCAATCCGTCAGGGCCTCGGTCTGCCGGTGAAACCCCTGTAGCCCCACGGCTGCCGTCGGGTTCTCGCTTTGCTCCAGGGCCTGGGTGACTTCAAAGAAGCGTCGTCTGGTGGACTCGTTCATGTCAATCTCCAAACAGGGCGGTGGACAGATACCGATCTCCGGTGTCGGGCAGCAGGGCCACGATGGTCTTGCCCGCGTTCTCGGGGCGTTTGGCCAGCGCCAAGGCGGCCCACAGGGCGGCCCCGGAGCTGATCCCCACCAGCACGCCCTCGGTTCGGCCCATGCGGCGGCCGGTGGAGAGGGCGTCCTCGTTGGTCACGGGGATGATCTCGTCATAGAGGCTGGTGTTCAGCACATCCGGCACAAATCCGGCGCCGATGCCCTGGATCATGTGGGATCCGGCCTTGCCCTCTGAGAGCACGGGGGAGGCGGCGGGCTCCACAGCCACGATCTTCACCGCGGGATTCTGCTCCTTCAGATATTCGCCCACGCCGGTCACGGTGCCGCCGGTGCCCACGCCGGCCACGAAGATGTCCACCTTCCCGTCGGTGTCCTGCCAGATCTCCGGGCCTGTGGTGGCCTTGTGGGCGGCGGGGTTGGCCGGGTTCACAAACTGGCCGGGGATGAAGGCTCCCGGGATCTCCTTGGCCAGCTCGTCGGCCTTGGCGATGGCCCCCTTCATGCCCTTCGATCCCTCGGTGAGCACCAGCTCGGCCCCATAGGCCTTCATGAGCTGGCGGCGCTCCATGCTCATGGTCTCCGGCATAACGATGATGATCCGATAGCCCCGGGCGGCGGCCACGGAGGCAAGGCCGATGCCTGTGTTGCCGGAGGTGGGCTCGATGATGACGGAGCCCTCCTTCAAAAGGCCCCTTTCCTCCGCGTCGTCGATCATGGCCTTGGCGATCCGGTCCTTCACGGATCCGGCGGGATTGAAATATTCCAGCTTCACGAGGACGGTGGCCTTGAGCCTCTCCTCCTTCTCGATGTTCTTGACCTCCAAAAGGGGCGTGCTGCCGATGAGCTGATCGGCGGAAGTATAGATGCGGGACATGGGATTAACCTCCTGAACCATAGAATATGATGCATACCGAAGAAACGTAACAAAAAACGAAGAGCCCCATCAGGGCCCTCCGGCAAAGGTCTCTTCTCCGGGAACTCTTACACGGGCACAATAAGGCGCGGGTGCCGACCACAGCACACGGTACAACAACAAGTACAGTTGAAGGTCGCCTTTCTCATGTGAGCTCTCCGTTCGTTTTCCTATCGGTTTAGTATGTTTATACTACAATCCCCTGTCCCTGTCAATAGGTCCGGTGTACTTTTATATATTTTTTATCCCCGTTGGATGATGCTGCCGTCGATGGCGTTGATGGTCAGATAGCAAAAGGAACCGTCCGACTGCAGCCCCATGTCCGCCAGAGCCTGGTAGACCAGGGGTGAATCCCCCAAAAAGTCCCAGCAGGGCACCAGTAGACATCCGTCCCCGTTCTGCTCCGGCAGGCTCACCAGGCTCAACCGCACCCCGGTGATGTGATAGTGCTGGTCTTGGCTGTAGATATCCGCGCTGTTGTTCACGATCAGCACCATCTTCTCGAAGATCTCCCGGATCTGCCCAAAGGGCAGCAGCGTGGCGGCAGGCACCTTCACCTCATCCAAAACACAGGGGCTTTCGTACTCCAGATACGCCACACCCCGCTCGTCCACCAGCATCCGGCATTCTTCGTATGCATAGCTGGCGTTGTATTCCGAAGGCTCTACCGTCCGCTGATAGGTGAAGCCATGGGGGGCGCCGTTCACCTGCCGGGTGAACACCAGCGCCCAGTAAGCGTCGTAGGGTGCGCCTGCCACGTAGGTGTCGCCCCGGTAGACCCGGGTGGGGGAGGCAAAGGCACAGGATAGATGATCGAGGCCCATGTCCCGGAGTTTTGCTTCCGCCATGAGAACAGCCCCCTCCCGGGTGAGGGACAGCTCGTTGGGCCAGCCGCCATGGATATAGGGGAAGTGGATGTAGTCGCCTGCCTCCCGCATATATCTGAGACCGCAGCGCACGTACTCGGTGCCCCGGTCGATGGTGAGGCTGGAGGCGGTGCCGTCCCCGTTCAGGACCAGGACGGTGGCATAGCTGTCGTCGGTGTCCTGCTGGCCCTCCTTGGTCCACACGTTCGGGTGCTCCCAGTTCAGGGCAAAGGGAATGATCTCCGGCTCCGACCGGGCGCTGGCGGCCTGAGCTATGATCTTCTGCAGATGCTTTTCAAACTCAGCTTTCGTGTCGTAGCTGTCCCAGATCTGGTTTCCATACTCGTCCCAGTGGTCCAAATCCTCCTTGAGCTGCAGGATCTCACTTTCCCACATGGCCCGTGTCCGCCAGTTCTCCCCGTTCCGTATGCATGTCGGGTTCTCCCCCAGCAGGGCGTGAACGTATCGCAGCGCATCCTCGTCGGTAAACACATAGGGCTCCACCCGGGCCACAGGCAGTTCCACCTCCGGCAGCTCCACCGGGGCATCCACCGTCACGGTGAGATGCTCCCCGGCGCTGGTGAGGCTGGTTTGATACCGCGCCGGCGCCCCCAGCCGCTCTGCCCAGTCTACCCCCGCCGCCGGGGCGTCGGTGGCGTAAATCGTGTTCCCCTGGGCCTTTTCGATCATCTGCTCCTGATCCTTCCCCACGATGAGAGAGCTTTCCGGCGTGGGCTGGCAGGCGGTGAATATTAGCATGAATGAAAGAATGATTATGCAATATTTCTTCATATACGCACTCTCCTCAGTAGCCCTGTAAGGGGTTGATGACGCTGCCGTCCACGGCGTTGAGGATGAGCAGGGGCTGGAAATCCGTTCCCGGACGTCCGTTCATGGTGCCATAGAAGCACCAGACCGGGGCCAGGATGCCCCGTGTGAAGGAATCCCGGTCGAAGATGCGCCACAGGCACAGCCGCACCTGGTCGATCTCTATCTCCCAGTCCTTGTCCACGCCGTAGTTGGCGTAGACCACGGGCAGCATCTTTTCGAAGACGGCGCGGATGTCCGAAAAGGGCAGCAGGGCCGCTTTCTCGGTTATGACGGACTCCACCGTCAAAGGCCCGATCCACTCCACCCCCTGGATGCCCTCATCGTCCACGGCTACCTCCAGCACCTCATAGTGCCACTCCGGACCATAGCCGCTGTCGTCCACCTTCACCTGGCTGACACCGAAGAAGCTTTCCACCGGCACCCCCGCCACCTGGCGCAGGAAGCGGACGGCATAGGCCTGACGCTCCGGCAGGGCCCGCTGCAGCGCCAAATCGTCGGGGTCCCAGCATTCAGCAGCGCCTATCTCCTGGCGGCTGGACAGCAGATATACCCCGTCTACGACCATATCCTGCACGCCGCAATCCGCTATGAGCTGTTCCGCCTGCTGCCGCGCCTCCGCCGGGGTCAGGGAGAGAAGGAGCGTCTCCGGCTCCAGATGTCCCTTGATGATCAGTCCTTCCGGCAGCCGCGCCGTCTCGCCGGTCAGGCTTTCCTTCGTCACATCCAACAGCTGCGTGCTGGTGGTGTAGGAGCCCAGGGCATGGCGGCTTTGCCGCACATAGAACAGATTGGACCCGCTTCGCGGTGAAAAGCTTTGCTCGTTGCCCGCTTCGTCGGTGAAGGTATAGCTGCCGGCGTCGGCGTAGTCCGCATCGTTGTTCACAAAGAACTGGGCCCCGTCCCTTTCAAAGGGCTTGCCGATGGCCTGGACCGCCGTGGCCGTGCCCCGAGACTTCCCCAGAAAGGTCATGTCATAGGGCTTCAGCGTGCCGTCGTTGGGGATGAGGGCCACCTCCTCGGGAGCCTTGCCGTATGCCTGCTGTAAGCGTGTTATTTCGTCCTGGAGGGCGCGGATCTTAAACTCGTCCTCGCTTCGCCCCCGGGCCGCCAGCTCGTCCACTCGGGCCTGCGTCTCCTTGATCTGCTGCTCGATGTACCACTTGGGGGAGGCGGTGGGAATATCGTACATCGGTTCCCCGGCGGTCAGCGCCCGAAAGAAGGCATAGACCGTTTCCTGGTCGAACCGGGCCGCCTGCACATAGGCCATGGGCAGCCCCTCCGCCTCGGGCAAAATCACCTTTGCCTCGCCCCGGATATGCACCTGGGCGGCGTCGTTCCTCAGGTCCAGCACATAGGTCCTGGGGCAGCCCAGGGCCCCATACAGGTCCTCGCTCGGCTCCGCCGCCTGGGCCGTCTCCCGGGCCTTTTCAATGAGCTGCTCGTTGTCCTTGCCGATGACGAAGGGCGTCTCCGGGGTGGGCTGACAGGCGGTGAATACAAGCAGCATTATCAGGATAAAAATGTATGATCTTCGCATATATGCACCTCAATATCCCAGCAGCGGGTCGATGACGCTGCCGTCCACGGCGTTGAGACAGAGAATGATCTCATCCCCCTGGTAGTAATCATATCCGCCGGAGAGCCCATAGGTGGCATAGTCTTTCCAACCGGAGGACTCGGTCTCCAGCAGCGTCCCATAGAACACCCAGGCGGGGATCAGCAGCCCCTTGAGCTCCTGGGTGTTGTTCTGCTCCCGGACCCGCATGAGCTCCAGCCGCACGTGGGACACGTTCACCTCCAGGGATTTCAGATGCTCTCGCCCGGCGGGATTATATACGATGGGCAACATCTTCTCCGCCACCTCCCGGATGTTTTCAAAGGGCAGCAGGGCGGATTCTTCGGACAGGGTATCCAACACCGTCAGCGGCGCATACCAGTTGATGGACACGATGCCCTCACGGTCCACCACGAAGCGCAAGGTCTCCATCTGCCAGGGGATGGAATATACGTTGTCAAATCTTGAGATGCTGGAGGAAGAGGCGGCCACGGACACGCCCTTCACCCAGCGGCGGCAGTCCACGCACAGGGCGTAATGGCTCCCGTCCTGGACGATGCCGTCCGTGGAGCCGTCGGCGGCGTCGTCGATCAAAAAGACCGTGGCGATTTCAAGACCGGGGCCCATGATCTGCAGCACCTCGTTCACCTGGTCAATGATCTTGTTGTAGTCAAGCCCATCGGGCAAAGGAGAGGAGGGGCCCACCTCCTGGGCGTGGATCATGCTGTAGCCCACCTCCCTGTCCCACAGGTGCCGATAATAGGACACGGAGGACATGTCGTCGGCGTTGGGACAGGTATAGATGTTCAGCTCCCTTTCCCGGTTGTTGGCGTCCAGGATCAGCTGGGCGGCGTCGAACCGGCCTCCCTGCCGGGCCTCATAGGTCCCGTCGGTGATCCGGTTTTCCGAGGTCTCGGGGGCGGCTTCATAGGCTTTTTTCAGATATTCCAGCTCATCCAGCAGGCCCTGCTCAAATTCCTCCCGGGTCATGTCGGCGTCCTTGTCCGGGCCCTTTTCGATGAGCTCGGTGCAATGGCGGATGTCCTTTTCGATTTCTGCCTTGGTCATCTCCCGGGGCAGGCGCATCTCCTCCCCGCAGGACAGCAGGCGGAACAGGTCATAGGCCTTTTCCTGGGATATGCCCTGGGCCCGGACCCGTACCGTGGGCAGAGGACAATCCGGCACGGACACATCCGCGTCGATGGTATAGGTGAAATTCTTGTTCTGTGCCCCAAAGGTCCATCGTTCCGGGACCGACAAAGGGCTCTGCCCGACCGCCGGCTCCTGGGTGGCTGCGGCCTTTTCCAGCATCAGCTCCTGGTCCTTGGGCACGATCAGGGGCGTCTCCGGCGTTTTCTGGCAGCCGACCAGAAGCAGGAGGATCAACACAAATATGCATATTCGTTTCATAGGCAAACACCTCTCTTTCTGTCCCCATGGTACGACAGGGGCCGGGAGAAAGTCTTTTCCTTCTTGTAACAAAGATGTAATTGTGGGGCTCAAAAGCAGATGCGGAAGACGGTGCCCTTTCCCGGCTCGCTCTCAAGGGAGAGGGCGGCCCCGTGGGCGTCCGCGATGGCCTTCACCAAAGCGAGGCCCAGACCGGTGCCCCCCTGCTTGCGGCTGCGGGCCTTGTCCACCCGGAAGAAGGGCTCGAAGATGTGGGCCCGGGCTTCCGCCGGGATGCCCCGGCCATGGTCGCTCACCTCAAAGCACCGGTCCAGGGCGCGGAGGGTGACGGTTTTATTCGCATCCTCCGGGTCGTAGCTGCGGGCGGCGTTCTCGATGAGGTTCAGCAGCAGGGAGATCATGAGCGTCTCGTTCAGCGGCAGGGGAGAGGCGTCCTGGCACGCCGTGACCAGGGTCACGCCCCGGGCGGCCAGACCGTTCTTCGCTGCGTCCGCCACGGCGGCCACCAGATCTGCGGGGTCCGTTTCCTCCCGCTCGATGCCCCTGTCGAGGAGCAGCAGCGCCATGAGGCTTTGGATCATCCGGCTCATGTAGGCCCCCGCCCGCTGGATATGCTGCAGGGAATCCCCCCGCTCCGCCGGGCTGAGCTTGGCGCTCTGGAGCAGGTCCCCGTGGAGGCGGATGGCGGCCAGGGGCGTTTTGAACTCGTGGCTCACCCCGCCGATGAACAGCCGCTGCCGCTCGTTCTGAGCCGTGAGCTGATGGACCCGGTTCTCCACGGCCTGGGCCATCTGGTTGAAGCGCTCGCCCAGCTCGCCCACCTCGTCCCGGCCGGCGACGGTCACCCGCTTGTCATAGGCCCCGGCGGCGATCTCTTCCGTGGCGGCGGCAAGGCGGGAGAGGGGCGCGGTGCTTTTCTTCACCACGAAAAACAGCAGCCCCATGCCAAGAAAAACGCCCCCTGCGCAAACCAGCAAAAACAGCCGGGTGAGCCGCCCCATGGCCTCATACACATCCGTGATGTCCCGGACAAGACCCACATAAAACCGTTCGCTCTGGACCCATTCATAGCTTCCCACGATGAGCAGCTGTCGCCCGTCCACCAGCCCCTGATACACGGCCATGGTCTGCGTCTGCTGATCCGGCCGGGCGAACTCGCTGGGGTCCACGGACACGGAGGATTGAAGGATCTCGCCCGCCCGCAGCAGCACCCCCTCCTGGTCGGCAAACCGGGAAAAGCAATAGCGGATCAGGCTCTCTCGGGCGGAATCGCCGTCCTCCGGGGCGGCATAATAGCGGGCCATGGAGGAGAAGGAGTTGGCCAGGGCGCTCTGCTTGTCTCGGGCCTGGTCCTCCGCCAGGGAGAGGATGGTCCTGCGGGCATACAGCAGCAGCACCCCCGCGCAGATGAGCAGCACCAGCAGCAGGATCGTTCCCGCCAAAAGACTGATTCGATGGCGTAACTTCATTTATCTATCCTCAAGCCTGTACCCAAGCTTTTGCACGGTTTTGATGGCGTCGGTGAGACCCAGCTTGCGCCGCAGGGAGGAGATCTTCACATCCACGGACCGGCTCTCCCCCATATATTCAAAGCCCCATACCTCGCTCAAAAGCTGCTCCCTGGTCACGGTCAGGTTTTTGTGCTTCATGAGATACAGCAGCACTCCATATTCGAGGGGGCGCAGCTCCACCGGCTCCCCGGCCTTGAAGACCAGATGGCGATAGTCGTCCAGCTCCACATCCCCGGCCCGATAGATCCGGTTGAGCCGCCCGGTCCGCAAAAGCACCTTCTCCATCCGCACCATGAGGGCCATCATGTCGAAGGGCTTGGTCACATAGTCCTCCGCCCCGTCCAGCAGGCCCCGTATCTCCGAAGCCGCATCCGCCTTGGCGGTCATATAGATGACGGGGATGCTGTGCTTTTTCATATGGTCCAGCAGCTCGAAGCCGTCCATGCCCGGGAGCATGATGTCCAGCAGCGCCAGATCGAAGGCGTGGTCCGCCTCCAGGCTGAGAGCGGCGGCCTGTCCGTCCTCAAAGCGGACGCACTCATACCCAACGATCTTCAGGTTCAGGGCCAGGGCGTCGGCGATGGCCGCATCGTCCTCCACCAAAAGGATCCGGTTTTGCATACAAAAACTCCTCTCTTTCCCTGTATCCATGATACCATGGCCGGGAAAAAGAGGATGCGGAATAGTTGTAATTTCTTTGTAATTCCTTCGTCAGCCTGTCGTCACCCGGATGGTGAAGCGGCTGCCGCCGGCGGAGATGGTCTTGACCAGGGCGAAGCCTCCGCCCAGGGGCAGCGTCACCTTCGTCCCGTCCCCGTCGGGCTCTGTGACGGCGGCGGAGAGGTCATAGGAAAGGCCCAGCCGGGAGGCCATGTCCTCCAGGCCCAGCAACGGCGCGTCCTGCGCATAGAGCACGGCAGATTCCATCAGCGGCTGCCCCGTTCGGCTGTCCAGATACATGGTCAGCGAAAAGGCGTCCCCCGTGACGAGATCCTGCCAGGCCTGGGCGCACCAAAGGGCATAGCGGCTGCCGTCAGCGGTGAGATAGTCCCGCAGGGAGGCGGAGGTCTTTTGCGTGCCCTCCAGGTTGCCGACGGCGGCCTGGAGCTCCGGATCCTGCCCGGCGGCGCTCAGCATGTTCGCATACAGCCGGTCCCAGGCGGAGAGCACGATGGCGTTGGCCTCTGCCTCCGTCAGCTCGTCGGGCATGGACTGGCGCTGGGGCCCCTCCGTCTGCCCGGCGTTGAACAGATCGATCCTCGTGGCCAGGGACAGGGGCGCCCCCACGGCGATGCCGCTCTGCAGGGTGAAGGGCTCATAGGCCGGCCGATCATAGAGCCGACGCTCCTCCGCCTTGAGCAGAAGGTTGCTCACCAGCACGCACAGAAAGGCTGCGGCTGCCGTGCCCACGCAGAGAATCGCGTAATAGAGGGTGGTCTTATCCCTGCGGGTCAACTTCCTCATGGCTGGCCTCCTTTCCACGCTTGTCCTTGGGCAAAGGCAGGTCAAACCAGACGCTGGTGCCCTGGCCAACCTGGCTTTCAAAATGGAGCTCGCTGCCGTGGAGCTGGGCGATCTTGTTTCCGATAGACAGGCCCAGACCCGCCCCGTGCTGGGCCCGGGACCGGGATTTGTCCACCATGAAGAAGGCCTCCGTGATCCGGTTCAGTTCCTCCTGGGGGATGCCGATGCCGTGGTCCGTCACAGTGACGCGATAACGGCCGTCCTGCTTTCGGCCCGTGAGCTCGATGGTCTTGCCCGGCTCCGAGGCCTTGCGGGCGTTGTCGATGAGATTGGTGATGAGGGTGAGCAGCAGGTCCTTTTCGTAGAGAATCTGATATTGCTCGATCCTGGTTTCCAGCGTGAGCCCGTGCTGCTCCAGCATGGGGGTGACCACGGCGATCACGTGACCCAGGACCCGGCGGGCATAGCCCCGGGTGAGTTCGAACTCATCCTTGTCCAGGACCACCAGATCCATCAGCTTCAGCGACAGCGCTTCCAACCGCTTTCCCTCGGAGAAGATGAAGTTCGAGGCCATGAAGGCATCCTCCTCATCCAGCTCCGCCGAGCGCAGCATGTCCGCATAGCCGATGATGGAGGTCATGGGGGTCTTGAGCTCGTGGGAGAAGTTGGCAACGAAGTCCTTCTGCTGCTTGGCATAGCCCTCCAGGGCGTTCACCTTCTGCTCGATGGACTCGGCCATGGCGTTGAAGCTGATGGCCAGATCCCCGATCTCATCCAGGGATTTCACATCCGCCCGCACATCGTATTGCCCCTCCTCGATGCGCTGGGTGGCGTTCGTCAGGACGCGAACGGGCCGCGACACAAAATAGGAGATGAGGAGCATGGCCCCGATGCACACCGCCACGGTGATGAGGTGCAGCGACACGAACACCGCCACCTCCCCCCGGCGGGCGGCAAAGAGATCGTCGGCGGGGAACCGGACCGACAGAAAATAGCGGTCCATGCCGATGGGCACGCAGCCGGCGGTGTCCAAAAGGGAGCTGTTTTCAGAACGGATGAGGGAATAGACGAACCGCCGCTCCGTCAGCTCGCTGTAGCTCAAACGATCGGGAAAGCCTTCCGCCGTGGCCACCAGAAGCCGCCGTCCCTCGTCGTAGAGGGCACAGCTGACACCGGAGAGGTTGGCCGATTGGGTGGACCGGTCCAAAACCTCCTGGAGCATCCGGGGGCTGGTGCTCTGATAATAGACATTCAAAACGGAGATCTCCGCCTCCAGGGAGGAGGCCATGGCCGAATAGGCTGCCTCCGCTTCCCGGACCCGGAAGGAGAGGGCGGAGGAGAAGCTGCGGGCGATGAGGGCGTGGCCGAAGGCAGCAAACAGCACCGCCACGATGAGGACGGTGCAGACGCTGATCTTCAGGGCGAATCTCACGGGCGTATCCTCCTATGATCGGGCGGTCACTTTTCCGGCGTTCTGGGATGCAGCTCCTCCTCGTCTATCTCCAGCCGATAACCGATCTTGTGAACCGTTTTGATCCGGTCGGCCCAGTTGAGCTTGCGCCGGAGCCGCTGGACATGGGAATCCAGGGTCCGGCTTTCGCCGATATAGTCCGTCTCCCAGATGCGCTCAAAGAGGGTCTCCCGGAACAGGGCCGTGTTGGGGTTTTGGCAGAAGATGACCAAAAGGTCGAACTCCTTTCGGGTCAGATCCACCCGCTGGCCGTTTTGGAACACCTCCCGGGATTCCGGGTCGATGGTCACATCCAGAATCTGGATGAGCCCCTGGCTCTTGTTATACCGCCGCAGGACCACCTCGATCCGGGCCAGCAGCTCCACGATCTCAAAGGGCTTGACGATATAGTCCTCGGCCCCCAGCTTCAAGCCCTTCACCCGGTCCATCACATCGGCCTTGGCCGTCAAAAAGATCACCGGGATCCCCAAAGGCCGGATGAAGGACAGCAGATCATAGCCGTCGAACTTGGGCAGCATGATGTCCAGCAGCGCCAGATCGAAGGTGTTCCCCTCCAGCAGGTCCGCGGCCTGCTGCCCGTCATAGGCGCAGGTCACGGCGTATCCCTGGCGGGTCAGGTTCATGCGGATCAAATTGGCGATAGGCGGTTCGTCGTCCACCACAAGGATTCTGATCATGTTCTCACCTCATCAAAGTTGATATCCGTCGGATATGGAGGGAGTATATCATCCAAATTCGGACAAAATGTAAAATCTTATCGGGGAAATGAAAACTTTTACAACTTTTTTTGCTTTTTCTTCAGCAGCGGCCGCCGCTTCCTTTCCCGGGCCTCCTCCGGCAGGGGGAGATCCCGCTTGGGGAACAGGGTGATGACCCCGTCGTTCTCCAACCCCACCAAAACCGCCATCAGGATGGGCAGCCCCAGCATGCCCACGCCGCCGAACACCCGAAGCCCCACGAACATGCACATCAGCGTCAGCAGGGGATGGAGCCCCACATGGTCCCCCACGATCCGGGGCTCGATGCTCTGACGGATCACGGTGATGATCACATACAGGATCAGCAGCCCAATGCCCCGCTTGAGGTTCCCGGCAACCAGGCAGGAAACCGCCCAGGGGAGCATGATGGTGCCGCTGCCCACCACGGGCAGGATGTCGAAGATGGCGATGGCCATGGCGATGAGGATGGAATACTCCACCCCCAGGATGGTGAGGCCGATGGCCTGCTCCACAAAGGTGATGCACATGATGAGCACATAGGAGCGCAGGAGCCGCCCCATGGTGGCTTTAAGATGGGCAAAGCCGGCGGTGATCTTGTTGTAGGTCTCCTCCTTGATCCGCCGAGCCACTGCCCAGCGCAGGAGCCCAAAGTCCAGCGAGATGAAATAGGTGCCGATCACCATGAACAGCACGTTCAGAAAACCGGAGGGCAGGCCCGACATGATGCCCGTGACCAGCCGGGTGGAGAGCTCAGCCACCTTGGCCCTCAAGGACAAAAGCACGCTGTTCACAAAGCCTTCCAGCAGGTCTATCACGTTGGGGTCCAGCCGATGGGTCCAGCGGGAGGCGGATTCCGTCAGGGTCTCCACCGTGGGGATGATGACCGTGTTGAACTGGGACACGGCGTTTCTTGCGAAGGTGAACAGCTCCGAGCCCACCAGGAGCGTCAGCACCGCCAGCAACAAAAAGAACAGTGTCACCAGCAGAGCGGAGATCACCCGGCGGCTGATCCGCAGCTTGCGGGAAAGAAAGAGGGCCGGCCCATGGAGGAGCAGAGAAAAGAGGTACGCCAGCAAAAAGGGCATCAACAGGGGGAAAATGAATTTGAACCCCAGGAAGATGAGCCCCAGCATCACCGCCCAATAGGCAGACCTTGTGAGGAATTGTGTCATTCTGTCCTTCGTCATACGGATACAGTATAGCAGTATTGTGTCCAATCGTCAAAGAAAAGAACAGAAAGTTTCCGGGAAACTATTGACAAGTAAGCCGCTGCAAACTATAATACGGTGACGGTTAGCGATAACTAACCTATTGTTGCGATGACTGCATTGCGGAAAGGAGGCGCCCATGATGCCGTTGCTGCTGGCGGAGACAGGGGAGACGAACCTGATCCGCCATATCGGTGGCACGCCCGAGATCAAGCGCCATTTGGAGGATTTGGGATTTGTGGTCGGTGCCAATGTGACGATCATCTCCCGCATGGGGGGCAACGTGATCGTCAACGTGAAGGAGAGCCGGCTGGCCATCGATGAGAAGATGGCGCAAAAGATTATGGTGTAAGTCAACAAAAGGAGGAGAATCATGAAGACATTGCGGGAAGTGAATGTGGGCGAAACGGCGAAGGTGGTTCGTCTGCATGGGGAGGGCGCCGTGAAGCGCCGCATCATGGACATGGGCATCACCCGTGGAACGGAGGTCTACGTGCGCAAGCTGGCCCCTCTGGGGGATCCCATCGAGGTGAACGTGCGGGGCTATGAGCTTTCGCTGCGCAAGGCCGATGCCGAAATGATCGAAGTGGAATAATTTTTTTACGACAAAGGTTAGCGTTTGCTAACGAAAGCAAGGGAGGAGTCACATCTATGGATATTCGCATCGCCCTGGCGGGCAACCCCAACAGCGGAAAAACCACCCTGTTCAACGCGCTGACCGGGTCCAACCAGTTCGTGGGCAACTGGCCCGGCGTCACCGTGGAGAAGAAGGAGGGCAAACTCAAGGGCTTTGAGGAGGTTACCCTCACCGACCTGCCCGGCATCTATTCCCTCTCGCCCTACACGCTGGAGGAAGTGGTGGCCCGAAACTATCTCATCGAGGAGCGCCCCAACGCCATCCTGAACATCGTGGATGGCACCAACCTGGAGCGCAACCTCTATCTCACCACCCAGCTGGTGGAGCTGGGCATCCCCGTGGTCATCGCCATCAACATGATGGATGTGGTGAAGAAGAACGGGGACAAGATCAACATCCAGGAGCTGTCCCGGCAGCTGGGCTGCAAGATCGTGGAGATCTCCGCCCTGAAGGGCACCGGCGTGAAGGAAGCCGCCGCAGCGGCGGTGGAGGCGGCCCAAAACGGCAAGACCATTCCCCAGCACACCTTCTCCGGCCCCGTGGAGCATGCCCTGGCCCACATCGAGGAGGCCGTGATCCACAGCCTGCCCGAGGAACAGCAGCGCTGGTATGCCATCAAGGTTTTTGAGCGGGACGACAAGGTTCTGGAGCAGCTGAAGATCTCCCAGGACACCCTGGATCACATCGAAAAGGACATTCAGGCGGCGGAACAGGAGCTGGACGACGATGCCGAAAGCATCATCACCAACGAGCGCTATCTCTACATCGCCGCGATCCTGAAGTCCTCCTACAAGAAGCACAAGGCGGGCCAGTTGTCCACCTCCGACAAGATCGACAGGATCGTCACCAACCGCTGGCTGGGCCTGCCCATCTTCGCCCTGGTCATGGCCCTGGTCTACTGGGTCGCCATGGTGGGCGTGGGTGCCCCGGCCACCGACTGGGCCAACGACGGCCTCTTCGGCGACGGCTATCACCTCTTCGGCATCGGCACCTCCGCCTATGAGGAGAAGGCCGAGGAATATGGCGACGCCCTGAACGCCATCAACGCTTTCTACGAGCTGGACACCGAGGCGGAGGATTTCGACGCCGACGCCGCCCTGGCCGAGCTCAGGACCGTCACCGGCGAAGCCACCGGCACCGTCACCGTGGAGGACGAGGAGACCCTCGCCACCGAGGACATGACCGTCTATTTTGACGAGGTGCCCGAGGACGCCGGCGATGATGTCATCGGCATGAGCTTCCAGGAGGCTGTGGCCTATGTGGAGGAGAACGGCTTTGAGGAGCCGGATCCCGCGGACTACGGCGTGTGGGTGCCTGGCGTGCCCGCCCTGGTGGATAAGCTCCTTTGCGACGAGGAGGGCGAGCCCCGGGTGGCCGACTGGCTCTATGGCCTCATCCAGGACGGCATCGTGGCCGGCGTGGGCGCCGTGCTGGGCTTCGTGCCCCAGATGCTGGTGCTCTTCCTCATGCTGGCCTTTCTGGAGGCCTGCGGCTACATGGCCCGTATCGCCTTCGTCCTTGACCGGATCTTTCGCCGCTTCGGCCTCTCCGGCAAGAGCTTCATCCCCATGCTCATCGGCACGGGCTGCGGCATCCCCGGCGTCATGGCTTCCCGTACCATCGAAAACGAGCGGGATCGGCGCATGACCATCATGACCACCACCTTCATCCCCTGCGGTGCCAAGGTGCCCTTCATCGGCATGATCGCCGGCGCCATCTTCGGCGGCTCCCCCCTGGTGTCCGTGTCGGCCTACTTCATCGGCATGGCGGCCATCGTCATCTCCGGCATCATGCTGAAAAAGACAAAGATGTTCGCCGGCGACCCGGCCCCCTTCGTCATGGAGCTGCCGGCCTATCACTGGCCCACCCTGGGCAACGTGCTTCGGTCCATGTGGGAGCGGGGCTGGTCCTTCATCAAGAAGGCGGGCACCATCATCCTGCTCTCCACCATCGCAATTTGGTTCCTCTCCCGCTTCGGCGTGGTGGACGGCGCCTTCCGGATGCTGGAGGAGGATGAGATCGGCCTGAGCCTGTTGGGTCGTGTGGGCAGCGCCATCGCCTGGATCTTCGCGCCTCTGGGCTGGGGCGAGTGGCGGGCCGTGGTGGCTTCCGTCACCGGCCTCGTGGCCAAGGAGAACATCGTGGGCACCATGGGCGTCCTCTATGGCGGCGGCGAAGGCACCGTCTATCAGGCCCTGGCCAACGCCTTCAGCGGCATCACCGGCTATAGCTTCCTGGTGTTCAACCTGCTCTGCGCCCCCTGCTTCGCCGCCATCGGCGCCATCAAGCGGGAGATGAACAGCCGCAAGTGGACCTGGTTCGCCATCGCCTATCAGTGCCTCTTCGCCTATGCCATCGCCCTCATGATCAACCAGTTCGGCGGCCTCTTCACGGGCCATGTGAACGTGATCGGCCTCGCCGCCGCCCTGATCGTCCTCTGCGGCATGGTCTATATGCTCTTCTTCCGGAAGTACCGGGAAGCCACCAAGCTGGAGAAGACCGTCAGGATCTGACAAAAAAGAAAAGCGAAACCAAGCGGAAAGGAGTTGAAAAAGCATGCTCTGGCTGCAAGAAAACGGGCTCACCCTCGCCATCTCTCTGGGACTGCTGGTGATCGTGTTCTTCATCATCCGCGTCCAGATCAAACAGAAGCGGGCAGGGCGATCCTCCTGCGGCGCCGGCTGCGCCGGCTGCCCCATGCACGGCTCCTGCCATTCCGCCAACAAGTCATAAAACCAACCCTCCGTGTTTCCCTCCGATCCGGTCCACAGGTATTTTTGCCTGCGGGCCGGATCACTGTCTGTCGGAAAAAGCGGCAGATCATTTGCGGCAAAGGGATGTTGGAAATGCTGGCAGCAGGAAAATGATGTTGAACAGCTGAGCCCGGAGGCCTGCGCGTGCATACAGCGCGAAGAAGGCCATGCGCCGGGAGCAAAAAGCTATGAAATTGTCTTTTCGTCAGGAGTGGGCAGACAAATCGGGAAGGGAGAAGGGATCCTTTCCCGATTTTTGTATGAAGAGAGGATGGATCAGGGATCGGAGAAGTGGTCGAGGATGTATTTGCGGATGCGGCGAATATAGGCCGGCATGGTCCGATTGCGGGGCCAGGCCAGATAGACGGGGCGGGAGAATTCGTCCAGGGGGTCCAGGATGGGCAGGGCTCGGATGGATTCCGTTTCGGTGGCTGGGAGCATGGGGAGCACGGCCACGCCCATGTGGAGGGAGACATATTGTGCGGCGGCGTTGCACTCCTTCACGGTGAAGAGAATGTGGGGCGTCAGATCGTGTTTGGCGAAGATGGCCTCCATGAAGGCGCGCAGATAGGTCCCTTCCTCCAGCATGACCATCTTTTCCTGAGCGAAGTCCTCAAAACGCACATGATCCCGGCTCGCCAGGGGATGATCCCGGGACACCATCAGGTACAGCTTCTGCCGAAAAAGGGGCTTGAGCTCCACGGCGTCGTCTCCCCCCAGGCAGAGGGCCAGATCCTGCTCTCCCTTTTTCAGGCGGCTTAAAATCTCACTCATGGAGGATTCAAAGAAGGAGAAGCTGAGCTGCCTGAATTCTCCACTGCCATACAGTGCCTTTACGATCTGGGGCACCAGATTGGCGGACACGGAGTGGAAATAGGCCAATCGCACCTCTTTGGGCGCCTCCTCCGCCATTTGGCGGATCACGCCTGCGCCGTCCTCAACGGCGTTGAGGGCTCGCTCCGCATAGGGCAGAAAGGCCTTCCCATACTCCGTCAGGCAGATCTTTCTGTCCGCCCGGATGAACAGCTTGGCTCCCAGTTCCTTCTCCAGCTCGGATATGGAATAGCTGAGGCTGGGCTGAGCGATGTGCAGCTGCTCGGATGCTTTTGTATAGTGCAGCACATAGGCCAGGGCACGGAAGTGCTGCAGCTGGACCAAAGTCACGGCATTTCTCCCTTTTTGTTTATAATATCACATGCTTTTCCCCGTCACAACCCCAAATTCGGGGGCGCATCCTCCATAGAGCCAATCTATCTTTGGGTAGACAACCCGTATTAGACAGGACCCCTCCCCTTGGGTATGATGAGTATGGGCAAGGAGTCATTTTGTCCACCCAAAGAATATAAAGGAGAAGACTCACATGGCAAGGGAAGTTACGCCGGAAGAACTGCAAATGTTGGATGAAATGGTGGCACGGGCTCGCGTGGCCGCCGCTGAGATCGCCACCTACGATCAGGCGCGGGTCGACAGGCTCTGCCAGGCGGTTTGTGCCGCCGTCGCGGATTTGAAGGTGTGGGCGCCTCTGTGCGACGAAGCCGTGGACGAGACCGGTCTCGGCGACAAGGTCACCAAGCGGAACAAGCGGAACAAGCTGAAACTGATCCTGCGCGATTGTCTGCGCCAGAAGAGCGTGGGCATCATCGAGGAGCTGCCGGAGAAGGGCATCGTGAAATATGCCAAGCCCGTTGGCGTCATCGCCAGCCTGGTCCCCACCACCAACCCTTGCCTGACCCCCGCGGGCCAGATCCTGTATGCCATCAAGGCCCGGGACGTCATCATCTGCTCTCCCCATCCCCGCGCCAAGATCACCACCAACAAGTGCATTAACATCATTCGTGAGACCCTGGTCCGCGAAGGTGCGCCCGCCGACATCATCCAGGGCATCGAGAAGCCCAGCATCAGCCTGACTCAGGAGCTGATGAAGCGCTGCGATCTGGTCATCGCCACCGGCGGTCGGCCCATGGTCAAGTCCGCCTATTCCTCCGGCGTGCCGGCCTATGGTTCCGGCGCAGGCAACGCCACGGTCATCATCGATGAGACCGCCGACACCCCCGAAAAGCAGCGTGAGGCGGCCCGGAACACCCGCATCTCCAAGACCAGCGACTTCGGCTCCGGCTGCTCTTGCGACGGCAACCTGGTGATCCATGAGTCCATCTACGACGACTTCGTGAAGGCCCTGGTGGAGGAGGGCGCCTACCTCGCCACCCCCGAGGAGGCCGAGAAGGTGAAGAAGGTCATGTGGGACGAGACCGGTCATCGGCTGCCCGACACCGTGGCCGTCAGCCCCCAGAAGCTGGCCGGCCTGGCCGGGTTCGAGATCCCCGCGGATCGGAAGTTCATCGCGGTCACAGGCGGCGGCATCAACCAGATCGGCAAAGAATACTTCTTCTCCAGTGAGAAGCTGACCACGCTGCTGTCCCTCTTCAAGTACGAGGGCGAGTTTGAGAACGCCCTGGACATGATGCGGGCCATCTTCGAGGTGGGCGGCAAGGGCCACAGCTGCGGCATCTACTCCTGGAACGACGACCACATCCATCGTCTGGGCATGGCGGCTCCGGTGAGCCGTATCATGGTCCGGCAGCCCAACAACAGGGGCAACGCCGGCTCCTCCACCAACGGCATGCCGCCCACATCCTCCATGGGCTGCGGCACATGGGGCGGCAACATCGTCTCCGAGAACATCTCCCTCAAGCACTATATGAACACCACCTGGGTCGCCCGTCCCATCCCCGAGGATATGCCCTCCAACCAGGAGCTCTTCGGCGAGTTCTATCACGACGGCATGGACGAAGAATAAGCCATACACGGTTCAACTCTCCTGACGGGGCATGAACCACCCCAAAAGAGCTGCCCCTCCTTATGAGGGATGGCTCTCTTTTTCATCATTCATACACAGAAAAAGCCGCCATGTGGCGGCTTTTTTGAGGAGCGATCGACCCGACGGATCGGTTGGGATATATCACAGGAGAGAAACGCGTCGGGAGGGGAAAGGACAGCTCCTCAAGCTTCTCAATCCTTACTTGCCCTGGGGCTTGTGGGAGGCCAGGTGATTGGGCGTGATGTAGACGCCGTTCTCCTTGCAAACCAGCTTCCCTTCGCTGACCAGTTCGCTGGGCTTATAGATGTCGTTGATGTTCCAGCAGCCCGGGGTGGGCACGGCGATGTTCTCCATCAGCGCCTCCACCAGGAAGGGACGGCCCGCCTTGTTGGCAGCCAGGGCCGCCTTCATGGCCGGTTTGAAGTCCTCCGTGGCCTCGACCCGGATGGATTCAACCCCATAAGCCCGGGCAACTTCGGCCCAGTTGGGGCTGTAGCTCTTTCCGTCCGGCGTGAAGAATTCCGTGCCGAAGCGGGTGCCGTAGCTGCCGTTTTCCAGACCCGCGATGGTGCCGAAGGCGGCGTTGTTCATCACCACCCAGGTGCAGGCGACCCCCTGCTCCACCGCCGTAGCGAGGCAGGTAGGGTTGACGCCGAAGCCGCCGTCGCCCGTCAAGGTAACGCATATCTTGTTGGGCGCTGCCAGCTTGCCGCCCACCACCGCCGATGCGCCGAAGCCCATGGTAGCCAGGCCCGACGAATGGTGGATGGTGCCGGGGATGGTGATGTCATACTGCTGGGCAACGCCGTTCTTGTTCCAGCCCACATCGGTGAAGAGGATGGCGTCCTCCGGCAAAGTCTCCTTCACATCCTTCAGGATGCGCTGGGGCGTCATGGGAAAGCGGTCGTCGGTGGAGATGGCCACGTTGGAGGCCTTGAAGGCAGCCTTGGCCGCAGCGATCTTCTCCCGAAGACCGGGGCGCCGAATGCCGTCGGGGCAGATGGCCCTCGCCTCGTCCAGAATCTGAACAAGGGCCAGCTTCAGATCCGCCACCGCGCCGATCTCCACCGGGTAATTCCGGCCGATCTCCGTCGGATCGATGTCGATCTGCAAAAAGGTGGTCCGGCTGGGGTCAAAGGTGACGCCGGGGTACCAGCTGGAGCTGTCCGCCTCGGCAAACCGGGTGCCAAGGCCCAAAATCACATCGGCATTCACCGTGAATTCATGGGTGTGCGCCAGACCCCAGAAGCCGGTCTGGCCGATCATCAGCGGATGCAGGTCGCTGAGACAGCCCTGTCCCATCAGCGTTCGGGATACGGGAATGTCCAGAAACTCCGCAAGGGCCGCCAGCTCCTCCGATGCCCGGGCCAGCAGCACGCCGCCGCCCGCGTGGATCACGGGGTGCTCCGCCTTGATGAGCCGCTCTGCGATGGCCCGCGCCGCCTTGGGGGCCAGAGCAGGCTTCTCCGTCACCATGCCGCCGCGACGGGTCCGGGCCCAGATATCCTCCTCCACCTCCCGGGAGAACATGTCCATGGGCATGTCGATGAGCACCGGGCCGGGCCGTCCGCTTTCCGCCAGGCGGAAGGCCTTGTCCATGATATCAGGCAGGGCCTCGGGGTCGTCCACCCGCCAGACGCGCTTGCACACCGGCTCCAGCAGGCGATACTGGGAGGCGTCGATGTGCATGTTGACCTCCTGGTGGGGGTGCTTGCCGTAGTAGTAGCTGGGCACATCGCCGGCGATGACCACCATGGGGATGGAGTCGAAGGCTGCATTGGCCACGCCCGTGATGACATTGGTCACGCCCGGGCCCACGTGGCACATGACCACGGAGGCAGAATGGGTCACCCGGGCATAGCCATCGGCCGCCAGAGAGGCCACGGACTCATGGCGGTTGGAGATATATTTCAGCTTCTTGGCGCGGGACAGGGCATCCAGCATCCCGATGACCGTGTGCCCGCACAGGCCGAAGATATAGCGCACGCCGCGGCGCTCCAGATATTCGACCATCAGGTCGGCAGTTGTTTTCTTGCTCATAAAACCTCCTTGAAGTAAGGCGCAGGATCAGACTCCTCGGGAAGGCGCAGCTCACGCTATTGCCCGCAAAGCCGGTTGCGCCGACAGAATTCGTCAAAAACTTCTCCGTGCTGGATCACAAAGTCCCGAAAGTATTCCACCGCAGGGGACATATAATTTGTTTTGTTCCACATCATGTATAGGGTGCGCACATGCTCGATGGAACGAATGTGGACGATGCGCACATTGTAGGGCGCACCGCTTATGGGATAGGGCGTGATGGCCACGCCATAGTCGGCGGCCACCAGACTGTACATGAACAAGTCATGTTCCGTTTCCATGGTGATCTTGGGCTGGATGTCCCGACAGGCAAACATGCCGTCGATCTGTTGGCGGATCTGACAGGCGTCGGTGTAGGCGATGAGCTCCTCCCCGTCCAGTTCCTCCAGATCCACCTCGTTCTGGCTGGCCAGCCGGTGGCGGCTGGACACCAGCAACACCAGCTCATGGTGGCCCACCGACGCACAGCCGATGTCGGGATGATCGATCTTCGTGGCGAACGCCAGGTCCACCGCTCCCGCCAGCAGATGCTCCCTGAGCAGCGTAAAGGATTGATGGTTGGTCTGAACGCGGATGTTCAGCCGCTTTGTTTCGGAGATGTATTGGATGATCAGGTCCGGCAAAAAGGTGATCAGAGAGGGAAAGCAATCGATGACGATCATGCCGGAGTTGGGGTCGATGGCGTCCCGCAGGGTGCTGATGCCGGCCTCCAGAGCGTTGAGGGAGTCCGTCACATAGGGCAGCAGCATCTTTCCGTACTTGGTCAACACCACATTGCGGCCGGATCGGGTGAACAATTCCACATTCAGCTCCTCCTCCATGCCCTTGATGGCATGGCTGAGGCTGCTCTGGGTGATGGAAAGCTTTTCGGCGGCCCTGGTAAAGTGCTCCATTTCCGCCACCATCTTGAAATACTGAAGTTGCTGCAAGTTCATCCGGCGCTCCCTCCCTCTTATAAGATATATCAAATACAGTATGGGCTAAGCCGAAGACCCTTGTCAATCCTTTGAAGCGAGCCGACGCGGGGTATCGCGCCGGCTCATCATGGACGATACGAATGAGGGATGGATTATTTGGCCAGCTCGGTCTGCAGGATCGTGCCGAGACCGTTGATCTGGTTGGTGTCGATGTCGGCGTAGAGGGCCTTCACGGCATCCAGGTTCAGGATGGTGTCATAGAACTCCGCATCGTACTCGATGAGTGTCATGCCGCCGTCCACCAGGATCTGCTTGTTGTCCAGGTCGATCTGGGCCAGCTGGGGACGCATGTAGGCAAGGGCCTCGGCCACAGCCTGATCAAGGGCCGCCTGATAGGCGGGAGCCAGGTCGGCGTAGATGTCCTTGTTGATGCAGATCTGGTTGCAGTAGAGGATATGGTTGGTGCAGGCCAGGTACTTCTGGACCTCCTGGAAGTTGGCGCCCACGCAGGTGTCGGCGGCGTTCTCCTCCGCGTCGATGGTGCCCTGCTGCAGCGCGATATAGACCTCGGCCCAGGCAAGGGGGGTGGGCTCGGCGCCGATGGCGGTCCAGAAGGCCATGTGGTTCTTGTTCTCCATGGTGCGGATCTGCATGCCGGCGAAGTCGGCCAGGGTGGCCAGATTCCGGTTGGCGGTGGTCAGACGATAGGTGGCGTTCTGCAGGAAGCCCAGCAGGTGCAAATCGGCCTTCTCATAGGCGGCGCCGATGGCGGCGGTGAAGTCGTTCTCCCCGTTGAGGACGGCATCGATCTTGTCGCCGTCATACTTGGAGAAGACCATGGGCAGATCGAACACGGCCATCTCGGGGATGAAGGAGACGATGGGCGCGGTCTGGCAGACCACGATGGCGATGTCGCCCGCCTGGGCCTGGCGCAGCAGGTCGGCGTCGCCGCCCAGATCGCCGTTGGGATGGTAGTCGATGGTCAGCTTGCCGCCGGTGATCTCCTCGACCCGCTTGGCCACATACTCGCCAAAGATCTGGCCAGCGGCGCCCTTGCCGGTGGAATCGGCGCCGATCAGTTCCACGGGCTTGAGATCAGCGTAGGGATCGTCTGCGGAAGCCAAACGAGCGGGAGCAATGGCTGTGAGCGTCAGCACCATCATGGCCGTCAGTAGAATAGCAACCAGTTTTTTCATGTGTCTTTCCTCCTAATGTATTTTGGTCCTTGGGGTCTCTATGTTCAGCCGCACATGGCCGAAGGGGCTGCGCGGCAGAGCATCCGGCAGGTCAGTGGCGCAGCAGTGCCGTGCTGAAGAAGGGCACGTAGGTGATGAGCAGCAGCGCCAGAACAAAGGCGATCATGAAGGGCAGAGCCTTTTTCGCCACGGACATGGGCTGTTTGTTGGCCAGGTTCCCGGCCACGAACAAATCGAGACCGAAGGGGGGAGTGGCAAGGCCGATGGACAGGCAACAGACCAGGATGACGCCGAAGTGCACCGGATGGCCGCCCAGAGCCTGCACCGCAGGGAGCAGGACCGGCGCCAGGATGATGATGGCGGGGCCCGTGTCCATGACCATGCCCAGTAGCAGGAAGATGAGCATCAGCACGGTGAGCACGGAGGCGGTGGAATGGAAGTTGTTCAGGATGAAGGTCTCGATGGTCTTCGTGGCCTTGGTCAACGAAAGCACCCGGCCGAAGGCGGTGGCAAAGGCCAACACGAAGGCGAGGCCGCCGTAGGTCTTGACGGCATTGCGCAGGAAGGGGATGAGATCCTTCACCTTGATGGTCTTATAGATGAACAGGGACACGATCAGGGCATAGAACACGCTGATGACGGCGGCCTCCGTGGGGGTCACGAAGCCGGTGTAGATGCCGCCCAGCACGATGATGGGGCACAGCAGGGCCCAGAAGCTGCTCTTGAAGAGCTTCCAGAAGCCCTCCTTGCGGATCTCTGCCATCTTGGCGTTGATCAACGCTCGATCCTCTCCCTGGCGCTTGCAGTACACCACGGCGTAGACCATCATGAACACACCGATGAGGATGCCGGGGAGCACGCCGCCCAAGAACAGGTCGCCCGTGGACACGCCCGTGGCCAGGGAGTATAGGACGAAGGGGATGGACGGCGGAATGATGACGCCCAGGCCGCCGGCCACGGCCACCAGGCCCGCGCTCCAGGTTTCGTCATAGCCCATGCTCACCAGGAAGGGGATGCACATGCTGCCCACAGCGGCGGTGGTGGCGGGGCCGGAACCGGAAATGGCGCCATAGAAAAGGCAGGTCAAAATGACGGCGCAGGGCAAGCCCCCAGTGAACCGGCCCACGAAGTAGCTGAAGAAGTTGAACAGCCGACGGGAGATGCCGCCCTCCGCCATGATGACGCCGCCCAGGATGAACAGAGGCACCGCCAGGATGGGGGTGGAGTTGGCGCCGGAAAAGGTGTTGTTGATCACCTGGGCGATGGAGCCGCCCTTGGAGAGCAGCAGGATGGGCGCCACGGAGCCCGCGATCATGCTCACGCCGATGGGAACGGAGATGGCGATCCCGATCAGGAACACAAGAAATACGATGATGGCTGGCATTATGCGTTTCCTCCTATCTGCTCGGCCTTTTTCCCGGCCTCGGCCTCTTCGGCGGCCTCCTCCATGGTCTTTTCAATGGTGGACTTTTCCGCCTTGTTGAAGTCACGGATGTGGATGATGAACATCTGGATGCCGCGCAGGGCGCCCAGGATGAAGCCCGCCATCATAAAGATATAGACGATCCACATGGGCCACTGCATGGCGGGAGATGTTTCGCCGCTGGCTCGAATCTTGGTGATGACGCCCACGGCGTAGTAGGCAAGCAGCCCCATGGCGCAGATGGTGACAAGATCAACGAACAGGTTGATGATCTTCTTGGGCGTCTGGGGCAGGGCATCCAGCAGGACGCTCACCCGCAGCATGCTCCCCCGGCGGATGGTGTAGGGCAGGGAGATGAACACGCTCCATATCCACATGAAGCGGCAAAACTCCTCCGCCCAGGTCAGCGCCGGAATCCAGGGCACGTTCCGGATGATGACCTGGACCAGCTCCACCACGGCGATCAGAATAAGGAAGATCACGAGGAACACTTCCTCAAAGGATTGGTCCAGCCATTTGATCACTTTCATGGGTCTCCTCCTTTTATATCGAGCGGAAGCTCATTTCCCGCTCGCTTTTTCCGCCAGGATGTCCAGCAGTTCCTGCCGCATGGCCTCCACCGGCGCGCCTCCGCCGGCCCACAGCTCGATCTGAGCCACGCCCTGATAGAGGGACATGCCCAGGCCGTTGAGGATGCGGGCGCCCTGCGCCTCGGCGTCCATCAAAAACTGGGTCTTCAGGGGGTTATAGCAAGCGTCGAAGTAGAATTGCTTCGAGTCGATGCACGCTACGGGCAGCGGACTTTTGCCCACGGAGGAGCCCATGCCTACGCCGGTGGCGTTGATGACCACATCCGCCTCCTTGATCCGGGAGAAGTCCTCATAGGGGACGAACTCAGCCACCGGCGCGAAGTTTTCGTTCAGGTCCTTCACCAGCTCCCTGGCGCTCTGCTCATAGTAATCGGTGACCAGGATCTGGGCGGCCCCATAGTAGGCCAGCACCGAACAGATGGCCCGCCCGGCGCCGCCGGCGCCCATGCAGAAGTAAGCCTTCCCGGCCACATCGAAGCCGCCCTCTTCCCGGATGGATTTGTAGAACCCGATGCCGTCGGTGTTGTAGCCGATCAGCTTGCCGTCCTTCTTCACCACGGTGTTGCAGGCCCCCATCTTCCGGCACAGAGGATCCAGCGCGTCCAGGTATTCCAGCACGCGGACCTTGTTGGGCTTGGTCACGGCGCAGCCTGCAAAGGAGGGCATGTACCGGACGCCGTCGATGATCTCTTTCAAATGGGCGCTGTCCGCCTCGGTGTAGAAATAGACCATGTTGAGTCCCGCGGCCTTGTAGCCCGCGTTCTGCATCCGGGCGGCGAAGGACTGGGAAAGCGGCGTTCCGATCAGGGTGATGAAACGGGTGTTGATGTCGACTTGCATGTGATGGTTCCCCCTTCTGTATCGTTCGTTCCAAGCGAGTTGAAAGGATGTTTTTTTATGTAAAAGGAATCAAAGAGGTGGTACGTTTCTGTATCCATCATCGGTTCGGCTTGTGGAAAAGGGGAGCTGGTTGGCCGAGTCGATTTTTCGCAGAGTTGGTGCTTTTTGGGGGACAGCCCCTGGGATTTCTGTGTCAAATTCATTGTATACCAGACGCTCCCCACAATCTAATTGGATAAAATCATCAAACCATCGATTTTGTGCATGAATCTGCTGCTGAGGGCCCCATATTTCCGCGTTTTTTCGCTCTCGGTCCGATAATCCATGGCGAACATTGATTGATTCTATTTGTCCATTGTCATTTTCTATTAGCCTTGCGGCCGCGGGGGCTATATGATGAAATCGTCCAAAGGTATATTCCTGATAGGAGGTGTTCAGCCCATGTTTTTCCCTTCCTCTGTGATCCTGTGCGAGGTTGGTCTTCGGGACGGCCTGCAAAACGAGAAGACGATCCTTTCCGTATCCGATAAGCTTATGTTTTTGGAGGGGCTCATCGAAGCCGGATTCCCGGTGATCGAGGTGGGATCCTTCATGCACCCCAAGCGGGTCCCCCAGATGGCGGACACCGACGCCCTGTTCAAGGGCATCGGCGATGCGGGGAAGACGGAGCTGCGGGCCTTGATCCCGAATTTGCGGGGGGTCCAGCGGGCTGCCGACTGCGGCTGCAAGAAGGTTAAGCTGAACGTTTCCGCCAGCCTCCAGCACAATCTGAAGAATCTGAACATGACTCCGGAGCAGAGCGTGGCGGGATTTGCGGATTGCGCCGCCTTCGCCAAGGAGGCGGGGATCGAGATTTCCGGTTCCATCTCCATGCCCTTCGCCTCCCCCTGGGAGGGGGTCACCCCGGTGGCGGATGTGGACGCCATCATCGAGGCCTATCTCGCGTTGGACATCCGGGAGATCTCCCTCTCCGACGCCTCCGGCATGGCCACCCCCAAGCAGGTCTTCGAGCTCTGTTCCCATGTGAGGAAAAAATATCCCACCGCCGTGTTCTGGCTCCATTTCCACAACACCCGGGGCATGGCCATGGCCAACATCTGCGCAGCCATGGACGCGGGCATGATCCGCTTCGACACCTCCTTTGGGGGCCTGGGCGGCTGCCCCTTCGTTCCCGGCGCTGCGGGCAACATCTCCTCCGAGGATGTGATTCACATGTGCGACGAGTCCGGCATCCAGACGGGCGTGGACCTGCAGAAGGTCATGGCCCTGTCCCGGAAGCTGCCCGATCTGTTGGGGCATGGTCTGGAAAGCTATGTGCTTCGCGCCGGCCGATCCTGCGATCTGATCATCGGGTAACGTATCCTTTTCCCAAAACAAGCAGCATCATAGGAGGATCAACATGAGCAGAAAGTATTCCCTGGCCTATCTCACCATCCCCGGCACCGCGCCTGTGGATCAGATCCGCATCGCCGCCGAAGCCGGCTATGATTTCGTGAGCCTCCGGACCATTCCCATGCATCTGCCCAATGAGCCGGAGTTCCTCATGCACAGGGACGACGCCCTCTTTAAGGCCACGGCAGCAGCCCTGAAGGAGTACGGCATGAAGGTGAACGACATTGAGCTGGCTCGGGTCCGTCCCGATCTCAATTTGGATGAGTTTGCCCCGGCCTTTGAAAAGGCCGCCGAGCTGGGCGCCACCGATGTGCTGGGCAGCGTCTGGTCCCGGGACAAGGCGTATTATATGGAGGGCGTGGCCAAGGTGGCCGACATGGCCAAGGCGTTTGGCCTGTGCTACAACGTGGAGTTTTTGCCCTGGGCGGGCATCCGCAGCCTTCAGGAGGCCATCACCATGGCGGACACCCTGCAGCGGGACAACCTGTTCATCATGGTGGACACCCTGCATGCGGGCCGCGCCGGCGTCACGGCGGAGGAGCTGCGCCGAACGGACAAGAAGCATTTCCGGTTTATGCACATCTGCGATGGCCCGGCCGGCCCCGACGGCGATCCGGTCCTGGACGACATCAAGGATCCCCTGATGCTCTATACCGCCCGGGAGGCCCGCTGCTATGTGGGCGAGGGCGTCATGGATGTGGCGGGGCTCGTGGCCGCCATCCCCAATGTCCCCCTCAGCATCGAGCTGCCCAATCTGAAGGAGACGGCCGCCCGGGGTGCCCTGGGCCACGCCGCCCGCTGCCTCGAAACCGCCAAGGCCTATTTCGCCGCCCATGGGGTAGAGTGAGGGTATCGACCGTTGCCTGATCGTAGAAATTGTGCCCACGACCGTGCGCTCATCTACAGCGTCTGAGCACTGCGGAAAGAGGATCCGTTCGTTTCAACAAAATGCATGCCCCTCGGCCGTCGTTAGCCGAGGGGCATGTCCTCTCTCCTCAAGACAGGGGCTCGTTTTCAATGCCTCCCGTGATAAAACAAATCGCGGCCACCAGCCGGATGCAGCTCCTTTTCCATATGCGAATCTATTCTTCATTTTGCCGCAGAAGGATCATCTCACCGCTACTCTGCTGCAGTGGTTGAAAACCGCCTTTTGGAAAACGCCTCTGCTGCCATCCTTTCCGACAGCCTGATCGCTCAGTTTGCGACGACTTGTGAAAAAGGTGAAACATTTGCCGGCTCACGACTTGCATATGGATAGGGGGTGTGTATAATATAAATATGTTTTTTCAGCACGATTCATTGGACATAACCTATCGCAGCCCCCAGGGCGCCGTGACCGTGGGTCAGGAGGTGGAGCTTTCCGCCCAGGCCGACGGCATCCAGGGGGAGGTGTTTTTGTTGCTCCAGGATCGGGCGGGGGACCGGCTGCTGCCCCTGTGGCAGGAGGGGGAGAGGCTGAGCGTCCGTTTTCGGGCCATGGAGGAGCCGGGGCTCATGTTCTATGGCTTCCTCATCCGGCAGGATGGGTTGGATATCTTTTATTGCGGCAGCTCCGGCAAGGGTGAGCTGCGGGAGGATCGGGGGGATCTTTGGCAGATCACCGTCTATGCGGCGGCCTTCGAGACCCCGGGCTGGTTCCGGCAGGCGGTGGCCTATCAGATCTTTCCGGATCGCTTTTTCCGCAGCGACCGGGCGCCCATGACCGTCGGAGCGGCCTATCACCAGCGCATGGGACGCAAGGTGCTTTTGCATCGGAATTGGGCGGAGGAGCCCCTGTACGCCCCCCACGGCGGCAACAGGAACTATGCCCCCGACGATTATTTCGGCGGCGACCTCAACGGCATCCGGGAAAAGCTCCCCTATCTTGAAGAACTGGGGATCACCTGCCTCTATCTCAACCCCATCTTCGAGGCGGACAGCAACCACCGCTACAACACCGCGGACTATATGCGCATCGATCCCCTGCTGGGCACGGAGGAGGAATTCAAGGATCTTTGCTCTGAGGCGAAGGAGCGGGGCATCCGCATCATTTTGGACGGGGTCTTTTCCCACACGGGGTCGGACAGCCGCTACTTCGACAAGCGCAACCGGTATGGCAGCGGGGCTTACCATCACGCCGATTCTCCCTACTTCTCTTGGTACCGTTTCTTTCATTGGCCGGAACGGTACGAATGCTGGTGGGGCTTCGACACCCTGCCCAACGTGGAGGAGAAGGAGCCCAGCTACGGTCAGTTTATCCATGGGCCCGAGGGAGTCCTGCACAAGTGGCTTCAGGCAGGGGCCTCCGGCTGGCGGCTGGATGTGGCGGATGAGCTGCCCGACGGCTTCATTCGGGATGTGCGCAGCCGGGTGAAGGCGGAGGATCCGGAAAATGTGCTCATCGGCGAGGTTTGGGAGGACTGCTCCAACAAGCAGGGGCCCGAAGGCCGACGGGGCTATGTAGACGGCTACGAGCTGGATTCTGCCATGAACTACCCCCTGCGCACGGGCATTTTGCGCTTTTTGCGGGGGGAAGAGGACGCCTTCCATCTGGAACGGCGGCTCTGGACCCTGATGGAAAACTATCCCAGGCCCTTCTTTGACGCCTGCTTGAACCTGCTCTCCTCCCATGACGAGACCCGGGCCATCACCTATCTTGCCGGGGGGCCGGATCGGTTCACTGCCACCCGGGCGGAGCAGGCGGCCTTCCATCCCGATGGGCCCACGCTGACCCGGGCCAAGCGTCTCTTTGCGGCGGGCACCGCCCTGCAGATGCTGTTGCCCGGGGTCCCCTGCATCTACTATGGGGACGAGGTGGGCCTTTTGGGCGGCGGGGATCCCTTCAACCGGCGGCCCTATCCCTGGGGGCGGGAGGATCTGATCCTGCGGGACACGGTCCGCACCCTGATCGGGCTTCGGCGGGGGAGCGAGGCCGTGAGCTTCGGCCACCTGCGCATGGGGGCTCTCTCCGGCAGCTGCTTTGCTCTGGTCCGGTATCTGGGGGAGGAATGCGTGATGCTGATGGTGAACGCCAGCGATCGGCCTGTGTCCGCCTCGGTGTTTCCCGCCCTGCTCTACAAGGGGGCGGACGGAGAGACGGAGGTGCCCCTGTCCGGCGTGTATACAGAGCTTTTCACGGGGGAGAGCCTGCGGGTGCGCAGCGTGTTCAGCACCCTGGTTCCCCCGGAGGGATATTGCATCTATCGGAAGGAATCGAACCTATGATACCCAAGTTTCGTCTGGATGAACTGAACAAAGCTCTGCTCATCGCCTGCGGCGTGTGCTATCTGGTGAGCTTCGTGCTGAATCGCTATGCCGGGGCCAGCACCCTGTTCCGCCTGCTGTTCGTGGCCGCCGCCATCTTTTTGGGCATCCGCCTCTTCGCCGGGAACGCCGCCAAACGGGAGAACGAAAACATGAAGTTTCTGGCGGCCGTGACATCGGCCAGGGAATTCTTCCAAAAGCCCTTCCGATCCGCCTCCGGCGCCCAGCGGCCCGCGTCTACCGCTTCCTCCGGCAGCCTGCTGGAGAAGTGGAAACGCCAGTGGCGGGAGTATCGAAGCTTCCGCTATCTCATCTGTCCCCAGTGCTCCCAGCGGCTGCGGGTCCCCCGGGGCAAGGGGAAGATCCGGGTCACCTGCACAAAATGCCGCAATCAGTTCATTGCCAAAAGCTGAAAAGACGGGTATACTATACATCAACAATCAAAACAAGGAGAATAGAAAACCATGAATCAAGTCACCAAGGATATGAACATTCGGGAGATGGTCCTGATGGACGAGGGTATCGCGGAGCTGCTCATGAACGCCGGCATGCATTGCCTGGGCTGCATGATGTCTCACTTTGAAAACCTGGAGCAGGCCTGCGCCGTTCACGGCATCGATGCCGACGCTCTGGTGGACCAGATCAACGAGTATCTGGAGACCAAGGAGGCGTAAACCATCCTTGCCAACCGCATTGGCGTCCAAAGGAGGGAGCTTTACCAAGGCTCCCTCCTCTCTATAGAAAGGAAAATGCACGTTTTCCCGTGGTTTTCCGTTGACGGGAAGAAAAAAAAGGCCTATACTTAAAAAAACAAAAGTAATGAGTCCGATATGGAGGGTGAGCGAATGCTGAGCGAATCACTGTCTCGGGTCATGCTGCGGATGCGGCTGGGGTTCCTGCGAAAGATGTTCATCACGGTGCGGGAGGAAAGCCAGGATCTGACACCTATGGAAATCTTCTGCCTGGAGGGCATCGAGGCCATGGAGCGGCCCACCATCTCCCAATTCGCCCGCTTCACCGGCATCTCCCAGAGCAACGCCACCTATCGGGTGAACTGCCTCATCCGCAAGGGATATGTGGAGCGGATCCCCTCCAGCCGGGATCGGCGGGAGTTTCATCTGGTGCTGACGGAAAAGTTCAAGGGCTGCGGCCCGATCTTTGAGCAGAGCTGCCGGGTGTTGGCCAAGCGCATCGCCCTGCACATGACCCATGAAGAAACGGAAAAGCTCACCGCCATATTGGACGATTCCCTGGACAAATGGAACGCCCTCATGGAGAAGGACGAGCTGCTAAAGGGGTAAGGCGCCGCCCCATATATGTACAGGGCGCCGCAAAGCAAGGAGAACCAATGATCATTCACGCCGCCGTATCCGAATTCACCAGTTTCCAGAGCATCGAGGTCTGGAACTTCATCATCATGCTGTCCGTCCTGTCCGGGGCCCTGCTGCTGGCCGGCGCCCTGCGGCGCATGATCCCCCTGCTCAGAAAGTCCCTGCTGCCCGGCGCGGTGCTGGCGGGCTTTTTGCTGCTCATCGGCGACGGCGTCTATCGGGCCATCACCGGCGTCAGCTTCTTCAGGAGCGGCAACAACCTGATCACCCTGGAGGCCATGACCTATCATGGGTTGGGCCTGGGTATCGTGGCCATGAGCCTGAAGCAGAGCCAGCGGGCCAAGTCCGCCCATCGGAACCGGGAAATCTTCCGCTCCGGCGCCATCACCGTCTGCGGCTATCTCATTCAGGGCGTGGTGGGCCTTTTGATCACCCTGGGTTTCTTCCATTGCTTCGGGGGCAAGGTCTTCGCCTCCAGCGGCATCCTCCTCCCCCTGGGCTATGGTCAGGGGCCGGGCCAGGCTTTCAACTGGGGCCTCACCTTTGAAAACAGCTATGGCTTCGTCAACGGCGCCAGTTTCGGTCTCACCGTGGCGGCCATGGGCTTTGTGTCCGCCAGCGTGGGCGGGGTGTTGTACATGAACGTGATGCAGAAAAAGGGGAAGCTGAAAAAGGCGCAGAACGCCGACGAGGCCGAGAATCTTTCCGCCGAGAGCATCACCGGCAAGGGGGAGATCCCTCTCAGCGAGAGCATGGACAAGTTCACCGTGCAGGCGGCGCTCATCCTGGTCACCTATATCCTGGCCTATGGCATCATGAAGGGCATCGACACCGCCTTCGGCTCCATTCCCTTCTATGTGAAAACCCTGCAGTCCACCATCTGGGGCTTCAACTTCCTGTTTGGGTTGCTGGCATGCGTCATCGTCAAGGCCCTGCTCAAGGCCTTCTCCAAGGCCGGCTGGATGCAGCGGGAGTATCGAAACACCTTCCTGCTGAACCGGATCTCCGGCTGGATGTTCGACATCATGGTGGTGGCCTCCATCGCCTCCATCGACCTCACCGCCTTCGTCCACCCGGAGTTCATCGTGCCGCTGCTGCTCATCTGCGCGGCGGGGGCTGTGGTCACCTTCCTCTTCGTCCGCTTCGCCAGCCAGAAGCTGTTTCCGGACTATGCCCATGAGCAGTTCCTCTGCTTCTATGGCATGCTGACGGGCACGGTGAGCACGGGGCTCATCCTCTGTCGGGAGATCGATCCCCTCTTTGAAACCCCGGCGGCGGAGAATTTGATCTTCCAAAATCTCTATGCCGTGCTCCTGGGCGCGCCCTTTTTGCTGGTGCTGGGCATCGTCGCCCAGAACCAGCCCACCACGACCTGGCTGGTCTTCGGGATCCTGGCAGCCTACTTCCTGATCCTCTGCGGGGTCCTGCTTGGGAAGCTGATCTTCGGGAAAAAGAAGGCATAAGGGAAAAATGTTTTGTCGCCTTTTTCTCTTCGCTGAAGAGAGGATCAGCAACGAAACGAGAAGCTTGAAAATAGGCAAGGGAGAGGTAACGATGCCTCTCCCTTTTCTTAAGTTTCTCTTTTTCGGCACCTTTTTCTCTTTGTCAAAGGAGAAAAAGGTGCAAAAGAAATCTTGCCTATAGTCCCAGATCCTCCTTCACGATCAGCACATGAAAGGCCTTTACCGGCCGGGTGGGGGCTTCCAGAATGAAGGTCACGTTGCACATCCGAGCGGCGGTACGGCAGTCGTGGCACTGGTCCGTTTTCGCGCAGGGGGTGTTCAAACCCAGCCGCCTTGCATTGGTGGGGCAGGTATCCCGCTTGATGCGCTCGATGGCCTCGTCCAACGAGCATACGATCTTGTTCCTGCCCACGATGACGATCACTTCGTGGGGCCCATAGATGAGGCCCGCGGCCCGGTTCCCGGTGCCGTCGATGTTCACCAGCCGCCCATCGGTGATCAGAGCGTTGCTGGAGCACATGTACACATCCGCGTTCAGGGCCTGGTCCCGAGCGGCCTGCTTCGCCTCCTTGGCGGCCAGCCAGTGCCAGTAGACCTCGTTCCCCTTGGCCTGCAGCGCATCCGCCAGATGCATGTCCCGCACGGTGGCGCTGCCGCCGATGCCCACGCTTTTGCTGCCGATGATCTCAAGGGCCGCCGCCTTCGCCTCGTCGGCGGTGTCGAACACCTGGGGCAGGAACCGGCGGGCGGAGAGGGAATGTGCAAGTGCGTTGTAGTCGATTTCTGCCATAGATATTGCCTCCTTTATTTGTTGTAGGGGAAGAAGCCCTGGCCGGACTTCACGCCCAGCAGGCCCCCCCGAACCATCTTCCGCAGCAGGGGATGGGGCCGATACTTGGGATCGCCGGTCTCGGATTGCAGCACCTCCATGATGGCCAGCACCACATCCAGGCCGATCATGTCCCCCAGGGCCAGGGGCCCGATGGGGTGGTTCGCCCCCAGCTTCATGGCGGTGTCGATATCCCCGGCGCTGGCCACGCCCTCGGCGTAGACGCCCACGGCCTCGTTGATCATGGGGATGAGGATCCGGTTCACCACGAACCCGGCGGCTTCGTTCACCTCCACGGGGGTCTTGCCCAGCGCCGTGGCGATGGCCTTCACCTGGTCCACCAGCGCCCGGGGGGTGTTGATGCCGGCGATGACCTCCACCAGCTTCATGACCGGGGCAGGGTTGAAAAAATGCATGCCGATGAGAGGCCGATCCAGCTGCGCGCCGATCTGGGTGATGGACAGGGAGGAGGTGTTGGAGGCAAAGATGCACTCCTTCTTCGCGATGCCCATGAGCTCGGTGAAGGTTTGCTGCTTCACCTCCATGCTCTCGAAGGCGGCCTCCACGATGAGGTCGCAGTCGGCGCAGATCCCCTTGGTGCCGGTGACGATCCTGTCCAAAATTGCCTGGGCTGCCTCGGCGGCCATCTTGCCCTTCTGAACCCGCTTCGCAAGCTGGCTCTCGATGCGCCCCTTTCCCTTGGCGGCGAGCGCATCCGTGATGTCGCACAGCCTCACCTCAAACCCTTCGCCCTGGGCAAAGGCCTGCGCGATGCCGGACCCCATGGTCCCGGCGCCGATGATGCCAACGATCATACTGACCTCCTATCTGTTGAAAAATTCGATATCCTTTTGCTTGTTCAAAAATCCCGCCATGCCCCGCTTTTGGTCCTCCGAGGCAAAGCAGTCCGAAAACGCCCGGACCTCTGCCGCCGCGGCTTCGTCCATGGGCAGGTCGATCCCCTCGTTCATGGCGGCCTTGCAGGCCCGAACGGCGATGGGCCCGTTTTTGGCGATCCGCATTGCCAGCCCTTTGGCCGCAGGCAGCAGCTCCTCCCGGGGATAGACGCCGTTGACGAGGCCCATGGCCATGGCCTCGGCCGCCTTCACGTTCCGGGCGGAGAAGATCAGCTCCTTGGCCCTGCCCATGCCGATAAGGCGCATGAGCCGCTGGGTGCCGCCAAAGCCCGGAGTGATGCCCAAGGTCACCTCCGGTTGTCCAAAGACGGCGCTTTCGCTGCACAGTCGGATGTCGCAGGCCATGGCCAGCTCGCAGCCGCCCCCCAGGGCATAGCCGTTCACGGCGGCGATGGTGGGGAGGGGGAAGGTCTCGAGCCGCCGAAACACCTGGTTTCCCCGGCGGGAGAAGGCAGCGGCCTCCTCGGGGGTCATGTTCGCCATGGTGGCAATGTCCGCCCCGGCGGCAAAGGCTTTTTCTCCTGCGCCGGTGAGGATCAGGCAGCGAACAATCGCCAGGTCCACGGCGTCCAGCGCCCCGTCCAAATCGTCCAAAACCTGGGCGTTCAGGGCGTTCAGCGCCTCCGGCCGGTTGAGCGTGAGGGTCAGGAGGGGCCCCTCCTGGCTGGAAGTCACAAAGGTCATAGCTGCCTCCTCAGTCCCGCTCCACAATGGTGGCGCAGCCCATGCCGCCGCCGATGCACAGGGTGGCCAGCCCCCTCCCGGCATTCCGCTTTTGCATCTCGTGGAGCAGCGTCACCAGGATGCGGCAGCCCGAGGCGCCCACGGGATGCCCCAGGGCGATGGCGCCGCCGTTCACATTCAGCTTCTCCGGGTCGAAGCCCAGCTCCCGGGCCACGGCCACGGATTGGGCGGCAAAGGCCTCGTTGGCCTCGATAAGATCGAAATCCGCCACGGTCAGCCCCGCCTTCTGCATGGCCTTTTTGCTGGCAGCCACGGGCCCCACGCCCATGATGGCCGGATCCACGCCGGCCAGGGCCCCGGTGATGAACCGAGCCATGGGCGCCACGCCCAGCTCCCGGGCCTTCTCCTCGGAGAGGAGGACCAGGGCGGCGGCTCCGTCGTTGATGCCGGAGGAATTGCCCGCCGTGACCACGCCGTCGGGCTTGAAGGCGGGTTTCAGCTTCGATAAAATCTCCACGGTGGTGGTGGGCCGAGGCCCCTCGTCCGTGTCCACGACGACGGTCTGCTTCCTCTGCTTCACGGTCACGGGCACGATCTCCTCCCGAAACCTGCCCTCCGCCATGGCCCTGGCGCACTTGTGCTGGGAGGCGGCGGAGAACTCGTCCAACTCCTGCCGACGGATGCCCCATCTCTCGGCCACATTCTCGGCGGTGATGCCCATGTGATAATCGTTGAAGGCGTCCCACAGGGCGTCGTTCACCATGGTGTCCACCAGGGTGCCGTTGTTCATCCGATAGCCGAACCGGGCCTTGGGCAGGGCAAAGGGGGCGTTGCTCATGCTTTCCGTGCCGCCGGCCACCACGACATCCGCCTCGCCGGAGGCGATGAGGGCCGCGCCCATGTTCACCGCCGCCAGGCCGGAGCCGCAAACCACGTTCACCGTCAGCGCCGGGGTCTCGGCCTTGAGCCCTGCCTTCAGGGCGCACTGCCGGGCCACGTTCTGCCCCAGGGCCGCCTGGATGACGCAGCCCATATAGACCATGTCCACCGCGCTTGCGGGCACCTTCGCCCGCTTCAGCGCTTCGGAAATGACCAGGGAGCCCAGCTCCACCGCGGACACGGAGCTCAGCGCCCCGCCCATGGTGCCGATGGGGGTCCGGCACGCGCCGGCAAGAACCACATTTCGCATATGCACAGGATTCCTTTCCACAATTCTCTTTTTGTATCATACACCATATTTCCCCGAAGGGAAAGGGGACAAAGAAAAAAGGAGAAACCTTTCGGCTTCTCCTGCTTTGCCTTGCAATCTTCAAGCTCAATACTTGCGCTTGCGGGCGGCTTCGGCCTTCTTCTTGCGCTTCACACTGGGCTTCTCATAGTGCTCACGACGACGGACCTCAGCAAGGACGCCGCTGCGGGCGCACTTACGCTTCCATCTCTTGAGAGCGCTTTCCAGGGATTCGTTTTCTCCGACTCTGACTTCCATTTTTCTCCCTCCCCTCCTGAGCCAACATAGGTGCAAAAATCACCAGCACACCGTGAGATTATACCCGAAGGCGGTCCGTTCGTCAACCCCTTTTTTGCGTTTTTGACATCCGAACGAAAATGGGCTATACTGATGCCATCACAACGGGGAGGACCTGCTTTGTATGGCAAAGCTGTATTTTCGATATGGAGCCATGGGCTCCAGCAAATCCGCCAATGCCCTCATGGTGCGCTACAACTATCTGGAGCGGGGCAAGAATGTTCTGCTCATGAAGCCCTCCACCGACACCCGGGACGGAAAACATCGGATCCTGTCCCGCTGCGGCCTGGAGGCGGAGTGCACCCTGGTGGAGGAGATGGATGTAAACGAGATCGCGGACGGAAAGTATGACTGCATCATCGTGGACGAGGCCCAGTTCCTCACCAAGGACCAGGTGGAGCTGCTTGCCTATATCTGCGACATGCACGATGTGCCCGTGATCTGCTATGGCCTCAAAACCGACTTTCAGGGCAACTTCTTTGAGGGGAGCCATTGGCTGCTGGCCCGGGCGGACGCCATCGAGGAGGTCAAAACCATCTGCTGGTGCGGCAAGAAGGCTACCCAAAACGCCCGTCTGGACGGCAGGGGCGGCATCACCAAGGTGGGCGACCAGGTGGTTTTGGGAGCCAACGACACCTATATCGGCCTGTGCCGAAAGCACTGGCGCCTGGGGGACCCGGGACCGGGTCTCAGGGCGGAGGATCTGAAACGAAACGGAAAAAAAGAAAACTGAAGAAGGGCGGCCCCCTGCCCGGGGCCTTCGGCACGGCGGCCTTTTTGCTGGTGGGCGGCTGTCTGTGCGCCCTGTTTTTGCTGGTCTTTACCGCCGGGGAGATGTGTCGCCTGTTTCAGTATGCCCTGGTGCTCATGTGCTTCGCCTTCGCCTGCGGCCACAGGAACGAAACGGTGGATGGCCTGCTGGCGGTGGGGGCGCTGCTGTGCACGGCAGGGGCGGACTTCTTTTTGGTGGCCCTCAAGGAGGCGCAGTGGATCCCGGGCATGGCCGTCTTCTGCGGGGCGCAGCTTTTGTGGGCCCTTCGCCTGCTGCTGATGGAGGAGGGGCGCGGCCGCCTGCTCCATCTGCTCACCCTTGGGCTGACCTGCGGGACGCTGCTCGTCGTGGCTGTGATCCTCGCCCGGGGCGCTGACCCGGTGCTGCTCATGGGGGCGGTGTATGCCTCCCTTCTGTTGACCACCGTCGTATTCGGCTGGATCAGCCCCAAAAATCTTCTCTTCACCCTGGGCATGACCCTCTTCCTGGGCTGCGATCTGTTCGTGGCGGTGAACAACGCCGCCCTCTATCTGGAGTTGGATGCTCACCCCCTTCTCAAAGCCCTCCATGACATCCCCTTCAACATGATGTGGGCTTTCTATGGCCCCAGCCAGATGCTGCTTTCCCTTTCCAGCACCAGGGAAGGCCGTTGATTTTTGACGGCGAATATTGCGCTTTGATCGAAAAAACGATATACTATATCTCAAACCAAAAAATAAAGGGAGTAATTGAGCCATGGAAAACAAACGGCCTCAGGGTCACGGCAAAAAAGTCGGTTCTGGTTCCGCCCGTGTGGACAAGGGGGAGCAGGTATCCTCCCGTCCCGTGGGCACGGGCAGCGGGCGCACGGGCAGCTTCGATCAGCGTCCCGATGGAAACAGAGCGGGGGGCGAGCGGTCCACCGCCGGCAAGTTGGGGCTGCTGGCGCTGCTGATGGTCCTGCCCAAAAAGTATCGCCGCCTGCTGCTGCTGGTCATCGCGGTAGTGGCGGTGTTTGGCCTGCTGACGGGCCGGTGCAACCTCCTTTCCGGCGAGGATGCGTCCTATTATCCGGAAACGAACCAGATCTCCCAGGCCACCCAGGCGCCCTATTATACCCAGGCCCCGGTGGTCACCCAGGCTCCGGTGGTGACGGCGACCCCCATCGTCACCCAGGCCCCCGTGTACACCGAGGTCCCGGCGGTGACGGCGGCCCCCGCGGCGGGGGAGGCGAGAGCCAAGCGCGTCACCCCCCTCGGCAACGGCCGTGACACGGTCACCGTCATGATCTATATGTGCGGCACGGATCTGGAATCCAAATACGGCATGGGCACCAGCGATCTGGGCGAGATGGTGAAGGCCACCATCTCCGACAAGGTGAACGTGATCGTGGAGACCGGCGGCTGCCGGGCCTGGAAAAACAACATCATCTCCAGCTCCGTGAACCAGATCTACCAGGTTCAGACCGGGGGCCTTCGGCGCCTGGTGGACAACTTCGGCACCGCCTATATGACTGACCCGGACAACCTGGCTTCCTTCATCCAATATTGTACCAAGAATTTCCCGGCGGATAGGAACATCCTCATCTTCTGGGACCACGGCGGCGGCTCCCTCTCCGGCTATGGCTATGACGAGAAGCAGGGGGGCTATACCACCACCTCCATGACCCTGCCCCAGATCGACGCGGCGCTCAAGAAGGGTGGCTGCACCTTCGACTGGATCGGCTTCGACGCCTGCCTCATGGCCACGCTGGAGACGGCCATGGTCTGCAACAACTATGCGGACTATATGATCGCCTCCGAGGAATCCGAGCCCGGAACCGGCTGGTATTATACCGACTGGCTCACCGCCCTGTCCCAGAACACCTCCACCTCCACGGAGAGCATCGGCAAAGTGATCGTGGACACCTTCGTGGCCGCCAGCCAACGGGCCCAGGCGAACGCCCAGGTGACCTTGAGCGTGCTGGATCTTGCCAAGATGCAGGGGACCGTCCCCGCGGCGTTGCGGAACTTCTCCACCGCCACCAACGCCCTCATCCGGGGGGATGGCTATTCCCAGGTCGCCAACGCCCGGGCCAACGTGCGCCAGTTTGCCAAATCCAGCCGGATCAACCAGGTGGACATGATCGACCTGTGCGACAGGATCGGCACCGCCGAATCCAAGACCCTCTCCGCCACCCTGAAGGGCTGCGTGGCCTACAACAAAACCACCATCTCCCGGGCCTACGGCGTGTCCATCTATTTCCCCTATGAGTCATTGAGCGGCGTGAAGAGCGCCGTGAACACCTACAACAGCCTGGGCATCGATTCGGAGTATGCCAAGTGCATCCAGAGCTTCGCCAGCCTGGAACAGGGCGGCCAGTTCGCCTCCTCCGCTTCCCAGCAGAGCTACGGTTCCTATTCCTCCGGCGGCGACCTTTTGAGCACCCTCCTGGGCGGCTTCATGGACAGCGGCTATGGCTGCTCCGGCGGCAGCTATGACAGCTCCCCCTATGGTTCCTCCTCGCCCCTTGGGTCTCTGCTGGGCAGCTACACCACAGGCGCCAATTCCGGCAGCTATTCCGCCGGCAACAGCGTGGATGTGAGCACCATCATGGACCTGCTCTCCGCCTTCTCCGGCCGGTCCATGCCCGCCTCGCTGGACTGGGTGGACACGGATCTGGTGGCCGGCAAGGCTGCGGACATCGCCCAGAACCGGCTGGATCCCGCCCGGATCACCGCCACCGACAAGAACGGCGTGCCCACCCTGGTGCTGACGGATGGGGAATGGGCCCTGGTGGACACCGCCGCCCTCAACATCTTTGTGGACGACGGCAGCGGCTTCATCGACATGGGCTATGACAACTATCTGGTGTTCGACGACGACAACGACCTGTCCCTGACCTTCGACGGCACCTGGCTGTGCGTGAACGGTCATCCCGCGGCCTTCTATATGACGGAGGCGGGGGAGGAGGGCACCTTCGGCCGCATCCCCGCCCGCATCACCCGGACGGTGGACGGCGAGAAGCAGGAGCTGCTGGCGAACATCGTCCTCTTCATCGACGGCGAGGGCAACATCGATGTGCTGGGGGCCGATCCCCTTTACAATGGAGAGACCGAGACCCAGGCCAAGGGCAGCATCCCCCTGGAGGCGGAGGATGTGATCCAGCTCCTCTGCGACTACTATGCCTACGACGGGGCCTACCAGGGCAGCTACACCCTGGGCCAGGCCTTTCCCCTGGGCGGCGCCCCCGAGGTCGAATATCTGTCGCTCGCCAACGGGGACATCAGCGTCAGCTATCGTCTCACCGACATCTACGACAACGTGTACTGGACGCCGACGTACCTCTATTGAGCCTCGATCCATGCGAGCGTTCCCTGTTTGGGGATGATAACTCTTTTTTTGAAAGGAAACTCATATGGAATATGTTTGCAGCAAGTGTCAAAAGCGGCAGAGCGTCGCCACCCGAAAGCCCAAATGCGATTGCGGGGGACTGTGGAAGCTGGACTTTGCACCGCCCAAATTCGATTTGGAGAAGGTGGACAAGCAGGCGTGGAGCCTGTTCCGCTATCGGGAATTCATGGCGCTGGAGGGCGACGCCTGGCGGGAGGTCAGTATGGGCGAGGGCATGACGCCCATCGTCCGCCTGGATGAAAATGTCCTTCTCAAGATGGACTACTTCATGCCCACCCTGTCCTTCAAGGATAGGGGCGCGGCGGTGCTGGTGGCCCATTGCAAGACCATCGGCGTGGACAAGGTGGTTCAGGATTCCAGCGGCAACGCGGGCAACGCCGTGGCGGCCTACTGCGCCCGGGCAGGGATCGGCTGCGAGATCTTCGTGCCCGAGGGGACCAGCCCCAAGAAGATCGACATGATCCGCGCCCACGGGGCCACCTGCACCGTGGTGCCCGGCAGCCGGGACCACTGCGCCGATGTATGCCGGGCCAAGGTAGCGGAGGAGGGGGCCTACTACGCCAACCATGTCTATAACCCCTTCTTCTATGAGGGCACCAAGACCTATATCTACGAGGTCTACGAGCAGCTGGGCCGCATCCCAAAGCATTTGGTCATCCCCGTGGGCAACGGCACCCTGTTCCTGGGGGCCATGAAGGCCCTGGAGGAGCTGGAAGCGGCGGGCTGCATCGACAGCTTCCCGCAGATCATCGCTCTGCAGACGGAGACCTGCGATCCCCTGCTGCAGGCCATGGAGCAGGGGCTGGACGCGCCCGTCCAAATCACGCCCACGCCTACCATCGCCGAGGGCATCGCCATCGGCCGGCCCATGCGGGGGAAGGAGATCCTGGCCTACGCGAAGAAGCACAGCGTCCGCTTCGTCCACGCCCCGGAGGACCGGATACTGGAGGCCCGGGCCTACCTTGCCAAACAGGGCGTCTACATCGAGCACACCACCGCCGCCAACTACGCGGCCTACCGGCGCTATTGCGAGCTCTATGGTCCCACCCCCGACACCCTCATCACCATGTGCGGGGCGGGACTCAAGTCGGATCACTGACGAAGGAGCGCCGCGAGAGCCGCCCAAAGAGAAACGCAAAAAGGGACAGAGAACTTCAGTGAGGTTCTCCGTCCCTTCTTAATGGTTTTTTTGAGGCACCTTTTTCCAAGAAAAAGTCGGATATCTTTATTTTTTTATCTTCGTCTCGCTTTCGGACAGGGCGTCCAAGGCTTCGCCCTCCAGGTGGACCAGCTTTTCCGTCAGCAGCTTGGAGAAGCCGGAGACGATGGCGGAGGAGTAGACCAGCCGCTCCACATCCTCGCTTTGGGCCTCGGAGTTGTGGAGCACGGTGTCCCCGGCGGCCCTGGCCAGCTTTATGAAGGCCAGGCACATTTCGTGGTGGGTCTGCACATATCCCTCATAGATGCGGCGAACCTCCCCTTCCGGCAGGCCCAGGGGCAGCATCTTTTGGATATAGGGGATGTTCACGCTCTGCTTCAGGGAGCAGACCATGATCAGGTAGGCCATGTGGACCCGGGTATACTTTTTCTTCACCGGCGGCGGCATGATCTTCAGCCGCACATAGTTGTTGATGATGCTGGGGGTGATGGCGGCGTTGCCGTGCTCGTCCTCCGGCAAAAAGTTCAGATACCGCTGCAGCAGCATGACCACCTGATCCATATACAGGTCCATGTCCGGCAGCTCGTCCCATTGGGGCAGGCGAAAACTGTTGAGATAGTTTTCCCACCGGCGAAGTTTGGCGCCGATGAGCTTTACATCATAGGCCATATCCTATATCTCCTGATATTATGTATTAAGTATACTCCCTCAGTTGCGATTTGGCAAGGCCGGACATACATTTTTGACCATCGTGACAATTTTGTGAACCCCTTGACATCGTATAAAAGACGCAGTAATATAATATTATATATTAGATAAAGGAGCCAAGCACCATGGGATTTCACATCTGGACGGATACCTCGGCCAATCTGCCGACCGCGCTTTGCAAAAAGCTGGGTATCGGGGTGCTGCCCTTTCATTTCATGCGCAACGGCGGCAAGGCGGAATGCTGCATGGACACGGATGCCTTTGCCTATGACGCCTATTATGAGGAGCTGAAGGCCGGCGGCCTGGCCACCACCTCCATGATCAATCCCGAGGCCTATCGACAGGTCTTTGAAAGGGAGGCCAAAGCCGGGAACGATGTGCTCTATATCGGCATGTCCTCCGGCATCAGCGGCGCCTACGACGCCTCGGCCCTGGCGGCCCGGGAGGTGGGGGAGGAATACCCCAGCCGTCGGATCGTGACCTTCGATACCAAGGGCGCGTCCCTGGGGGAGGGACTGCTGGTGCTGGCGGCCCAAAAGCTGCAGAAGGCGGGGGCGGACCTGGGCCGGATCCTGGGGGAGCTGGATCGGCTCCGGACTCACATGATGCAGATCTTCACCGTGGACGATCTCATGTACCTGCGCCGGGGCGGCCGCATCTCCCGCATGAAGGCGGTCATCGCCTCCGTGCTGAACATCAAGCCGGTGCTTCGGGGCGATGAGGAGGGCCGCATCGTGGTCACGGGCAAGTCCATCGGCCGCAAAGCCGCCATCCGGGCCCTGGCCGATGATCTGGTGGAGAATATCGACGCGATGGACGCCTGCGGCGCGGGCATCGCCCAGGCGGGCTGCGGCAAGGATGCGGAAACCCTCATCCGCCGCATCCGGGAGAAGCTGCCCAACCTGCCCATTCTCACCGTGCCCTATGAGCCCGTCACCGGCAGCCACGTGGGCCCCGGCGCCCTGGCCCTCTTCTACATCAGCCGCACGGAACGGGCCGTGTAAGCCCGAAAAAAGAATAGAACGATCAACAGAAAAAGGAGCGAGAATTCGCTCCTTTTCCCATACCATCGTCCCTCATCTTGCTTGTAGAACTATAGCATATTGGGGGAACTCAGTCACAGTGTCACCATAGGTGACCCACTGTCTGATCCCCGGTTGACTCCACAAAATCTCGTTGAAGTCAGGGGCCAGCGTTCCCAGAAGGGTGCCTTCCACATCCTGCACCTGGACCGATTCAAAGGTGCACAAGGTCGGAATGAAGGTGATCTCCTGAATGGATCGTAGCATGTCATAGGGCACTTTTTCAATGCTCATGGCAGAAAACAACAGAGAGCCGTCTTTCTGAACGGCGCATGTATAGCCATCCAGATGCCAGTCGCCGCTTTCACCGTTGATCCGCACATTGAAGCGCAAGGATGCAGCCAGCGCCTCGCGCTGCTCCTTTGTCCATGCATCGGGCACGCGGATACGGATATGCAGGTCCCGAATGCCCAGGGCGTCCGCTTGAATGGGATCTGCCATCATCGACAGGCCTTCCGTCGAGACCTGCTGCTTCGAGAAGCAGATGCGATCATCGGCATATCCGTCGTCAAGATCGCCGAAGTCGATGTCGATCCTGCTGAGCGCGACGGTCTCCGCGCCCCAGGCGATGGTGTCGGAAACGTTTTTGAGCCGAGTTGGCTGAATCTCCTGATACGCGTGCATGTTGACCGTGATCGTGCCCAGGCTCGCCCTGAAGAGCTTTGTGGGGGTCACCATTCCGCTGTCGATACGATCCTCCTCCACCACATCGACCTCGTAGAATACGTTCATCGTCAGGTTGCCCTTTTGATCGATCAGCTTCTCGATTTCCTCCGGGTAATAAATGTAGATCTCCGCAACCGCCGTCAGACGGTTGCTTTCCAGAAAAGCGCGATCCTCCGCCTCTATCAATCGTCTGCGCTGGTCGTTTATCGGCATCTCACTGATCCCTTTTCGGTTCTGTTCTGCCAGATGCGCTTCGATTAAAGCATAGGGCACATCCCAGATCAACCCTCGGATTTGGGTCCCGTCCGGCAGCTCATATATGATCCAGCCATCCGGAAACGCGTACTCCAGCGGGGGAACGCCCACATCATACTGGGCGGAGAGAGCCTCCGGATCAACCTTCACCCGCGTCACCCTGCCGCCGCTATAATTTTCCAGAAGATATAACCCGGAAAGACCGTTCATATGTACGGACTGATAGATGATATGGCCGTCAAACATGGCGTCACCCAGGGAAATATCATCGTGTTCATAGAAAAAGTCAGAAACCTTCAGGGCTGCTTCGCTGTTGACTGCCTCGGACCCGGTGCGGTCGATGGGGAGGGGGATCGCTCGGTTCGCGTCAGGCAGGGGGGAGGAAATCAGCGCTTCGATCTCCGGCAAATCGGGTCGCTCGGTCGGGTCTGCCGTCAGATAGTCATGGGGGGTAGATATTCCGAACCAGGAAAGCACCTCTGCCCTGGCAGCGGGGATGAGAAACACCGTTCCCACCAGCACCATGCAGGCTGCCACAACGTAGGAAACTCCTTTTCTCCAAGCAATTGTCGTGCGTGTCGGCTGCTTTGCCCTCGCCTTGACGAGGGCATCGTCGACCACGCGATCCTGGATCATCCTTTTGAAAAAATCATGTTCATTCATGTCTGTCTCCCTTACAAATTGTTCGATTCAAGCAGCTTGCGGATGCGGTTTCGCGTGCGATAGAGGCGCTGGCGGACCGCGTCCTCGCTAAGATCAAGCGCCGCGGCAATCTCCTTTTGGGAGCGGTCGTACCCGTAATACAGAAGGAAGATCCTTCGGTTCAGCTCCGGCTCCCGATCCAGCAGACGCCAGATTTCATCCGCTCGCTCCTCCTTCAGCAGGCGCTCGTCCAGGGGTTCGTCCTGGGAAGGAAGATCGAAATCCTCCCTCATAGGCTCCTCGGCGGCTTTCCGATTCGCTGCGCTGCGGTAGTAGCCGGAAAGCACCTTTTTTGCCACCGAAAAGAGATACCGCCGCGGGCTGAGTATGGGCAGGGCGCTGCCGGTGAGCCGAGCATAGAACCGTCGGTAAACCTCCTGAAACAGATCCTCCGCTTCCGGCGCTGCATTGGTGCGCAGCATCAAATACCGCAGCAGATCGTCCCGCGTTTCGCTGTAGATTTGATCAAATCGTTCATTCTGTTTCATACGATTCAGCGTTCCTTTTCAAAACCGGTTTCACCTATAAAGAGACCCATAAAAGGGGAGACATAACGCTGAAAAAGAAAATCGGAGAAAGTGGATGCTTTCTCCGATACTTCAAGATCGTTTCAAAGAACCTGAGTGCCCTTTCAATCGGCCTGCGTTTACGGATTGTTGGGCGTGATGGCGGTGGTGTCGGTGGCGCCGGAGTCGGCGGCCCGCTTGGCGCAGAAGCTGCACAGCTCACCCCGGTTGTTCTCCCAGGCCTCCTGGAGGGAGGTCTTATGCAGATTCTCCTCGGCGGTGTTGGCCAGGGCCTGGCAATCGCCATAGAGATGGTATTTCTTGCCGTAGGTGGTCCAGAAGCAGCCCTCCGGATCCTGGGCGTCGATGTTGAACTCCTGGGTGACCTTGTCCACCTCGTCCTGGGTCACGGGGTGATAGTCGGCGGAGACGCCGCCCACCAGCAGCGTGATGGCGGCCAGGGCCGCGATGGCGATCTTCTTGGTCTTGGCGTCCAGCTTGTCGTTCCTCAGGATCAGCACAAGGCCGATGACGAAGAAGATGAGGAAAGCCATGATGAGGCCCAGCTGGTTCCAGATGAACTGGGCGATCTTGTTGTGGGACTTGACGGGGTGGATGTGGTTGGCCTTCTTCCAGAGCAAGGCGGCGCCGATGCACAGGGCAACGGCTACCACGATGTCGATGATCATGGGCGTGTAGTTTTTGAGGACCAGCATCCGCATGGCGCCGAAGGGCAGCTCCATATCCCCGATCTGGGGCAGATACATGGCCACGATGGCCAGCGCCCACATGACGAAGGCCAGCGCCCGCAGCAGAACGGTGTTCTTCTTTTTGCCGGTCTCCTGCTCCTCCATCTGGGCCAGGGCGGCCTTCAGGGCGGCGGCGGAGGGCTTCTTCGCCTCGGCAGGCTCAGCCTTCGGCTCGGCCTTCTTGGCAGGCGCCTTCTTGGCGGGCGCCTTTTTTTCTTCTGATGCAGCGGTCGCCTTGGCGGCCTTAACCTTTTTTTCCTCTTCCAAAGTCAGGATCCCCCTTGTGAAAATGCACCATAAATCCTATGGCTGAAAGCAGTATACCACAAGGGATGGTAGGTTGCAATCCGTTCCGAAACAAAATCTGCGATTTTTTGTGCCTTTGGATTGATATTTCATCGCGACTGTGGTATTTTTATGCTATCTTGGAAAGGAGCTTTTCAACCATGGATTCCATTCTCAATTTGTTGGATGATGCAACCTTGCAAAGCATCGCTTCCTCCGCCGGCCAGGGCGTCACGAAGCGGCAGGTGGAGGATGTGCTCAACGCCGTCCTGCCCACCATCGAGGCGGAGACCGCCTCCGGCGCCATCGCCAGCCGGGCCACCGAGGCCCAGCAGCAGTCCGTCACGCGGGGCGGCACCCGGGCGGGGGGCATGGATCTGCTGTCCATGCTGCTGGGCGGCAACGCCGCCACGGCCACCCAAACCGCGGCCAGCAGCGCCAACGTGTCCAGCGGTCAGGCCGGCAGCATTTTGAAGATTGCCGCGCCCATCCTGCTGTATCTGCTGCTCAAGAATTCCGGCAGCTCCAGTCAGCAGAGCGGCGGCGGCCTGCTGGGGTCTCTGCTGGGGGGCGGCAGCTCCAACGGCAGCCTGTTGGGCTCCCTGCTGGGCGGCGGGTCCAGCCAGCAGAGCAGCGGCGGCGGTCTGTTGGGCTCCCTGCTGGGCGGTTCCTCTTCCTCCTCTCAGCAGAGCGGCAGCGATTCCCTTCTGGGCATGCTCCTGGGGGGCGGCAGCGACGCCGACACAAACGCGGGCAGCAGCCTGTTGGGCTCCCTGCTGGGCGAAAGCAAGCCGGCCCAGTCCACCCAGTCCACCGCAGGCAGCGGCTCCCTGCTGGGCAGCCTGCTGGGCGGCAGCTCCGGCCAGAGCGCCGGCGGCGGTTCCCTGCTGGGCTCCCTTTTGGGCGGCAGCTCCCCCCAGAGCAGCGGCGCCTCCAGCGGCGGCGGTTCCCTGCTGGGGTCCCTGGTGAATCTGCTGGGGGACGATACCCCCGCCGAGACCACCGCCACAACGACCGCCTCCGGCAAGAAAAAGAAGACTTCCTCCGCCAAGAAGCCCTCCTCCACGGCCAAAACCTCCTCGGCGAAGAAACCCACCTCCGGAGCGAAGAAGACTTCCTCCGCCAAGAAGACCGGGAAATAAGGGAGGCAGCTCATGGCAGGTCCGGGCGGGCATTTCGGCCCCAGAGGCTTCCTCACCGAGGAAGAAAAACAAAACATGCCCCGGGTCACCGGGGCGCTGATCCGTCGTATCCTGGGGTATCTGAAGCCCTATTGGGTCCAGTTCACCCTGGTATTCGTCACGATCCTGCTTTCCTCCGTGGTGGGCCTTCTGCCCTCCATCATCACGGGGCGGATCGTGGACGAGGCCCTCATCGGGCGAAACATGCAGCTGTTCATCCAGCTGCTGCTCATGGCCCTCGCCACCCTGGCCGTGTCCCAGGTGGTCAATGTGCTCTCCGGCTATATCTCCGCCTGGATCAGCCGTCGCATCATCTTCGACATGAAAAACCAGATGTATGACCATCTGCAGCACATGCCCCATGCCTTCTTCACCTCGGAGAAGCAGGGGGACATCATCACCCGCATGAACAGCGACATCGGCGGCGTGTCCTCCGTGATCTCGGGGACCTTGACCAGCATCGTCAGCAACGTGGCCACCGTCGTCACCACGCTGGTGGCCCTCTTCTCCATGAGCTGGAAGCTGGCCTGCGTGGGCATCCTGGTCATCCCTCTGCTCATCCTCCCCACCCGGAGCGTGGGCCGGACCCGCTGGAAGCTGCTCACCGACAGCCAGGCCAAGAACGATGAGATGAACCAGCTCATCAACGAGACCCTGTCCGTCAGCGGCTCCCTGCTGGTGAAGCTGTTCACCCGGGAGCAGCGGGAATACGAGCGGTTCGTGGCCGTCAACGAGGAGGTCACCCAGCTGGCCCTGAGGGAGGAGCGCAGCGGGCGCTGGTTTCGGGTGATCATGGGTATGTTCACTCAGATCGGGCCCCTGCTCATCTATTTTGCCGGCGGTCTCTTCATCATCAACAACCTGGACACCACCCTCACCGTCGGTACCGTCACGGCCACCGTGGCCCTCATCAACCGGCTGTATCGGCCCGTGGAGTCCCTTTTGAACGTGCAGGTGGACTTCACCCGATCCTTGGCTCTGTTCTCCCGGATCTTCGATTATTTCGACCGGGAGATCGCCATCAGCAGCCCCCAAAAGACCCTGACGCCTTCCTTCGAGGGGGCGGACATCCGCTTCTATCATGTCCGCTTCGGCTATGATCCGGAGAAGGTGATCCTCCGGGACATCGACTTCACCGTGCCCGCCAGCAAGATGTATGCCATCGTGGGCCCCTCCGGCAGCGGCAAGTCCACCATCATCAACCTGATCCCCCGGCTCTACGATGTGTGGGGCGGGGCGGTGACCATCGGCCGCATCGATGTGCGGGACATGGACCTCTCCTATCTGCGCCGCCAGATCGGTATGGTGACCCAGGACACCTATCTCTTCAACGGCACCATCCGGGACAACCTCCTCTATGCCAAGGAGGACGCCACGGAGGAGGAGATCGTGGCGGCCTGCCGGGCGGCCAGCATCCACGACTTCATCCTGGCCCAGCCCGAGGGCTATGACACCGTGGTGGGCAACCGGGGCTTGAAGCTCTCCGGCGGCGAAAAGCAGCGCCTTTCCATCGCCCGGGTCATTCTGAAGGATCCCAAGATCCTGATCCTGGACGAGGCCACCTCCGCCCTGGACTCCATCTCCGAAAGCGCCATCCAGGGCGCGCTGGAGACCCTGATGAAGGGCCGGACCAGCATCGTCATCGCCCATCGGCTGTCCACCATCCTGGCGGCGGACGAGATCCTGGTCCTCTCCGGCGGCGTCATCGCCGAGCGGGGCACCCACGACGCCTTGCTGGAGCAGGGCGGCGTCTACAAGGAGCTCTATGAGACCCAGTTCAAGCTGGTGCTGGACAGGGAGCTGGAGAAGCAGAAGGAGGCATGAGATCGTGGGCATGACCGCCGGCTATAGGACCAAGCTGCACAAAAAGCAGGCGGGGGAAGAGGAAGCAGAGAAATAATTGTTTTTACTCAAATCAAAGCATCCGGCTTGTACAATGGCACGCCGAATGCTTATTTAGTGTTCAAATTATACTTTTCCTCATACAGCTCAAATAACTTGCTTAAAGGTATATCAAGCGCAGCGGCAATGCACCATAATGTATTCACATTAGCATCTTTGCTGCCTGTCTCTATCATGGCTAAGTGACTTCGACCAATGCCAGCAAGGCCGCTTAATACTTCTTGGGACTGCCCCTTCTCTTTTCGTATTCTTCTAATCAGTTCGCCCATTTGGCGAAAATCATATTCCATGCCTTCTACACCTCCACGAAAAAGTGTATACGGTCATTGACCTTTTGCTGTCTACGATAGTTGACATTTGCGGTTTACTTGATATATAATCAGTTTGAAACTAAGGAATATCATGAGACCAGGGAGGGAAAAAGTATGAATACGAAGCATAAGCCGATACTCACCATCTGTATGACCGTCGTGATACTTGCAATGGTGTTTGGCCCATTGGGGGCTTTCTGCGGTGCATCCAGGGCCGAAAGCACATATACGTATGATCCAGCTAAAGCGCTGTCAAAAGCAGATTCGATTTTGAGAGACACACCGACCAGTGGAGGGAGAGGCGCCAGCTATGTTTCCTCTGTGCTTCGTGCAGGTGGGTTAACGAATGTCAAACAAAATGGCGCAGGGGACCTGATCGATTTCTTGAATAATTCAAAGAATTTTGGCGGAACTTCTATCGGAAGTGTTGTGACTGATCCGAAATACTCTGATCTTGAGCCAGGAGATGTCTTAGCGTGCGTATGCATAAAAGGAGGTAGCGCATCCAATTATACAAACGGCCATTCAAAAGGGTCTGGAAAATACTATGGCGTTCAGGTGATGATTGTCTCAGAGGTTGGCGGAGATCATGTAAAAATATATGCTGCCACTACCCACAAGTATAACGAAAAAGTCACCCTTTCCTGCAATGGCGGGAGTTATATATGCAAATGCAGTAAATGCAACAGCACAAACAATGTTAAATGGATCGCTTTCTGCTTTTCTGATGCCATAAAAAGCGGGAAGTCAAACAATACCCAATCCAACAATTCGTCGCATGTAGATTCGGGTACCACAACTACTGTAAAGATCAATAACCCCACAACGATTTCAGCGGGATGTGATCATACAGTCGCTGTTAAAACAGATGGATCAGTGGTCGCATGCGGTAGCAATGCCTTTGGTCAATGCGATGTATCTTCGTGGAAAAACATTGCTTCCGTAGCTGCGGGGTGGACACATACCGTTGGATTGAAAAAGGATGGGACGGTTGTTGCTTGCGGCCGAAATAATTATGGGCAATGTGATGTTTCTGAATGGAGAAACATCGTTGCTGTTGCTGCGGGACGAGACTTTACAATAGGGTTGAAGGCCGATGGGACAGTGGTAGCTCAGGGAAAAAACAATTGCGGCCAGTGCAATGTCAATTCTTGGAGCAATATCAAAGCGATCGCCGCAGGGAAAGAGCATACGGTCGGATTAAAAACTGACAATACGGTTGTTGCCATAGGGGATAACTACTGGAGACAATTAAACGTATCTAATTGGAGCGGAATTGTTGCAATCGCGGCAAATAGCACGGCGACGATAGGACTTAAATCAGATGGAACTATTGATTTGGCCACCAACGATATTCAGCTTGATGAATGCAGAGGCTGGAAAGACATAAAGGCTATCGCTGCAAACATAGTATATGTCGTTGGTCTAAAAGAAAATGGCTCAGTTGTTGGGGCTGATTTTGATTTACAAAATCCATTTTTCAGAGTCAGTGATTCAGTCTCCGGTTGGAGCAACATTGCCGCCATCGCTGTTGGCGAAGATCATGTTGCAGGCATGACAAAGGATGGTAGGGCAGTTGCCGGAGGGACCGATCCCCTAGATCTTGGCTTTCTCAATGTTTCCGGATGGAGCGGTCTTCGTAAACCATAATCATATCTTATGACAAATATCCCCCCAGGGGGACGGTGACAAAAGACCGAGCGGGAACAGGGAAAAAGGAAGCAGGCTTGAATTCAGGCATACAACAAAGCCCTTCGCCGTATGCGAAGGGCTTTGTTGCGTCATGGATATCATCATAGACCGAACACCAGATCGTCGCCGTCCATCTCGTCCAGCTGCCGAAAGCCGAGGGACCGGTAGAGGGCCTGGGCCCTGGCGTTGACCGGCTCGGTGGACAGCTTGATGGGCTCCTGGGGGAAGGCCCCCTTCAAGAGCTGAACGGCCAAGGCCGCCGCCGCCCGCCCGTATCCCTGGCCCTGATGGCGACGGTCGATGAAGAAGCTCCAGCTCAGGGCGGACCCTTCGCCCAGCCAGCGCAGAAAATGGATGAAGCCGACGGGCTGGCCCGATCGGGTGCAGATCAGGCAGGGCAGGTTGTTGTCCGGGTCCAGATACGCCCGACCGATGGAGAATCCCGCCGGGTTCACCAGCTCCCGCTGCGCATCGGTGAGCTCGCACTCGATCACGGCATAGGCCAGGTCCCGCTCGCTTTGGATGAGCCGGAAGGATACGGTGTCGTTGGAAAACCTGTCTTCGGGCAGCCGGCGCAGAGTTTCGGAGAAAGCGAGGCTCATTGGACGGCCCCCTCCAAGATGCGGGCGAAGGCCTCAAGGCCGGCCCGGTCCGCTTCGGTGAACCGGCGGAGCAGGGGGGAGTCGATGTCCAGCACGCCGAACACCCCGCCCTCCCGGCGCAGGGGCACCACGATCTCCGAGCGGGAGGCGGAATCGCAGGCGATGTGGCCGGGGAAGGCGTGGACATCCGGGACCAGCTGGGTTTCGCCGGTTCGGGCGGCGGCCCCGCAGACCCCCTTCGTGAGAGGGATCTCGATGCAGGCCGGCTTGCCCATAAAGGGCCCCAGGACCAGCTTGTCTCCCTCCAACAGGTAGAATCCGGCCCAGTTGATGCCGCCCAGGCTCTCCCACAGCAGGGCGGCGGCGTTGGAAAGGTTGGCCAGGGGATGGGGCACCCCCTCGATCAGGGACATAAGCTGAGCGTTCAGGGTTTCATAGTCCGCCGGCTCCGGCTGCAGCAGCCCCATCCTCTCCATGGCCCGGGCGATGATGTGGGCGTGGTCGAAGGCCAGGCCTCCCGTATCCAGGATGGAATAGGCATAGCCGCCCTCCCGGCATAGCTTCGCCTCGAATGCTTCCGGCCCGGAGAAGGAGAGGGTGAGGACGCCCGCCTCCCAGCGGCTGTCCAAAGCGAACCAGCCCGTCTCCCGGGCATCGTCTCCGGCCTGGGCTTCGGGCTCCTCCGGCGGCAGCAGGGCGGCGAAACCCTCCGACATGGTCCAGCCTCGCTTGTCCCGGCCCGGCTGGGAGAAGAAGCCCACGGGGGTGAGAGGGAGGCCCGATAGGTTCGTTTCCTCCCGCAGCTCCTGGGCCGCGGTCTCGTCCAGGGTCTCCCCGGGCTCGGAGAAGCCCCCGGGCAGGGCCCATTTGCCCAAAAAGGGGTGGCCGCCCCGGCGAATGAGCAGCAGCTCCACGCCGGAAGGTCCCTCCCGGAACACGGCCATGTCCGCCGTCACCGAGGGGCGGGGATAGTCCCCGGGCCGATAGGCGGCCAGAAATGCCGCCTCCGTCAATCCGTCCCTGTCCAAAAGCTCCATATGCGCTCTCCTATCCTTCCAGCCGGGGCAGCACCTGCTCCCGGAAAAAAGCATCCGTGGTCTCGGGGGAGAGGGAGAAGTACTCCCCGTCCACCGTCACGCTGACCCCCGTGCGGCAGTGGCCCATGCAAAAGCTGCCGGTGAGGTCGATCTCATCCTTGAGACCGTTCTCCGCGATGAGCTTTTGCAGCGTCTCCGCCACGCGGCGGGTACCCTTCAAATGGCAGGAATCCCCCAAACAAATGGAGATCCGCATGATCCTTCCCCTCCTTATGGCATATATTGGTTGAGCTGGGTAAGATAGAACCCGCGCTCGCTGGGGCGGCACAGGGCCAGCAGCGCCACCGTGGCCGAGGCCATCCAGGCCACCACATCCGCCCGTCGCGCACCGGATTTGCTCAGATACAGGGACAGATACCGCTCCGCCGTGCCTTCGTCAAACTGGCGGAGCAGCTGCAGATAGGTCCGGGCCACATCCTCGTTTTCGTTCCCCTCGGTCACGTGGGTCCAGTCCAGCACGCAGTAGCCCCCCTGGGACAGGAGCACCAGGTTCGAGGGGATGAAATCCCCGTGGAGGGTGGCGTTCCCGTCGGGCAGGGAAAACAGGCTCTCCAAAAGCAGCTCCCGCTTCTCCTCGGGGATGGGGGCCCGGGCGATCCGCTGGGCCAGCTTGTGCTTCTGCCGGTTCAGCTGCCTGGCCTTCAGGGAGAAGATCTCCCGCTGCACATCGGTGAACAGGTCGAGAAAGCTTTCCCGTTCCGACCGTCTTTCCTGCAGCAGCCGCTGCAGGGTGGTCCCCTGGGCATATTCCCGGCGAATGGCCCACTTGCCCTCCAGCTTCAGGATCTCCATGATCTTGGGCACGGGGAAGCCGGTCTCCTCGATCCGGGCCTGGTTCAGGGCCTCGTTGAAGATGTCCGCCGTGGAGTGGGAAGGGTCAAAAACCTTCAGCACCGTGTTCCCGTCCCGATACACGATCTTGTCCGTCCGTATGGCGATGATCCGATCCGCGTCGATGCTCATGCTGCTTTGCCCCCGCTCTTGCTCATTCTTCCGCGCCCAGCTCCCGCTTCACCGCCACCAGCTCGTCGATGAAGGCCTTGTCCAGGGAGGTGAGGGCATAGGACTTTTTGTAGATGAGCATGTCCCGGTACCGGCGGTCGTTCTCCGGGCAGGCCCGCTGCACCAGACCGAATTGGTCCAGCATCCGCTGGGGCACCGGGGAGGCCCACATAAAGGTGTTGGGGTTCAGCGACAGCAGATCCATCTGGCTGCCCCGCTCAAACACATAGATATGCTTGTTCACCCGGTCGTCCAGCTTGTTCCGCTGCCCCATGCTCAGCGGCAGCGTGGGGGCGAAGGGGTCCGCATGGGCGATCTCCGTGAAGGGGGTCAGATCCTCCAGCTGCACCGCGGCCTTGGCGGCCAGAGGGCTTTTGGCGGAGGTGAGCAAAACATAGTTGAATTCGTACAGCAGCTCGCTGGTGAGCCCCTTTTCCTTCAGCAGGCCCTTGAAGCTGGCGTCGTGGGCGGAAGGATAGCGCAGGATCCCCAGCCGGTAGTCCGCGTCCGCCACGTTGCTGATGACCCGGGAGGGGCTGGTTTCGTTGTAGAAGATCTCCTGGCCCGCCGGGGATTCCAGATGCTGCACAAAGGCGGTGAAGGCGCAGGCGATATAGCAGGCGTGGGGCCCGCAGACGGAAAACTTTTTCGGCTCCCGGCCTCCGTGCTGATACATGTGCTCGATCTCGTCCACCTGGCTCAGGATCATCCGGGCATAGCTCAAAAACTCTTCCCCCTGGGGGGTGGGGAAGATGCCCTTGCTGGTGCGGCGAAAGATGGGGATCCCCAGCGTGGTCTCCAGCTCCTTCACCGCCCGGCTCAGGTTGGGCTGGGCCGTGTAGAGCCGCTCGGCAGCCTTGGTCATGGAGTTGGTCTCGGCGATCTCCACCGCGTATTTCAGATGCAGCAGGTTCATGGAAGCCTCCTTGGGGCACAGGGGATAGGGAACGGGGGAAACACAGGGGCCGCAAGGGACCTTTATATCAAAAAAGATATGCGATATTCTATCATACCCCTGCGCAGAATACAATGGCGATCTGCAAAAATGATGGGCAAAAAAAGACTGCCGCAAGGGGTTTGCGGCAGTCAGGGGAAGAAGCAGGGTTACTTGAACAGCTTGCGCATAAGCCAGATGAGGAGGCAGGAGCCGCCGATGCCGATCAGGATGCTGGAGATCCAGCTGGTGGGTTCCACGCCGATCAGGCTGCCCAGCCAGCCGCCCAGGGCGCCGCCCACGAGACCCAGCACGATGTTGCGGATGAGGCCGCCCTTGCTGTGCATGATCTTCCCGGCCAGCCAGCCCACCAATGCGCCGATCAACAGAGAAACAAGAGTATGCATAGCTTTTTCCTCCTTTGCTTTTGTCGGGGGCATTGTAATCCTTTCGCTTCCCCTTGTCAATCACTGCACAAAAAATGTCACATCCCCGCCCCAATCGGGTAAAAATCCGGCCCCTTCGCCGGGGTGGGGCAGGGGGGATAGCGCCTTGCCTTGACAGGCCCCGGGGGGATGTGGTATAAACAACCTGTGTTTTTCAACGCCGCCCCTGTGACTGACGGAAGAATGCGGAGCACCGCGGAGGAGCAGAGGGCGTCATATGCAGCCGACCGTCTGGGCATTGTTGGACCCTTTGGATCCAATCGTGCTCGGCGCCGTTTTTTTGGACCGACATTGGATCATGACAAATACTACATCCGTTTGGGAGGGATCCTATGGACATCTATGGCATCCACGACATCTCCGCGCTCCTCGCCGGCAACCCCTATGTGGGCCGGGGCATCCTCATCGGCAAAACCCCGAACGGCGCTCATGCCGTCACCGCCTATTTCATCATGGGCCGCAGCGAAAACTCCCGCAACCGGGTCTTCGCGGCGCGCGAGGGGGCCTTGCTCACGGAGCCTTTCGACCCCAGCCGGGTGAAGGACCCCAGCCTCATCATCTACACCGCCCTGCGCACCTTTGAAAACAAGCTCATCGTCACCAACGGCGACCAGACCGACACCATCTATCGGGGCCTGCAGCAGGGCAGAAGCTTTTCGGAGGCGCTTTCCACCCGGACCTTCGAGCCGGACGCCCCCAACTTCACCCCCCGGATCAGCGGCATGCTCACCTTTTCGGAGGGGGACTTTTTCTATGAGATGAGCATCCTCAAGAGCCTGGACCCGGAGGGAAGCGATTGCGCCCGGTACACCTTCCGCTATCCGGCCAGGCCGGGGCTGGCCCACTTCATCCACACCTATGTCACCGACGGGACCCCGCTGCCCGCCTTTTGGGGCGAGCCGGAGCGGGTGAGGACCATGGATGACATGGATGCTTTTTCGGAGACCTTCTGGAACGCCCTGGACGAAAACAACCGCATCTCCCTGTATCTGCGCTATACCGATCTGGCGACCGGGGCTGTCAGGGAGATCATCCGCAACAAAAATCATAGGGAGGGCATATGAAGGAATTTGAGCTGAAATATGGCTGCAACCCCAACCAGAAACCGGCCCGGATCCTGATGGAAAACGGCGGCGAGCTGCCTTTGAAGGTCCTGTCAGGCCGCCCCGGCTACATCAACTTTTTGGACGCCCTCAACGCCTGGCAGCTGGTGAGGGAGCTGAAAGGGATCCTGGGTCTGCCTGCGGCGGCTTCCTTCAAGCACGTGTCCCCCACCAGCGGCGCAGTGGGCCTGCCCCTTTCCCAAAAGCTGAAGCGGGCCTGCTTCATGGACGATGTGCCGGAGTTGGACGAATCCCCCCTGGCCTGCGCCTACGCCCGGGCCCGGGGCACAGACCGGCTCTGCTCCTTCGGGGATTGGGCGGCCCTGTCCGATGTGTGCGATGTGACCACCGCCCGCCTGATCAAGCGGGAGGTCAGCGACGGCGTCATCGCCCCCGGATATGCCCCGGAGGCCCTGGAGATCCTCCGCAGCAAGCGGGGCGGCAGCTATAACGTGGTGGAGATCGACCCCGCCTATGTGCCCCCGGAGCGGGAGCGCAAGCAGGTTTTCGGCGTCACCTTCGAGCAGGGTCGCAACAACTTCGTCATCGATCGGACGCTGCTTCAAAACATCGTCACCGCCAACAGGGACCTGCCCGAAAGCGCCGTCCGGGATCTGATCGTGGCCCTCATCACCCTGAAATACACCCAGTCCAACTCCGTTTGCTTTGCCGTGGACGGCCAGGCCATCGGCGTGGGGGCGGGGCAGCAGTCCCGCATCCACTGCACCCGTCTGGCGAGCGCCAAGGCGGACACCTGGTTTTTGCGCCAGGCGGATAAGGTGCTGGACCTGCCCTTCCGGCAGGGGCTCAGCCGGCCCGAGCGGGACAACGCCATCGACGGCTATATCAACCAAAACGAGGAGGATGTGACGGCCGACGGCGTCTGGCAGCGATACTTCACCCGGCGCCCGGAGCCCTTCACCAAGCCGGAGCAGCGGGCTTTTTTGGACACCGTTTCCAAGGTGGCCCTGGGGTCCGACGCCTTCTTCCCCTTCGCCGACAACATCCAGCGGGCCGTTCGCTCCGGCGTCCGATATGTGGCGGAGCCCGGCGGCTCCATCCGGGACGGGGAGGTCATCCGCTGCTGCGACGATCACGGCCTGGTCATGGCCTTCACGGGCATGCGCCTGTTCCACCACTGAAGAAAGCGGCTAATTTGCGGCAACCAAAAGAAAAGAAATGGCGGTTGGCGCCATTTCTACCTGCCAGCAACATTCCATCATGCTTTGCTGCAAATGGTCTGCCGCCTTCTTTGACAGCCTGAAAAGCCCAGAGATTCTGGGCTTTTCTCGCGTATGGGGCAAGGCGGAAACGCCCCGGTCAGGGCCTTCTTCTTCTGGCGTTGCGGCAGGAGCAGGAACTGCGGCCGTTGTAGATGCCCTGGATGATCTCCAGGCATTCGCCGAAGCGCTGGAAATGGACCACCTCCCGCTCCCGCAGGAAGTAGAGAGGTTCCAGGATCTGCTCGTTGCCCGTCATGTTCATCAGATGCTCATAGGTGGCCCGGGCCTTTTGCTCCGCGCCCATGTCCTCGGTGATGTCCGCGATGGGGTCGCCGGTGCACTGGATATAGGCTGTGGTGAAGGGCACCCCGTTGGGGTCCACCGGGAACACGCCGTGGTCGTGCATGGTGTAGTATCCGGCCAGACCCGCCTGGTCCAGCTCCGCGCAGGTGGCGCCCTGCATGCACTGGCGGATCATGGTTCCGATCATCTCATAGTGGGCCAGCTCCTCCGTGCCTATATCGGTAATATCTTTTGTACCTTTTACACCGCCATCTCAAAATGAGTTTGCTTTCTTGCTGTCCACCTTCGACTTCAAAGTCTTTAGACGCATGGTTAGTCTTTCTGTTTTTGCAGAATAGAATCTATTGGAGCATGGAGGAGCAAAGTCGAAAAATCCGTTTTACATGCGTGTTGGGATTCAATCTTTATCACAACCCAAACCAGCTCCTTGTTTGATTTGGTTGTGGGGGAACGATCCTTATCCCCGATACAGACCAGGCTACCTATTTTGTATGGCTATTGTCAATCACAATCGACATTGTGATAGCTGTATCAGCTGTTAACCGAAGGGTTGTAGGTTCGAGCTCTACCTGGGGAGCCACCAAAAAGTACGCAATAGCGTGCTTTTTTTGTGCCTATTTTCACCAATTCGCCAAAAACGGCCGTTTTTTGGGGTTACTACCCCATTTACTACCCCATATTTTCCTCTGATGGATGTATTTCATTCCTATATATGGACTGTTTTTGACTCTCATATTCTCAGCATGAATGTCAGCAGAGAAGAACAAATCCTAAAGATATATGCCATAGGAGACTACCAATTAGGTATTATGATTTCAACGGAAGCCATCTGTGATTTGTTATTGTATCACTCTTCCCTGCCGATAAGATTAATACCCATTTGTTTTACGGTTGGCTCCAGAAGCCATTTTACAAAATGTTCGCCGTGGAGGCGATAAAAAATCCTGCTCATGGGCATGTTGCATTTTTCGAGTATTTACGGTAAAATCTACAAAACGGACAGGGGGCGTCGCCGTATGGAACGGCGGCCGAACTGCCTGTTATGCTGATCGTGGGGAAGAAGGATGCCGGCAATGACAGATGAGCAGGCCTATGAGCGATATTTGCAGGGCGAGGAAGACGCTCTTCGCGTTTTGCTGGAGCGCTACAGGCAATCTTTGACCCTGTTTCTGCATGGCTATGTCCACAATTTGGAGGACGCGGAGGAGCTCATGCTGGACGCGTTCGCGGTCACGGTTGCCGGGGGATCCCGCTTTATGGGAAAGAGCAGCTATGAGACATGGCTGTACGGCATCGGCCGAAACCTGGCGCTCAGGCATCTGCGCAATCAGCGCCTGCGTTCCGGCGTCTTCAGAAAGCTCAACGATCAGGATCAGGTGAAAGACCAGCCCGAGGCGCTTGCCCTGATCGCGGAGCGAAACCGGATGCTCTACCAGGCGATCGAGGCGCTGCCGCGGGACTACCGGGAGACGCTTTACCTGCTGGAGATCGAGGGAATGAATGTGGAGGAAGCCGCTTCCATCATGGGGAAGACGAAGAAGCAACTCTACAACCTGGCGTTTCGGAGCCGGCAGGCGCTCAAGGCGGAGCTGGGCAGGATGGGCATCGAGGATACGCAGTATTAGCGGTTGGAACGAGGGGAATTCAACATGCGAGAGATAGAAGAGCAGATGCAGGAGATCGGCCGGCGGGCCGGGCAAATCAGGCGGAAGCGGGCGCGCAGGCGCCTTGTGGCGGCGCAGGCCGGCGTGATGGCGTTCTGCCTGTTCGCCATTGTGGGCGCGTCGTATGGCATGTCGAAGCTGTCGGTCCACGATGTCATGGCTGTGTCGGACGGCTATGGAAGCGCCATCGCCTTTCGCTCCTCTGCGCCCTATATCCTGATCGGCGTGCTTGCCTTCGTGCTGGGGATCCTGGTGACGGTGCTCTGTGTTCGCCTGCAAAAGGGGCATGAGGAAAAGAAAAAACCATGAGCATGGATTTGATTCGGATACTGCTCCTGACCGTCGATGAGGTGATATTGATCTATATCGTCTTTCGGGCCTTTCGCAACGTGCGGCGGCAGGCGGATGATGTTCCCGCGGCCTTCCTTGCCTTTGCGGTCGTCTCCTATCTCGTGAACGGCTTCTACTGGATCATGTTCAGCCTGATGCACGGGCATATGCGGATGCCCTTCTCCGTCGCGGACTTCAGCGAGGACGGCTCGCTGCTGCTCATGGCCTCCGTGCTGACATCCGCCTTTCCGGAAAAGGAGAAGGGGAGTTTGAGGGTCACGCTCGGCGCGGCCCTGTTTGCGATCGGCAATATCGTGCTTTGGAACTACTGGAACGGGGAGTGGGTCAAGAACATCATGGGCGGGCTGTGCTATGCATATCTCGTATGGCACACGGCACGGGCCCTGTGGATCAGCGGGGCGCTCTCCCGACGGGATTGGATCGTGTGGGGCGTTGCCTGCGCCGCGCTGCTGGCTGGGCAGTTCCTGTTGATGGCTTTGCCCTCGTGGCTGGAGTCATGGATGAACGGGTGGATGTACGCGCTGATGCTGGCGGGCACGGTGTTTTTGACGGTGCGCACGATCCGTGCCGTGAAGACCGGGGAAGATCGAAGAAAGGCGATCAGCCTGGCCGTCGCCGGATCCGTTTGGACGACTACGTGCGTCTACATGTGCGAGGAACCGGCCTGGTTCGTTGCTGAAAGCACGGTGACTTTCACGATTGCGCTGCTGACATGGGCGATGGAAAGGCGGGAGGGCGCGCTATGATCTATTCCGAAAACCTTCTGGTCTGCATCGGAGCGCCGCTGCTGATCACCCTCTTCTTCCTCAAAAACGATTCGAGGCGCTTTGCGGTCGGCCTGCTTGCGGGGATGGGCATATCCCTCCTGGCGGGCTACATCAACGGCTTCCTCTTCCTGGTGAGCGGAAACGAGATCGAGATGACCGCGATCTATATCTCGCCGGTGGTGGAGGAATGGATGAAGCTGATGCCGCTGCTGTTTGGCCTGTTCGTGCTCAAGCGCGACAGGAGGGAGCTGCTGCTGGTGGCGGTGGCCATCGGCGCGGGCTTTGCCACCTTTGAAAACTGCCTGTACATCCTGCAAAACGGGGTGGAGAACGTGTTTTACACCCTGGTCCGCGGCTTGTCCGTGGGGGTGATGCACATCGTGTGCATGGTGCTGATGAACCTGGGACTGATCCTGTCGTCCAAGTACAGGTTGTTCTCCGTCTCCTCGCTGTTTGGCGTGATATCCGTCTCCATGGGGTTTCATGGCCTGTACAACCTGCTGGTCTCCCAGCCGGGCGTCACCGCCTATATCGGCTATGGGCTCCCTCTGTTGGCGGCGGCCTTGCTCTATTACATCTTCCGTCAGATCGATTTAAACGAATACCCTTCTGTGCCTGAAAGCAATGCCAACTGACGGGATCTTTTCCGCCAGGGCTGTGTTGCCGAAGCTTGCCTGACGGCGCAGCGCTGCGTTCCGTCCTGACCGCCCGGAGAACGATCGCTCTCCGGGTGTATTTTTATGCATTGGATCGGAGGCCCGCTGCAGCGCCTGTATGCATTCGAAAGCATTTCCGACTGACGAAAAAGATCCTGGGAGTTTTGACAGCGGCATGGACGCAAAAGAGCGAAATCATTTCGAATAAAATTGGAAAAAAATGTGAGAAAAAAGTGCGCGATGTGGCACTAAGAAGTAGAGAGAAAATATATGCTTGCTCCGAATGATCAATATGGAGGGTGATGATTTAGATGAAATACACCATGGATGGCGCAATGGCGCAGGTCTCGCAGCGTCGGGAGATGATCCGTGCGCGCAGGCGCAGGTTGGAAAACCGCGGCCTTGCAGGCGGATCATTGCTGACCGCGCTCATGCTGGTCATATCCTTCTTCATGCTCATGCGCGAAGGCGGAGTTCAGAGGCCGGCCATGAGTTTCTACGGCGCTTCCATGATCCCGGCGGAGATGGGCGGCTATGTGCTGGTGGGCGTGGCGTCGTTCTGTGCGGCGGTGGCCGTCACCGTGCTGTGCATCAGATGGCGGGACAAGGACAGGAACTGATCGGGCATCAACGCAAAAGAGAGGGCATGACGGGACTATGAAGAATGTAGATTTGGAGAGACGCGGAACAAAGCTGCGCGCGGTGGCTGGGATCCTGGTGTTTGCCATCGCCTTTGGCATCATCCCTGGCAGCCGGGCAAACACCTCATCCTTCCTGGAGCGGGAAGAAGCCGAGGCGACGCCCGCCGCTCAGGGAACGGGAAGCCAGAAGCTGGATGTGTACTATTCTTTGGCCGTGGGGTATATCAACCGCGAGGAGTATGACAGGGCCCTCATCTGCTTGAACAGCGCGTTGGAGCTGGTCACGGAAGAGAGCGATCCGTCGCTCTACGCGGATCTGCGGCTCAAGAAGGGCTGTGTATACACGATCCAGGGGGCGTATGAGGACGCCGTTCGCGAGCTGGACGAGGCGAGCCGGGTGCAGCCCGAGCTGGCCGATCCATATCTGGTGCGGGTCCAGGTCTATACCGAGCAGGGCGAGGTCGCGAAGGCGGCCGCCGACCTGGAGCTGTATATCGAATTGACCGGCGACTCCGGGATGTTCGAGACGCTCGCACAGATGTATCTGCAGCTCGAGGAGCGCGACAAGGCCATCGCGAGCTATCGCAAGCTGGCTGAGGCGGTCTCGGAGGATGAGGCTCTGGTGCCCTACAACCTGGCCGTATATGAGATGAACGCGGGCATGTATGAGGAGGCGCTGGCCAATTTGGTGGCCTGCAAACCTGACGCGGGAAAGATTTCCGGCCTTCACTACAATACCGGCGTGTGCCACATGATGCTGAACCAGTATCCGGAAGCGGTGGAAGCCTTCACCGCGTCCATGGAATCGGAGGATTACTATACCAACGCTGTTTACAACCGTGCGATATGCGGCGTTTTGAGCCAGGATTTCGAAACCGCCGCCGCGGATTTCACCGCCTATATCGACGCCTTTGAAACCGCTTCGGAGAGACCCGAGAGCGACGAGGCCGAGGCGGAGGGAGAGAAGCCCGAAGGCGACGCCGCCGAGCCGACGGAGGATGCGGCCGAGAGCGACGAAGCCGAGGCGGAGGGAGAGATGACCGAAGACGCGGCCGCCAAACCGGAGGCGGACGCCGTCGCCTACTATTATCGGGGCGTCTGCTATCTTTCCCTCGACAGATTCGCGGAAGCCGCCGCGGACTTCACCGTTTGTCTGGAGCGGGCAGTCAATGTGAACGAGAGCACGCTCAATCGCGGACTGAGCTATCTGCAGGGCGGGGCGTACGAGGCGGCGAAAGCCGATTTCACCGCCTGCATCGATGGGGAATACGCCGTGGACGACGCGCTGTATTACCGATCCATCGCCAGCCACTGCCTGGATGACGACCAGGCGGCGCTGGAGGATCTGACCCTCTGTATCGAGCACGGCTATGAGCTGGGCCAGACCTATCAGCAGCGAGCGCAGATCTACCGCGCCATGGGCGATGAGAATCATTACCTGGCGGACCTGGAGGCTGCGCTCAACTATCTGGACAACTGACATCCAACGCCAAGCGCCGTTCCGGAAGAGCCGGCACACGCTGTCACACCGGTATCGCCAAACCCATTCCTCGCGGAATCGGCGGCTCGCCGGACATTCACGCAAGAGATCCAAGACTGGAGGAATCCTTATGAAAACCACCCTGCGTTGTCATCTCAGAAATAATAACAGGAAGGGAGCTCGGTGCGCGGCGCTGTGGGCGCTGTGTATGCTGATCGTCTTCACGCTGCTGGGAAGTCCGATCTCCCACGCAGAGGGGACGAGCCCGGATAATCCGGAGATCGAGGATCAAACCGGGATCTCTGATCCGGATGCACCGCCCGCCGATCCGGCGGCGTCCGACGCGCCTGTAGCGGGGGATCCCGGGACGGAAGCGACCGACGGGACGCCCGAGGATATGCCTGCGCAGGGGGAGGCGTCGACCGCCGCGCCTGAGTCTCAGCCGACCGGGGAAGAGCCGGAAGGGGAGGAAGAGACCGAAGCGGGGAACGCCGGGACGGAAGCGACCGAGGGGACGGCCGAGGACGCCGCGCCCGAGACGGAGCCGGCCGAGGAAGAGCCGGAAGGGGAGGAACAACCAGAGGTGGAGAACAACGGGACGGAAGCGACCGAGGGGACAGCCGAGGACGCCGCGCCCGAGACGGAGCTGGCCGAGGAAGAGCCGGAAGGGGAGGAAGAGACCGAAGCGGAGAACAACGGGACGGAAGCCACCGAGGGGACAGCCGAGGACGCCGTGCCCGAGACGGAGCCGGCCGGGGAGGAGCCGGAAGAGGAAGAAGAGACTGAAAAAGAGAATAACGGGACGGAAGCGACCGAGGGGACAGCCGAGGACGCCGCGCCCGAAACGCAGCAGCCCGAGGAGGAGCCGAAAGAGGCGGTGGCCGCCGCGCCGGCCATGCGGATGATGAAGGCCGCCCCCGCCCCCGCGCCCGTGCAGAACGCCGGGGCCACGGAGAGCAGTGGACACGAGGATGACGAGCGCTACACCGTTCCCGAGGGCGAGGCCGCTCTCGTCAGTCAGGATAAGACCGAGAACGGGACCACCACCACCGAGGAGATCGAAAATCCGGAGGCGCAGGTGAACGACGCGATCCTCAAGGAGGGCGAGGAGCTCACCGCGCAGGAGAAGCTGGACATGCTCAGCCCCAGCTACGAGGCTCCCAAGAGCGCCATCCAGAAGGCCATCGACAACGCACTGTCCTCCATCGAGAACAACGTGACCGCGCTGACCATCCAGGTGGAGTCCGGCGAATACAACGGCGACATCACCATTTCGCATGACAAGGCGAAGCCCGCCCAGTCCGGCGGGACGGTGTCCAACCTGCTGACGCTGAACATCGTGACCGCCGACGCCAAGACCGAGAACGGCTGGAAGGCGAAGTCCGACGGTTCCGCGCGGATCAACGGCAACATCAAGATCGACGGCATCAACGTGCTGCTGGCCGGCGTATATCTGGAGATGGAAAAGACGATCTCCATCAAGAACGCCGACCTCACGGTGATCGGCACAGCGCAGGACGACACGGTCAACATCGAATCCGAAAACGCCGGGACCATTCTGGTAGACACCGGCGACGGCGGCGACGCGGTCACCATAACCGGCTCAGGAACGACCGACGAGGTCGAAGTGAAGACCGGCGACGGCAACGACAGCGTTGTGGTGACCATCGAAACCGCTGCCGGCGATGTGAGCGTGAAGACCGGCGAGGGCGACGATTCCGCCGAGGTGAGCGTTAAAAAGGCGAAGGGCGATGTCGAGATAAAAACCGGCGACGGCGACGACAGCGCGACGCTGAACCTGGGCGCGGTCCAGGGCGATGGTTTGACCATCGCCGTGGAGACCGGCGACGGCGATGACACCGTTTCGGTGGGCAAGGCGGGCGAGGCGAGCACCTCGACCGGCGCCCAGGCGGCACAGAGCGTGCAGGTGGATACCGGCGCAGGCTCGGATGTGGTGAACGTGGATGTGGCGGTGGGCGACGCCGTTTCGGAAGTCGAGATCACGGACGGCGTGGAGCAGAACGGCGGCTATGACTACGAGGTGCACCTCACCGGAACGCTGCACGCGAACACAAATGCCGATCAGCGGATCTATGCCGAGGATGGGCTCAAGACCATCCGTCTCAAGAATCAGGGCGGCAGCGCTCTGGCGATCAAGACCAACGCCATCCAGGGCCGCACCCTGACCGATGAGTTGGCCAACAAACCGAGGGTGGAGATCGACCTGTCCAAAGCCGCTCAGGACGCCAAGCTGACCGTGGTCAATGTGAACGGCGTGAAGCGCGCCGTATACGACGCCACGGGCAAGCTGTTCACCGATTTCGTCATCAAAAACACACCTACGAAGGATTTCGGCGTCATCGTCATCAACAGCGACAACGGCATGCTGAACAAGCTGATTATCGACGCCAAGAACATCAATGAAGCAAGCGACGAGAAGGATCAGGTCTTCCTGAGCGACCTGGTGGCCCGCAACATGGCCCTGTCGGTCAGCGCCGAGAAGATCCATGTCAGGGGCCGCATCGTGGCGGCGGATGTGAAGCTGACTGCGGCTTCCGGGACCCTTGGCGCGGACGCCGAACAGAGCGGCGAAGGCGAGCAGAAGGAGGGGCTCAGCCTGAGCGGCATCATCGAGACCGCTCAGTCCGTCACGGCGGATTTCTTCAACGTGAGCCATGAGGCGGAGATCATCGTGGACGCCGAAGGCGCGATTTACGCCGGGCGGAGCATCTCCTTGACCGCCCGCGTCAGCCAGGATGGCGGCATACTGGACATCACCGACATCACCGATGTGCTGAACCTGGTCAATGTCAAGGTGGGCAGCACGAAGCTGGAGATAAACGGCAGGCTGTACGCCGGCGTCGATCTTGACTCGGTGGTGAACAGCCAGAATGCCATTATAATGGGAAGCAACGAGCCCACGCTCTCCGGCAAGGGAGATGTCAACCTCGCCGCAGAGGTGGTCACGACGGTGGATGCCGGCAGCAGCAACAAGTACCTGTCCTCCCTGGCGGTGAGCGTCGCCGTGATCGATTCCGAAGTGAAGCTCGGCACGGGCGCGGTGGTCAAGGCGACGGGCAATATCATCGCCTCCGCCAAGGGCACCGTGAAGGCGACGACCCACGCCAGCGCCGGGCGCCTGCCCATTTCGCTGGCCGTCTCCGCCATCGTGAGCAACGTGCACACCACGCTGGACGGCGCGAAGCTGGAGGCCGGCGGGATCGTCACCCTGGAGGCGGAGGGCAATATCCAGGTCAATACCTCCTCCGACAAGGGAGAGGCGAACACAAGCAAGTCCGGCGGCTTCTTCGCGGTGGATGTGATCGTGCAGGATGTGGCGGCCCGGGTGAAGAACGACGCGGGCATCGTTGCCGGTGGCGACATCAACATCCACTCCAACGCCAACGCCAACGCCCAAACCCGCGCGGTCTCCTCCGCTGCTCCCGCGGAGGATGGGGACGGCGCCGAGGGCGGTGAAGGCGAGGGGTCATCTTCCTCGATGGACTCCGTCAAGAACATCGCCTGCCTGCTGCTGGGCGGCATCGCCGAGAAGGCCGGGCTGGACGGCATCAGCGAAAAGCTGACCGCGGGTCTCAAGACGCCCAAATATGAAGTGAAGCTCTCCGTGCAGAACGACGCGAAGAAGGGACAGGCGACGCTCTCCCGTCAGTCGGCCAACCAGGGCACGAAGATCAAGGTCGCCGTCGCCCCGAAGGAGGGCTACCAGGTGGACCGGATCTTCCTGCGCACGCTTGCACCCGGCGTCGCCGCGTATACGGACGACACGGAAAATCTTGCGACGCCCGAAAATCACACCGGCGAGAACGAGTGGTCCTTCACCATGCCCGCCAAGAACGTGATCGTGTGCGTCACCTATAAGGCAAAGACCGAGACCCAGGCGGCTCAGGACGAGGATGACGACCTGGGGTTGAACAGCCTGTTCGGCAACGACGACGGCGAGGAAAAGGAAGAGGACACGGATCTGGATATCTCCGGCCTGTTCAACCAGGCCGTGGGCGGAGCGGACGACACCAGCCTGCCCAAGAACCTGGCCAGCGAGACGATGGCCGCGTTCGACACCGCCGTGACCGTCTCCTGCGACACCGCCATCGAAAACGGCGCGCTGCTGCTGGGCGAGGTGGGACAGACCATGAAAGTCGTGCCCGGCATGGCCGTCCAGATCATCGTGAATCCCAAGGAAAATTATCAGATCAAAGAGGGCACCCTGGCCGTCTCCTACAAAGCGGAAGGCGCGGCAGAGAGCACCAAGGAGTTTGTGAAGGCTGACAGCAAGGGCCGCTACTTCTTCACCGTTCCCGAGAACCTGGACGGCGGCGTGAGCTTCACCTGCGAATTCGAAGCGGCGCCCCAGGCGGCCTCCACTGAAACCGCGGCCGAATCCGGAAACAGATCCGGCGCGGCAGGCGTCCAGGTGACCGGCGCTCTGGCCGTGGATGTGGTGCTGAACACCAACAACGCCGTGGTCGATGTATCGACGCCGGGCACCGCCATTCGGGCGGGCGGCGCGCTGAACGTGCTGGCGGACGTCATCACCAACGTGAGCACTACTGCCGACGGCACCGGATCCAGCCAGCAGGCGGCCGAGGAGGCCGCGGCTGACGAGGCGGCGGACGAGGCGGCGGCGAATGCCCCCCAGGTCAGCGAGACCTACGCCGAGTATCGCGGCTACGCGGTCAAGACCCTGGCCACCCAGGGCGGCACCATCGACGTCATGGTGGACAGCGCCAACCGCAACAAGATCGCCTTCGTGGTGAAGCCGGACAGCAACAAGACGGTCAAGACCGTGAAGGCGACCTATACCGGTTTGGATGGCACCGCCAAGACCACCGTGTTGAAGCAGGCGAAGGACGGTTCCTATGTGATGGTGCTGGAGGATACCAGCGAGCAGCAGCAGGATAGAAATGTCTTCGCCCGGCAGGGCACGGAGATCGCCGTGTCCGTGGAGTTTGAGAACAAGAACGGCGCCGCCGCGCCCTCCCAGGTGGGCACCAGCGCCGAGACCTATGTGACCGGAAAGAAGCATCCGATCCTGCTGCACATCACCGGCGACGGCGAGCTGACCGAGGTCAGCAAGGCGGACAACGGCTATTCCTTCACCTCCAAGCGGGGCGAATCCAGCAAGGAGGGCGAGACCTTCAAGGTGGTCTATACCTCGAAGGCGAACGGATCCCTGGTGGAGCAGGCGATCACCTCCACCGACGGCAAGGTCATCATCCCGTCCTCGCTGATGGACAGCATCAAGCCGGGCTCCGTGATCAATCTGTATGCGGAGTACGTGGCCGATACCCATCCCGTGGGCATCAGCGGAAGCCTGCCGGATGGCATCACGGCCAGCGTCAGCGTCAGCGAGGCCAAGTACGGCGATACCGTGAAGGTCACGGTGACCGTGCCGGAAGACAAGCATGTGGACAAGGTGGAGATCACCTACCTCTCCGACAAGGGCACGGCCAAGACCGTTCAGGTGCGCAAGAATGAGGACGGCGAATACACCTTCCTGATGCCCAAGGTCAAGGCGGTGGCGGAAGGCGCGGAGGCCAACGGCGTTTCGGTGAATGTCACGACCCGCGACAAGGCGGTCGAGACCGCCGTCGTGCGTCAGATGAAGGATACGGGCGATACCACCGACTTTGATGTCAACATCTCCCACGCCCACATCGACGCGGGCGACGCCGTCAGATTCACGCTGACCAAGGCCGGCGAAGGCGAGAGCACGGAGACGGTCAGAGATTATGAGATCCTCGAGGTGAAGGCGGTCGCCGTCAAGGAAAACGGCGAGGTGGACGAGGGCGTAAAGCTGCTGGTCAAGCAGAATCCGGACGGCACCTTTGCCATCGAGCGCACGGACGAGCACAAGGCGGACGGCTTCACCACCTTCAAAACGATGAAGTTCACCGTGACCGTCGGGAAGCTGCCCGTGACGGTGACGGCGGCGCAGAACCTGTCCCACGGCACGGTGACCATCCAGCCCTCCTCCGAGCACACGAAGGCGGGGCGCACGATCACCGCCTCCGTGGCGGGCACGCCGGACGGAGATCAGCCCTATCGCGTGGATCAGAATTCCGTGCAGGCCGTCATCAAGAAGGCGGACGGCACGAAGTTCGGCGTGGCCAAGGGCGTCAAAAACGACAACGGCACCTGGAGCTTCCTGGTGCCCGGCAACACGCCGGATGACGCCAGCATCGAGGTGACCGCCCGGTTCATCCTGGGCACCGATGATCCCGCCACGCCCTCCGTCAGCGCGGGCGTCGCCGTGGGCGTCGCCGTGGTGCGCGGCGTGAACAACGCCGTCATCCGGCGCGGCGGCATCCAGGCCGGCGGCGTTGCGGTGAAGGCTGTGACCGGCGAATCCGGCGCGAGCCTGGAGACCGCCGCGGGCTACTCCTCCGGCAATATCGGCATCGGCGGCGCGATCAGCGTCAATGTGTCCGCCGCAAAGACCAACGCGAAGATACTGAAGGCCGCCGATATCACCCTGACGGGCGGTTCGCTGGACATCGGTGCCAGCGCCGGCGTGACCTTCAACACCAAGGCCGACGCGTCCGGTTCCGAGCGGGCGGCCTCCACCGGCGTAGGCGCCGGGTTGGCCATCGCCGTGACCGGCGCGGACGCCGTGGCGGCGGTGGAGGATGGCGTCAAAATACAAGCGACCGGCGATTTGAGCGGCATATCGGCGATCGCCCGGCAGACCGTGACGGACGGCGTGTCCGCTACGGCGGGCTCCGCGGGCGGCGTGTCCCTGACCCCGGTGCTGGCGCTGGATATCACCGGAAGCGGCGCCACGGCGTATCTGGGCCAGGCGGCGAACGGAAGCGTGCTGACGCTGGCGGCGCTTGAGACCCTGAAGGACGGGGACGCCCTGAAAAACGCGGTGGTGTTTGCCAAGAACGACGCCACCCACACCCTTTCGGCGGACGCCAGCTCCGCGGGCGACAAGGTTGCCTTCGGCGGCAGCTTCAACATCGATATCGTCAACGACAGCGCAAAGGCGTCCCTGGCCCGCGGCGTAACGGCCAGCGGCGTGTATGTGGGCGCGGAATCCAGCAGCACGCTCTCCAGCGTGGCCAACGCCAGCGCCAAAGGCGCCTCCGGCAGCGGCAGCCAGGAGGGTCAGGCTGACGGCCAGGCCGACGGCATGGTCGGCGGCGCGGCGGGATTGGCCGGCGTAAACAACACCGGCAACACCACCGCCGGCGGCGCCTTGGGCGCGAACAGCAACCGGCAGAGCGCGCAGACCAGCGAGGGCAGCGTGTCCGTGGCCGCGGGCTTCGCGCTGAACATCCAGAAGAACACCGCCGATGCGTCCATCGCGGACGACATCGTGATCCGCGCCGTCCGCGCGCCCCAGCTGATGCCCGAGGACGGCGAGGAGCCCTATCAGAAGGACATGAACGGCGCGGTGCACGTGGTGGCGCTCAACCGCACTGTGGCGGGCATTAAGGCCAACGCCTCTTCCACGGGTGGCACCACCGGCGTGGGCGTCGCCGTGGCGATCAATATCGTCAACATCGACAACCGCGCCATCGTCGGCGACGCGCGGATCACCGCGAATTCGCTGGATGTGCGCGCCATCGTAAAGCACCCCGCGACGGCGGCGGAGGACGAAGAGGAGAAGGACAGCAGCGACAAGACGCTGATCGAGAAGCTGAAGGAGCTTCTCGAGGAGAAGATCACGGACCTGTTCGATGAGATGGGGCTCTTCGGCTACAGCGACCAGCTGGGCGCGGATTTCTCCGAGCTCATCTCCAACACGGTAAACGAGCTGGCGACCACCCTGCTGGACGGAACGGGCTTCGAGAGGCTGTTGGATGTCAAGCCGGACAAGTTCGCTTCGGAGTGGGCGGACCGCATCGGTGAGCTCTACCAGATGGTCAAGGACATCCCCAACCTGATGCTCGCCAAGGTGGAGGGCATCGCGGACGCCGTGCTGGGCACTACGGTGATGAGCACGCTCACCCCGGACCAGAAGGTCCAAGTGAAAGAGCTGTTCGTCCAGGCCATCACGGAGGGGCTCAAGGATCCTGCCACGGACATCGGCAAGACGATCCTGACCGAGGGCGTGAAGGAGCTGATCAACCTTCTGCTGGGGACCATCCAGAACGGCCTGAGCGGCAAGGATTTCGACAGCCTGGAGTTCAAAAACAGCATCAAGGGCGTGTTTGAAAACGCGCTCACCGGATTGAAGACCAAGCTCCAGGAGGAAGCCTGGAAACGGGTGGACAATGGGCTCGGGCAGATCATCCCGGGACTCGATCACGAGAATATCCGCGATCAGGCGAAGGTCAAGCAGATCGTCGGGGAGTATTTCAAGAAGACGCTCATCGACATGGGCGATCAGGTGCTGGAAAAGCTGACGAACGGCATCGTGGATCTGCCCACCTTCATCACCTTCGTCACCGAGGGCAATTTCGCCGACAAGATGCAGGCCAAATTGAAGGATACCCTCAAGGCGGGCGGCATGGCTTTGACCACCGGCGCCCTGGATATGATCACCGAGTGGCTGGATGTCAAGCTCAAGCCGGAGGATCTGTCCGGCAAGCATGTGATCCGAACCGAGACCATCGCCGGCGCGGGCGGCTCAAAGGTGGGCGTCGCGGGCAGCGTGGCCGTGGCGGTGATCAACGGAGAGACCAAGGCCCTGATCGGCGGGAGCGACGCCCTGTCCAACGAGGATATCGCGCTGACCGGCGCGCTGACCGTCAGTGCCGTCAATGAACAGAAGGTGGTCACCACCGCTTCCGGCTCCATGAACAGCAAAGGCGAAGCCGACGACAACGCAAGCGGCGGAGCCTCCGGGAACGCCGATACCGCGCCGAGCGATTCGGACGGCGGCGAAACCACCACCACTGTGGAGGAGGATGCCAACCAGACGACCACCACCGCCACGCCGGGCAACGTGTGGAAGGTGGGGGACAAGGAGTATACCTTCACCATCAGCGCCACCAACGGCGGCAGCTACAACTGCACCGGCGATACCCTGCATCTGACGGCGGAGGAAAAGTACAGTCTGCCGGACAAGGTGACCTATTCCTACACCGACAAGGACGGCAAGAAGCAGACCGGACAGCTGAATGTCAACCTGGTGAGCGAGGCTGACGGCACCGGTTATGTCAAGTTTGTGGCGCCGCGGAACCTGAGCGAAACGGTCACGAGCATCCTGGTGCAGGTACAGTTCCTGCCTCCGCTGTATGATTTGAAGACCACCGCGGGCGGCACCGCCGAGATCAACGATTCGGGCAGCCGCAAGAAGATCAAGCTAAAAGCCGAGGACGGCTACAAACTGCCGGAGAAGATCACCTATACCTACATCGACAACAAGGGACAGGATCATACGAACGATCTGACCGTGGACGAAAACGGCGAGGTCTGGATCCACACGCCCAATAAGCTCAGCCCCGAGAACAAGCATATCATCTTTAAGATCAGCTTTGAAAAGATCCTCTACACCATCAAAGCGCCCCAGGCCGACGCCGCGAACATGGCCTCCGCCACCATCAAAGTGGACGACAAGGAAGTCACGCAGGCTGCAGAGGGCGATACGGTGGTTCTGACGGTGACGCCCAAGGAAGGCAAGAAGATCAAGAAAGCTACCTATACATATCAGTCGGGGAACGACTCCTTTACAGAGCTTCTGACGGTGGATCACACCACCGGGGACGCCACCGGCTATAGCTTCCTGATGCCCCAGGGCAACATTACGGCCATCACCATCGAATATGAGGACATCGTCAAGAAATCGGACAAGCAGGAGAACTTCCTGAAGCACACCACCAACGGAAAGGAATACAGCTTCACATTAGAGGCCGTCACAGGCGGCCAGGTCAAGGTGACGGATATCGACAAGATGCGTGGCCAGCTGGTGGCGGACGATGCCCACTCGCTGCCATCCACCATCACCCTGACCTACAAGGACAAGGACGGAAAGAACAAGACCCGTACCATCAGCGTCCGTCAGGAGGACGGCGGCTTTGCGCTGTTCGTACCGATGGATGCCAGCCCCACGGACAGGACCATGAGCGTGAAGGTCAGCTTCGTCGATCCTTCCTCGGTCGCTGCCCTGGGCGGCGCCGTGGGCGGCATGGCCGGCGCGGCGGGGACCGCCGCAAGCAAGCCCACCAACAGCAAGGGCAAGACCGTGGGCGTGGGCGCGGCGTTCGCGCTGGTATATGGCGATTTGAGCACCGAGGCGATCCTCGGAAAAAACCGCGTGGTCGCTGCCGACACCGTGGAGATCCGTGCAAACGCCAAGCGGGATGTGAAGACGGCCGCCGTGGCAGGCACCGATCCTTTGGCCCGGGGCGAAAACGACGGTTCCGCAACGGCGGATCCCAACCAGCCCAGTGCAAAGGACATCGCCATCGACGCCTCCGTGGCGGTCAGCCTGCTGGACAGCGCGGTGATCGCCCGGGTGGAACAGGGCGCCCGCATCACGACCGAGGGCACCGATCGCCTTGAGATCGATCCTGACGCCGCCGAAAGCGCGCGTCAGAAGGCAAAGAAAGCCTATGAGATCGAGCTCAAGAAGTATAACCTGGCCCTGAAGCATGCGCTCAGGGATGCGAAGGCAAATGAAAAGGCGAAGCCCGGGTTCACCGAGCTGCCCAGCGATTTTGATGAGACCTTCAAGGCCCAATACAAGGCGGAGCATCCCGAGCCCGTCTATGTGGAGCCCCAGATCGATCACGCCAACTTCCTGTTGACCGCCTTTGAGACCGGAAAGAGCCAGGCGCTGGCCAGCAGCTTTGCCGTGGGCGGTTCCACGGCGGTGGGCGCTGCGGTGGGCATCAACATCATCACCACCGACATCCAGGCGGACTTCCAGGGCGACGCCACGCTGTGGAACGGTTCCGCCGCCATCGTGGCCGCCAGCGGCAGCGAGGATGAGACCAACGCCCTGGCCACCGCCATGGGCGCAGACATGGAGCGCTATACCAAGAAGTTCAAGGCGGCCGAGGCCAACGCGGAGGACTCCATCAACAAGGTCACCGAAGGCACGATCTACGACGAGATCGGCAACAACAATAACAACAATAATAATAACAATAACAATAATAACAACAACGGCAACAAGACCGGCGATCGCATCAACAACAAGATGGACCAGGAGGGCCAGAAGGGGGAGGACGGCAAGAACAACCAGACCACCAACGGCAATGCTCCCACTTCCGTCAATGCGCTGAAATCGCAGGATGTTGAGAACAAGACCAAAACCGACGGAGCGAACGAAGAGACCAAGGGTGCCGGCAACGAGGCCAACGAAGCCACCGGCGAATCCCTGGGCGCCAACGGTTCTGACCAGCAATCCCAGAAAGTCCAGGTGGCCGCAGCCGTGGGCGTCACTGTCAGCAAGCACATGGCCGATGCCCGGATGAACGGCGTGATCCGCGCTGCGAACGGCGCGAAGGTGATGGCAGGCAACGACGGCAACTTCCGCACCCTCGGCACCGGCGCTGCGGTCTCTCTGGCGCAGAACAGCAATTCCGTCGCCATGGGCGTGGCGGTGAGCGTGAACCGCAACGAGGCCAACACCAGCGTGAGAGGGACGATCACTGGCGTCCAGAAGGATGCGGCAAGCGAAACGGTGTCCGGCGATGTGGAGATCTCGGCCAACCTGGCACAGAACACCAAGGGGCGTTACGCGGGCCTGATGGCCGCCCAGTCTCTGGCGGGCTCCGTGGCCGGCAGCGGCGGCAAGCTCGCCATCTCCGGCGCGGTGTCCGTGCTGGTCAGCGAAGCGAAGACCACCGCTAGGGTGGAGGACAACGCGGAAATCATTGGCAAGTCCATCGAGATCGAGGCCGTCGACAAGAGCAAGCTGGCGATCCGCGCCGGCGCCGTCAATGTCTCCAAGGGCGCGAATGTAGGCATGGGCGCATCCTTCGCCACCATCGTGAGCAACAACGAGGTGAAGGCCTCCGTCGGCGACGGCGTGCACATCACGGGCAACAGGCTCACCGTGCTGGCGGACAAACAGATGGTGACCATCGACGACTACCAGAATCCCTGGGGCATGGACAGCCTGGTCACCGATTCCACAAACGCGGACGGCGATGCCGAGACCGGCATCATCGACATGAAGAAGACCTCGGACGGCAAGGGCTATACGGTCAAGATCGAGGTCACCAGCGACGATCTGGTCAAGAGCGTCGATCTTCTGAACTTCCTGGCCTGCACCAACTACTACGCCGAGGCCATCTCCGGCGCGGTCAACACCGGTGCGTCCGGCAAGTTCACCGGCGCGGGCTCCTTTGCCGTGGTCTACTTCAACAACAAGGTCAACGCGAAGATCGGCGCGTCCGAGATCAACGTGACCAAGGCGCTGGATGGTGAAGGCAGCGTGATCCCGGAGCGTGACGGCAGCGTGACGGTGGACGCCCACAGCGCTTCCAATACCCGGATCATCGCCGGCGCGGTCAGCGCGTCCACCTCCGGCACCTCCGCGGGCCTGGATATCGCGCTTCTGATCAACCGGGACAAGGTCGTATCCGAAACCGGCAACGGGGAAGCGGTCGACGACAAGGGCAAGATCGTCCAGCAGGCGGATACCGCGAAGAAACACGCGGTCATCCGCGCCCAAGGCGACTTCGAGCAGCATGCGGGCGTGGATTCTCACACACAGCTGTTCACCGTCGCCGCGGCCATCGGCACGGGGACCGGCAACTCCGGCGCGGGCGCGTTCAACGTGGTCGTGGCGAAGAACGAGGCGGTGTCCCGGGTGAATCCCTATGCGGACATCCAGTCCGGCGAAGATCTGGATGTCAAGGCCGAAACGGATGAGGACATTCTGCTCATCTCCGCCAGCGCGTCCGGCGCGGGCGGCAGCGTGGCAGCGGGCGGTACGCTGGATGTGATCGTCAACAAGGCCGTCACGGACGCCATCGTCGGCGCCAGCGCGACCCTCACCGCCCGCAAGGATGCGAACGTTCAGGCGCGGAACGATGAAAAGCTGATCTCCCTCATCGCGTCCGTCTCCGCCAATACCGGCAGCGGCCATTCCGTGGCCGGCTCCCTTGGCGTGCTCACGACCCACTCCGACACCTTTGTGAAGGTGGATAAAAACGCCCGGATCACCGCCTGGGTCGGCGATGTCGGCCTGTTGGCCAAGTCCGATTCCGTCCTCGTCAACGGCGTGCTGGCAGTGGCCGGCGCGGCATCCGGCGTGAGCGTCGGGGCCACGGTGAATGTGAGCATCTTCGGACGGAATGTGGGCGTGACCACAAACGGTGCGAAGCTCGCAAGCGAGCAGGGGAACATCCTCACCCAGGCGCTGGCAAAGGATGTGGCCGTTCAGCTCTCGCTGGCGGGCGGCGGTTCTGGCTCAAGCGCGGCGGTGACCGGCCTCTTGCCCGTGGTGGTCTCGAAGAACAGCGTCAAAAATACGAACGGCGGGGCCTTCGAAGCCGACGCCTTCGGCAGCATCGGCGTGGAATCCGATTTCTATTCCGTGCTGGTGGACGCCGCGGGCAGCGTCACCATCTCCGGCGGCAGCGCCGCGGTGGGCGGCACGATCTCGACGCTGGTATACCTGACAGAGATCGTCACGGAGCTGAGCGACGGGGCCAGGCTCACGGCCCAGGCCAAGCTGGATCCCGGCGTCAGGCCGGAGGGCCTCAACCACGGCGCGAAGGATCCGAACGACCTGAGCGCGGATAACCGCGTCAAGGGCATCTATGTGGGCGCCACCGGCACGGAGCGCGTGGTCATGGCGACCGTCTCCGGCGCGGCCAGCGCGAGCAGCGCGGCGGTCACCGGCGTAATCAACACCGTGGTCGCGAAGAACAAGGCCCACGTGGATGTGAAGGGCGCGGCGCTCAACGCAGGATATACTAAGGAAGGAAACGCTTCCGGCGGCGTGGGCGCCATCCGGATCAAAGCGCAGGATGACGCCAATCTGTTCAACTGCGCCGGTTCGCTGACCCTCTCCGGCGGCGTGGGCGTGGGGGCGACGGTCGTCGTGCTGGTGTTCGCCCAGGATGTGGCGGTGAAGGGCAGCGGAAGTCTCAGGGCCTCCGGCGACATCGACGTCAGCTCCATCGTGGACAACGACCTGTGGCTGCTGGCGGTCACCTTTGGCGGCGGCAGCGGCGCGGCGGTGTCCGTCGGCGCGAACGCGGCCGTGTTCAAGGGTACGAACCGGGCGACGCTGGGCGGCACCGCCACCGCGGGCGGGAATCTGACCGTCCTTGCGGACAGCGACTCCACCTTTGTCAACGCGGCGGCCTCCGCGGCCATCTCCGGCTCGGCGGCGGTTTCGCCGGTGGCCGTGATCTCCTACTTCAACGGCGAAACCAAAACGAACATTGCGGACAACGCGAAGCTGAGCGCGGGCGCCGCGGTACGGCTGCTGGCCAGATCCGTGGAGCACACCGTGACCACGGCCGCCGGCATCGCGGGCGGCGCGGGCGCGGCGGTCAGCGGCACCGTCAGCGTGTACGTATCCAAGCTTGTGACCCAGGTCCTCACCGGCAAGAAGGCGTCCGTCGCCGGCCAGTCGGTGGAGGTGAGCGCGATCGACGACTATCACTTCACCGGCGTTTCCGCCTCCGCGGCCGTCAGCGGCAGCGCGGGCGTGGGCGTCAACGCCATGATCAACGTGATCAAGAACACCGTGTCCGCCCTGGTGGGCTCCGACAACGTGCTGAGCGCAACGGGCGGCGATGTGAGCGTGACGGCGGACGCCAGGCGGGACATCGGTTCCTATGCGGCCACCGTCGCCGTGGGCGGCACCGCTGGCGTCGGGGCCACCGTGATGGTCAACGTGATCGGCGGCAAGTTGCAGCAGGACGCGGCGGATGCGCTGGGCACCGAGAAGGATGGGGACAAGCGCAATTTGGATATCGCCGCGCTCATGGCGATCTTCGGAAAGGGGAACGATGCCTCCGCCAATGAGGTCGGCAGCATGACGCTCTCCGAGGATCTGCAGGGCGATGGTAGCCGGGACTCCGAAACCAAGGTGGACAAGGATACCGACGCCACCGATGGCTATTACAATAAGAACGATTACGATCAGAAGTACAACGAGGACAAGGCGGTCTCGGCTGGCGGAAAGAATGTGACCGAGAACGCCAAGCTGAACGGCGCGGCGAGCGTCGGCGGCGTCGCGCGCAGCTACAGCCCCATGGATGCCGTGACGGCCCAGGTGGGCGGCGGCTCCGTCGTGACGGCCTCCCAGGACATCAAGGTCAACGCCAAGGACGCCCTCACCGCGGACATGATCACCGGCACGCTGTCCGGCGGCGGCACGGTGGGCGTCGGCGCGGGCGTCGCGGTGATGGTGAGCTACTCCAACGTGATGGCTCAGGTCAAGGAAAACGTGATCCTGAACGCGGGCCGCGATATCGACATCTCCGCCAACTCCACCTCCGTCAAGCCCGCGTCCGTTTCCGACGAGGCGAAGAACACCACCGACCTGATCAAGAACAATCTGGACGACGAGGATACCTCCGACAGCGGCCTGCGCGTCATTTCGATCACCGGCGCGGCGGGCGGCACGGTGGGCGTCTCGGTCTCCGTATCGGTGCTCAGCTTGGAGAGCCATGTGCTCGCCGATTTCGGCGGCCATGTGAACCAGGCCAGGAACGTGACGATCCAGACCGCCACCGGGTATGAAAGGATCATCGCGGCCACGCTGGCTGCCTCCGGCGCGGGCGTCGCGGCGGTGGGCGCGCCGGTGTCGGTGGTGCGCTCCTCCGGCAGCGCCGAGAGCGTCGTCTCCGCCGGCTCGATCGATGCCACCGGGACCGTCAGCGTGCTGGGCGATCACAAGCTCAAGAACCATGCCGCGGCGGCCGCCTTCAGCGGCGGCACCGTGGCCGTCAACGCCGCCGTTCCCGTGGCGGTGAACCGGCTGAACGCCCGCACCCACATCGCAAACGGCGTGGCGGTGAACGCGAAGAACATTCGGGTGCACACCTCCTCTGACACCGAAGCCAGGGCTTCCGAGGTCTCCGCGGCAGGCGGCGCGGTGGCCGTGGGCGTCGGCGTGGCGGTGGTCGTGGACGAACCGATGATCTACACCTACATCGGCGACGACATCGACAATACTTCGCCCGCGATCAACGCCCAGAAGCTGACGGCCAGCGGCAACGTGACCGTGTCGAACACCGTCAGCTCCAGCGTGATCCCGCAGATCCTGTCCGTCACGGGCGGCGCGATCAGCGTGAACGGCAACCTGCTGCTGGCCTTCAACCGCACGAACGCTAAGGCGGGCATCGTGCGCACCAACATCAGCGCAACCAACGGCACCGTGACCGTTTCGGGCGAAGTGCCCCTGGCCAAGGCGGAATCCGTATTCGTGGGTGCCAGCGTCGGCGCGGTGGCCGTGGGCCTGTCCACGGCATACGCGCAGCTGCGCATGAACAACGAAGCGCTCATCGATACCACCGGCGTGACCGTGAACGCGAAGAACATCGCCGTGCAGGCCGGCACCGAAACGGACCCCAACAAGGCCAGCGTGGATGTGCTGACGGTGTCCGGCAACATCGGCGGGATCAGCGTGGGCGTCAACGCCGCCGTGGCCGACAACGACGCCGCCAACCGCGCCGGGATCACCGGCGGCGGCACGATCAGCGCTAAAAACGGCAGCGTCAATGTGAACGCCCACATGCAGTCCACCGCCAACGCCAGTCTCTTTGGCCTCGATATCGGCAGCGTCAAGGTGACGGGCAGCGTGGTGATCGGCCTGAACCGGACCGAGAACAGCGCGGCGCTGGAGGCTGATGTGCTGCAAGCCTCCTCCACTGCCGTGCGGGCCAAGGTCAACGGAAGCGGCGATGACACGGCCTCCGTCTCCATCCTGACCGGCGGCGGTGCGGCCATCAGCGGCACCATCAACGTGGGCGTCGCCCAGGGACGGGTGAGCAATACCAGCACCTTCGCGGTCCGCGACATCAAGGTGACCGGCGCGCTGCAGGTGCTGTCCGGCGGCTATGGCACGGTCAAGGTGGACAGCCAGAACCAGAGCTTCGGCGCCATCGCCGCGGGCGTCATCGTCGGCCACGCGAACGCGGACGGCGCGTTTGACGCGACCATGAATCTGCCCGACGGCGCATCTTTGAACGCGGGCAGCGTGAAGGTCAAGGCCGATTACGTGAGCCGCGCGGACGCGGATGTGGATCCCTCCGCGGGCGGCGTCCAGCTCACCGGCATCTCCGTGGACGCCAACGTGGCCGTCGCCAAGACGGGGACCCGGTCGAACGCCGTAATACGCCACCAGGGCACCGGCGCGCTGCCTGTTTTGAAGGTGAGCGGCGATGTGGAGGTCGGGGCGGTGAGCACCATCAACGCCCACGCCTCCGTCACCACCGCTGATTTCAGCACAAGCGCCGTGAAGGTCGTGGTGAACGTGCCCGTCGCGCGGCTGAGCGGCACCCAAGCCGCCGAAGTCAGTGGCGTACAGCTGACGGCCAACAATCTGAAGATCGAATCCCTCTACAACCATGACGACAGCCATGCGGGCAAGGCCGAAGCGCTGGTCGGCGCGTCTGGCGGCGACAACATCGATCTGTCCTTGGGCACCGTCGGCGCCAACGTGGCGACGGCCTCCGATCGGCAGGTGATCGCGGCGGCGCTGGGCAACGCCTCCGTCCAGCTGACGCAGGATTTGAGCGTCCTCGCAAAGGGCAAGGTGAAGGCGGTGGCGAACGTGACCACCGGCTCTACCGTGTCCCTGGTCAACGTGGCGGTGATGGTCACCAAGGCCAGCAGCGATGCGGACATCAGCGTCCATGTCGCCTCCGGCATCATCTCGGCCCGCGACATCAGCGTGAAGGCGGAGTACAACAACAGCGCTTACGCCGAGGCGGGCCCCGCCGGCAGCGCCAACGCCAGCGTGACCTTGGGCACGTTCACGACCAATGTCGCGAAAGCGAACACCAATACAAAAGCCTCCGTCACGGTCAGCGGCAGCGGTTCCCTGACCGCCACGCGCAACCTGACGATCCAGGCAAGCGGCGCAAGCGCCACCGAAGCGACGGGCAAGACGGTCAAGTTCGCCATGGACGCCGTCAGCATCTCCATGAACGTGGCCGAGGCCAACGCCTTGGACAAAGTGCAGGTGAACGTGAACTGGAGCGGCTCCATGACCGCGAACGCCCTGACCATCGCCGGCAGCTATTCCGGCGACGGGGCGAAGGCGTCCGTCGGCGGCTCGGGCAACGGGGGAGACACCACCCACATTTCGCTGCTGGGCAGCGCGACGGTCAACAGGGCCACGGCGACCAGCGGCGTGGTCAACCATGTGACCGTCTCCGGCAGGCCCTCCATCCGCACCGCGGGCAATTTGACCATCCAGGCCACCACCGCCGGCAAGGCGGACGCCCAGGCGCTGCAGAGCAACGGTTTCTCGGGCTTGCTCGGCATCGGCAGCCTGAAGGCCTCCGGCACGGTGTACGGCGATACCGCGGTGACCGTGAACGCCGAAAAGCTCGAGAGCGAGAGAGGCGCGATCCTCATCCAGGCGAAGGACACGCCCTTCCTGAACATCGTCTCCAAGGTGCCCGGCGTCAGCGTCGGCGTCATCAACGTAAACAGCGCCAACGCCTCCGGCTCCATCGGCAAATCGAAGGACGCGAACCAAAACCGCGTGAGCGTCACCCTGGGCAATAACAGCAAGGTGAAGGCCTACAACGGCTCCGTCGATATCCTGGCCCTCAACCTGCCGGCGAACAACACCGTGCAGGTGAACGGCGGCACCGGCGTGTCGCTGGCCGGCTTCTCCACGGGCTCGGTGGAGACATTCACCTATCTGCTCACGACCGTCACCATCGGCAGCAACGCCGAGCTGGTGGCCACCGGCGTCGCCGGGCCCGGCAGCCGCGTGGGCAACATGCGCATCAGCGCCGAGGACGCGCCCAAGGCGACGACCTCCGCGAACAACACGAACATCAGCCTGGCCATCAGCGCCGACAAATACTTCGCGGCGAACACGGTGGTGAGCACGGCGAAGGTCACCATCGGAGACCGCCCGGTCATACGGACCGCCGAAGGCCTGGACATCACGGCCGTCACCAACGCCACGCTGTCGGCCACGACCAAGGCCGCCAGCGCGTCCGTCGGCTATACCGGCGGCTGGCTCCAGTCCCGCAACACCGTGACCCGCACCCTGGAGGTGGATCTGGGCAAGTATGCCGACATCTTCAACCTGGTGGGCAACCTGCGCATCGCCACGCTGTCCGGCCAGGGCAACGAGAGCATCACGACCCTGACCCAGAGCGAATCCGGCAGCATCGTGGCCACCGGCAACGCCAAGGCCTACACCACCATCACCGACAACCAGACCTTGACGATCCGCCAGGGCACGAAGCTTCACAACGCGGCGGGCGATCTGTACATCCAGACGCTGACCGGCACGAAGGTCAGCAACAGGACCATCAACGATGTCGACATCGCCCTGGCCAGCGCCCAGTACGGCGAGGCCGTGATCACCTGGAATGTCAATCCCAAGCTGTATATCGGCGGCACCAAGAACCGCAAGTTCGTGGAACTTGAAGAAATACCGTGCTGGGTCGATGAACACACGATGGGGACCGAACCCGCCATCCCCAAGGGCCAGGAGATCGCTCTTGCCGGGCGCACCGTGCATGTGGAAAACCATACGGACAATACCGATCTCGACAACTACCTCAAGATCTCCAACAACGCCCTGGCCGGCGACGCCAGGCCGAAGAGCGAGATCTGGATCAACGCCGACGACTGGTGGTTGGTGGAGAACAACGTGGTGACCTATTCTCAGGGGAAATTCTACCGCGAGAACTTCATCGCCCATGAGAACTGGTCCAGCACCACCGTGAAGAACCGGGCCGAAGTCGATGTGACGGCGGTCTCCGTCCAGGTCCTGCACTGGCCCGATCATTATATCCACATCCCGACGATGATGAATCTCGTGACCGACGGCATCGAGGATCTCTTCAACGGCGATGTGACGATCCTCGCTCCGAGCTTTGGGAACTTCAGCTCCTCGGCTGTCTACCACGAGCCGTGGCCCTATTCGGATGAAGAGGAGTCTACCCTCCTCCTGCAGCCCGGATACACCGCACCCCCGGGCAAGAACGGCTGGCGCGGCGACTATCGGAAGCTAAAGATATTCAGCAAGCCCCTGGTCATCGATCTCACGCCGGACAACCTGGACTCCTCCTATGCCAGGATCGAGAACGGCCGCGTCGTCGTGAATCCGTTCAGCTTCACCCTGCAGAAGTACTTCATCGGCGCGGGCCTGGTCTGGCTCTACAGCGGTTTCCCCGGAGACATGCCGGGCCGCTTCAGCGATGTGTACATCCTGAACCGGACGGGCATGGACCTGGTGCTGGAGGGGATCAGCTTCCGCACGGCGGAGGATGCCATGGGCGCCCTGACTGTCGTCAGCACCACGGACACCAATGTCTACCTGACGGGCGACATCTCCTACAACAACAGGGAATGCCCCTCCGATATGCGGAGCTACTTCCGCTGGTTTGGCGAAAACGGCGGCTCCCTGTTCCAGTCGGAATACAACCAGGTCACGATCGATATCAGCAACGCGGGCCAGGTGACCAAGACCGGCACCGGCGCGGAGAAGACCACGGTGACCAAGACCGGCAACACCTACGAAGTCAATACCGGTGAGCTGAATACCGCGAACATCATCGGCACGGTGTTCAGTGAAAACATGGTTCGCCGCGTGACGGGCTCCGACGGCACCAACGTGACCATCAACAACCAAAGCGCCGGGACCGTGGCCCTGACCAACGACATCGGCGGTTTCTTGAAGGTGAACAGCACCGCCGGCGGCGCGCTGGAGCTGCGCGGCAACGTGGACGCCATCCTCTTCGAGGCCGTCTGGACCGGCACGGCGGGCAATCTGACCCAGGCGGCGGGCAGGGTGCTCAGCGCTTCGGATCTGCTGATCACCAACGCGGCCCAGGTGGGCACGGCCTCCGCGCCCCTGACCGTGCTGATCGACAGCGCGCGGGATCGCCTCAGCATCACCGCGGGCACCGTGTTCCTGACGGAAAACATGTCCTGGACGAGGGATATTCTCGATGAAGAGGTCTTCTCCCTGGGCAACATCACCGCCAGCGGCGATCTGACGCTGAATGTGGTCTATGACAACCAGTTCTACGGTTCCGTGAACATCACGGCGGGCAGGCTGGAGGCGAACAACATCACCATGACCCTGTCCAACAGCTTCAATCTGCTGGATTCCGATATCAGCGGCGAGGTGGACATCCGCGCTCACGGCAACCTGACCCTCGCCTATGTGGATCTCGGGAAGAATTCGTACAACAGGGTCGGCGCCGCTGACAACCCGCTGGAGATCGTGGTGGACGGCCAGCTCATCGGCTCGCCTGCCGACAATACCGATCTGTACCTCACGGTGCCGGAAGGCGATTTGGACATCAGCAACTGGTGCCTCGTCGGCGGGACCCTGGGCAGGGCGGTGGACAGCAACGGAAACTTCCTCTACAATATCGACAAACGCGCCCGGATCATCATCTCCGTGCCCAACGGCAGCCTCCATGCGGGGACCATCGGCCGGAGCGCCGCCGCGGAATACAAGCAGATGTTCCTCTATCTTTCCGCCAGCATGGATCTGACGGTGGATACGCTGAACCTGGTCAACCTGTCCGACGATGTTCGTTTGACCGCGGGCCGCAACCTCACCCTGGCCTCGGCCAACAACAACGACTACCGGAACATCTATACCAACGTTCCCATGATCCTGACCGCCGGCGGTGATGTGACCTTCGGCTATGTGGAACGGCTGAACAAGCCGCTGATCATCAACGCGGACGGCAACGTGGCTCTGGGCCACATCGGCGACACGTACTTCGATGTAACCGTCAACGCGGGCGGGGATGTGGATATCAACGGCGCCATCAGGGGCTACGGCTATTTCTGGGGCACGCCCAACCATCACAGCATCACGGCGGCGGGCGATGTCCGGATCAACAGCGACGCGGCCTATATGAGCTCGATCACCGGTCGGACGGTCTCCGGCAGCGGCTACCTGTCCATCTTTGGCAGCTCCATCATCGGCAGCGTGACGGGCTATGAGGGGATCGACCTTCCGAGCCTCACGGCGATCTCCGGCAACATGTCGCTGAACGCGCCCAGGGGCGGCATCACCCTGGGAGAGCTGAAGCTGGGCAGCGGCAGCAGCCTGACGATCCGGGCCCGGGACGATATCCTCCTGAACGGGGATACGGGCAGCTACAACACGTACTTCTGGGAGAAAAACAGCTCCGCCCTGGATGTGAAATCCGCCGCGGGCCGGCTCTGGATCAACCGCCTCCTGGCCAGAGGCTATGATATAACCGTGCGTTTGGGCGCGGGAGCCGAGATCGAAACCCTGCGGCCGGATTACAACGGCACCATCGCCCTGACCGCCGAAGGGGATGTGACCATCCACAGGATTTCCTCGAATGGAGAACGCAACTATCAGACGAAGCTTACGCTGAACGCCGAAAACGCCAGGATCGACACCATCGAACTCGAGGGCTCGACCTCGTGGTGCGAGACCTATATCACCATCGCGGACGGCCTGGAGCTGCGCCGCATCGACCAGCTCGGCGGGACCACCCGCATCCAGGCGAAGCGCCAGGTGGGCACGCTGGAGTACGGCCTCATCCGGGGAGACGCCGTCATCGAATTCACGGAAGGCGATGTGCGGTTTGGGACATTGCGGCTCCTCAACGCGGACCTGACGCTGAAGCCGAAGGCCGGCAGCATCCTGGGCGAAAAGATCGACGCGGTGTATACCAACGCGATCCACCTTGTATCCGCGCTGGATATCGGCGCCAGGAACCAGCGGCTCGGCATCGCTTGGGAAGGGACCTGGGACACGGATCAGTTGACGCTGGATCTGGACTGGACCCGCGATCTGTATCTTGGCTATAACGCCTACAACAAAAACCTCAACAAGCCCTATAATGAGCGGCAAACCACCTATCCGGCCCTGGAGCTGGAGGTGAAGCCCGAGACCGTGGGCGTCGTGGACATCACCTCGCCGGGCAATGAGGTCAGCATCGTCTCGGCCAACGACCTGCGCGGCAGCGTGATCACCGGCAGCGCGATCACCCTGGATTCCCAGGGCGGCATCGGCAGCGCCAACGAGCCCTTCGTGGTCCAGGCCAGCTACCTCGCCGCGACCGCCGCGGATGACATCTACCTGAAAGTCAAGCCGACCGGATCGCGGTACGGCATGAGCCTGGACGATATCCTCGCCGGCGGCGTGGTGGACATCCAGGCCGACCGGCTGAGCGCAGACAATGCGATGATCTTCTCCGGCGCGAACCGGATCCGTCTGGACAGCGAGGGAAGCGTCGACAACCTCCGCCTGATCGGCGGAATTGATGCTGAAGCGCTGCGGGTGGACCTCGGCAGACTGTCTGCGAGAGAACTTCAGATCAACCATCTCTCCGATGTGATCCTCACGATGGACGGCGGAGACCTGAGGTATCTGAGGTATCCGATCATCCGGGCGGGCGGCGACCTGGTCCTCGACGGCGAAGCAAGATATGTCGATATCACGTACGACAGCCTGCTCTCCGCCGGCGGCGATATGCGCGTGAACGCGCAGATGATCTATGTCAACTCCAACGACGACGGATACGGCCTCCACGCCGGCGGCGCCATGACCCTGACCGGGACGGACAGCGTCACCGTGAATTCCGGCGCGCTCTTCTCCCTGAACGGCGATCTGACCATCACCGGCGGGGAAGTCACCCTGCAGAAGGATGTGGATCTGTGGGACGAAACGGCCGAAACCGGCTTCAACGTGACCCTCATCGGCTCTAAGATCGATGTCCAGACTATCGACGCCGCCGGGATCCGGGCCGAGACGACGGGAAGGATCTACTCGGCGGGCACGTTCCATGCCTACGACGGGGCCTTCGCCCTGACCGCAGGCGGCCCCATCACGGTGCGCACAGGCATGGTTGCCGACAGGGCGGATATCGTCGTCGATTCCAATGAAACCGTCTACGCGAAGACCGTCTCCGCGCCCGCGGGCGTCGTCCGCATCCGGGGCGAGGAGGGCATCCAGGCGGAGAGCATGACCGGCCTGGCCTTCGAGTTCGATTCCAATGGCTCGATCTATGATTACTACCACTGGAATTATAGCAATCCCAGCAGCGGCGCGATCAGCCTGACCTTCAGAGGCGAGGGCAGGGAGGTGCTCCTGAAGAATCTGGGCAGCACAGCCCTCGTGCGTCTCGCCGACGCGGCGGGCGGCGCCCTGTCCCTCACCGCCCTGGCCGATCCGGGCGAGGGCTACATCACCAGCGCCGGCGCGCTGGCGGCGGCCCTGGGCGAGGCCACCGCGGTGGCGGCGAACCGGGTCGTCCTGAACGCGGATGTCAGCCTCACTCGCAGCCTGGCGATCAAGCTGATGGAGGGTGATCTCCTGACCCTGGATCTGAACGGCCACACCCTGTACTTCCCGGAGGGGTTGGATGGCCTCGCCCCCCTGTCCGTCAGCGGCAAGGGCACGCTGAACGTGATCAACGGCGCCATCGCCATGGAGGAAGGCGGGCTCGCGATCTTCGTGGCGGACGGCGCGCTGGGCGTCGGCAGCCTGGCGGTCAACAGCGGCTGGAACAGCAACGTGCGGCTGCTGACCGGGGATCTGTATATCCTTCGGGGCGACGACTGGAGCGAGACCACGTTCTCCAACCGAAACAGCTGGTATAGGCCCATCCTGGTGGAATACGACTCCACCGTGAGCAAGGATGACCGAATCATCGCCTATATCATCGAGGGAGACGGAACAACCCACGAATCCTATGAGCCCGACCTGACGGCCTTTGTCGCCCAGGATATCGACGGCCGTGCCCGCTTCCTCACCGTGCCCGAAAGCGCGGTGATCCTGACGCTGGCCACGCCGAATTACAACCACGCAGAGAATGACGCGACGCCGGCCCTGCCCTATATCGAGGGGGTGTTCTCCCCGGTCACGCGGACCGATGTGACGCTGACCGACGAGGAGTACAGCTTTCTGTACAGCCGGCTGAACGCCCAGGGCGAGTGGGAGGCCGTCCTCGCCGCGCCCACGCTGGGCGAGTCGGGCAGCTATCGCGCCGTCATCCAGTTGGACAACTACGTGCTGGTCTATCCCGAGCAGGGCACGGATTACTACGGCGTGTTCAACGGAGCCGAGGCCATGGGGCTCACCATGGAGGGCTATGCCGACATCTTCCGCTTCTGGAACACCACCAAGGATGAGCACATGGGCATCGCCCCGGCCATCACCGGCCTGCAGCCGGGCGACCGGATCACCTACAGCTTCGATGCAAACGGCGCTGTGACCGCGGGCATCATCGATTATGACGATGCCTGGAACGGCATCTTGCCCCTGCCGATCTTTGAGGACAGGACCCAGGATCCGGCCACGGAGGATACCCATTACACCGTCTATCCGCTGACCATCCAGATCGCCCGAGGCGACATGGCGACCCAGTGGAGCGGCATGGTGCACCTGATCCAAGTGGATCGGTTGGAAGTGAAGGCCGAATTCAGAGATCTGGAATACGATAAATGGGACAGCCCGGATCCATTGTGGTATATCGCTCAAACCGTCGATGAGGGGCTGAATGTCACACAGGGCGACACCGTCAAGTTGGTGACGCCGACCCTGATGTATCGGTATGACAAGACGGGCATAACATACTCGGATCCTGCACAATATGCGACAGATATTGAGAACAAGAACTTTGTCGATATGCCAGAGGAAATGGTCCGGTACTACTTCAGCGGCGTCAGGTATATCAGCGAGCTGGCCAACGGCCTTGACGACCGGGTGATCGCCGATCTCGCCTTCGGGGAGTCCATGGAGTGGGAGGCCGTAGGGCCGAAGGACCTCGATGTTTCCCAGCGGGTCGTCGAGGGCGTCGTGGTCCTCAGCGGCCCGGGCAGCCAAATGATGCTCGGCGAGTTTGAGAAGGTTATTTGGCCCTATTCGTCCTCAAGTGAGGTCATCAATTCTCTGTTCGGGCAACGCTATGACGATAATTGTCTGGGCGCGCTGAACCTGTACGGATACTGGTACGATTTCGTTCGGATCAGCGTGCAGAAGGAGGCTCCTCAGGGGCATGTGCAGCTCAAGGATGCGTATACGGGCGACACACCTCGGACGCCCGGCATGATCCTGACGCCGAACAAGACGCTGACGATCGGAGAATTCCTGGATCTCTACCTGGATCTGGAGCTGGCAGAAGGGGTGATGGCGATCACGTGGAACGATTATCGGATCACCTTCAGCATCTATAACGAGGACGACCTTGACAACCCCGTGTATACCGGGAGCAAGCCTTACGGCGCGTTCGCCAGCGGCCAGTACATGGTCCAGATCAAGGCCGACCATGTGGACTACAACACGATATGGGCGGAGCCGATCGATATGAACCTGTTCCGCTGGGAGGACTTCCTCACCGCGGATGGCCTGTCCACCGATAAAAATTCGGACAAGCTGACGGAAACCTATCTCGAAACCTATCTGGGCGCCAGCGGTTACTGGAAGCCGGACACGGAGGATCGCTACCATGTCTACGCGTGGTACGATGCGGATACGACCGGAAGGTATGAGCACTACAAGCCGCTGTACGCCGAGCAAGCCCGCTTCGACAGCGTGTCCGATCTGGCGTTCAGCTGGGACAACGTGACCTTCGCGCCGTTAAGCGAGCTGGCAGGCATGGATCTGCCCGGCGAACACAAGCTGTATGTCCGTTTCACCGCCACCGTGGACGGCGTGACCATGGCCGCCCAGGATCAGCTGACCGATGTGGAGATCCACAGGATCCCCCTGAGCCTGCTGATCGATCCGGTCCTCAGGATGAGGGGAGACGGCAACGCCTATGACCACTATCGGTATCCGCGAGTGGTCGGCAGCGACGACGGCAGCGGCATGATGATCCTGTACCATGACGGCACCGTGGGCGGCGCCTACTACTACATCCAGTATCTGGGCGATCAGGTTCCCGTCTCCTATAGGAACATGATCATCGCAACTCCGACGGAGAACGTCGCCCTGCGCTGGAATACCCCGGTGACGCTGGACGATCTGAACCTGACGCTTCTGTACTGCACAGACACGGGATATGCCTATTCGGCGGCCGATGTACCTTATGAGATGGCCCATACCGACAGAGACGGGGAAACCTTCTACTACGATGGCAAGAATGTCGATTTCTGGAATGTGGGCGATGGCTACGGCGTACAGTTCCACAAGGTGCAGATCGATCTGGACGAATACCACGAGCCCATCGTGATCGATGCGGCGGGCGGCAAAAGGTCCGAAATGTATTCGCAATCAACGGACGAGACCTATGTGCCCGAATGGTTCAAACTGTACTACATCGTAGCGCCCTACGGTTCGATCCCGGTAGAAAACGATGCCCCGGTGCTGCAGAGCGGCGCGACCTACCAGGGCGCTGATGCCGATTGGAATGTGATCTGTCCCGAATGGGATATATTCAGCGACGATTATAGATTGAACAGCCGTTACGCCAATCTGAGCGCGCGCGCGGTTATCAAAGACGCCATCGAGGAGAGCGAGCAGTCGGACGATCGGATCAGCATCCTGCCCGGCGTGATCGACGGATACATCGGAGAGATCTCGCTTAGCGAATACATCGACATCCGCCCATTCCAGGCGCCCAGCGCCTACGAACAGGTGGGCCTGCGGCGGCTGGAGTGGACGATCCTGATGGACTTCGTCTCCTATGACGCGCTGGCGAGCGGCGCAACGCTGCCCACCCAGATCCGGACCTTCACCGGCAGCGCCGATATCACCGCCCAGACCCGGGCGGAGGATCTGAAGGTGGATATCGACGGTCTGGACGGCGTTGGCTTCTACTTCTTCCGCACCGTGTACACCGGCTACGGCGAGACTGGAAACGTGCTGTTCAACCTGGTGGACGGCGTGTCGTGGAGCACCTATCAGGAATACGAACTCGATGTGGATCCGGTGCCGAACCTGGATGTGGGCTATGACGACGAGAAGCATTATCTGGACGCCAGCGCCCTCGACGGTTGCGACATCACCTACTGGCTCCGCGAAGCGGGCGAGGAGGAATGGAGGAGCAAGGCCGACTTCTATCCCTATGACCCGTATGGCGATCCCGGCTACTGGGGAGAGCTTGGGCCCATGTATCCCATCAACCCCAATCCCTGGATCCTGGGCACGCCGGAGCACGACACCACCTACGAGGTGAAGTACGAGGCGAGCCTTGGAGGGGACCTGTCCTTCGACACGGCCCTCCGCCTGGCCGCAAGCGGAACGTATGACCAGGCCCTGGCCGGATACGGCTTCAGAGAGAATGCCCTGGCCGATTTTGTGAGCTATACGCTCAGAAACGGCAGAAAGGTCGGTCGTGCGGACGGCACGGCTACCATGACCGTCCGCGAGATCGAGCGGGTGGATCTGGAGGGCATCGCCTGCGAATCCGTGATTGAGAAGGAGGACGGCCAGGAGCAAGGCCTGACCATCACCGGACTCACCACCTATTCCGATGTCGAAAGAGATCCGCAGTGGGGGTATGCGCTTTCTGATGAGCCCGTGATGCAGGTCTATGAGCAGATCAGGATCGCCCGGATCACCGATCCCGACGATGAGCCGAACTGGGTGGCGCTTGAGGATATCGAAGATGTGGTCGTCGGCGACGACGGAAGCGTGTTCGTGCCCATCGCCGACAGCACGGGCGGTCAGACCTGGAGCTTCCGGATCGAAATCTATCGCGACTGGATGTTCAAGATCTTGGAGATCCCCGTGGAGTTCACCCTGACGCCCTGCGCGCCGGTGGTCGCTTCGGATGCCACGGCGCCGGAGGACGGCGTGTTCCATACCATCACGCTGGATGGTCTGGAAGGGGACGACGCTTTCGGCGCCGCCGAGAACATCCGCTTCTGGACGAAGAATGATGACGGAAACGAGAGGCTGCTGGATGTCGACCATCCGCTGACCGCGCCCGGAGAGTACGAGGTGTTCTTCAGCGCGGACAAGGTGGACACGACGAACAGCGACAACATCCAGACCTTCACCGGCAGCGCCAGGCTGACCATCGTGGCCTTCACCGCCATGGCCGAGGGCTGGAGCGGCGAATACGACGAGCAGCCCCATGGCGTCACGGTGAACGGCGTGGATTGGACGGCCGATCAGGTCGAATACTCCACGGATAACGGCGCCACATTCACGATCGCAAGCGCGATCTCGGAGCTGCCCACCTGGACGGACGCCGGGAGCTACGATCTGATCATCCGGGTGAACAACAACAGCTACAAGGCCATGGCGGTCAACGTTACGGTCCTGCCGCAGGCGTTGCCTGCCATCACCGCGGACGACATCCATGGCTACGCGGACGGCACCGAATACGCCCTGACCCTGGTCGGCGTGCCCGATGACGCGACCGTGAGCTATGCCGTGAACGGCGGCACGGCGCAGGAGAATGCGCCCGTGTTCACCGCAGCCGGCCAGTATCTGGTGAGCTTCACGGTGACGAAGCCGAACTACATGACCGAAACCGGCAGCGCGCAGGTCACCCTGCTCGAGATGATCGATGTGACCGTGGAAGGCTTCCGGGGCTACTGGGACGGCCAGCCCCACAGCGTGACGGTCTGGGGCAGCGTTCCTTCCGGAGATACCATCTACTATCGCGTCGGCGAAAACGGCGAGGAGACCACGACCATCCCGTCCTTCACCGACATCGGGGAGTATGATGTGTTCTATCGCATCGTGCGCGACCTGGACGGCAGCGCGGTGCATTTTCTGGATGCGCAGAACGACTTGGCAAACACGGACAGCGAAACCGAAGAAGTTGAAGGGGATGGCAGCGAGGCGCTCCAGGTCGAAACGGACCTCAAGACGATAGACCGGACGCTGGGCAAAACCCTCAAGGAGGGCTCGGTCAGGGTGTCCATCCTTCCCGTCGAGGAGCGGGAGATCGCCATCACGCCGTACACCGGCACCTATGACGGCTCCGCCCATGCAGCGCTGACGCTGACGGGCAATCTGGACCAGGCCGACACCGTCTTCTACTATGATAACAACGGCAGTCTGAGCGGCATTCCTGCCTATACGGACGCCGGAGACCATCAGCTGACGGTGGTGGTCAAGAACGGGAACGGCGTCGTTGTGAAGCGGGAAACCGTGACCGTCAGCATCCGGCCGGTGCGGCTTTCCTGGAACATCGATGAGCTGGTGCTGGACAACGTGACGAAGATCGGCACGGAAGATAGAACGCTCACCGGTATCACCGGCAATCTGAGGCTGGCAGGCGGGATCGAGGGCGACGAGCTCGGGTTCAGCTATGACGCGAGCTACGACGCGCACCTGATGTCCGATGAGCTGGGCGTGAACATCCCGGCCATGATCGAATTCACCGGATTGAAGTTGACCAACGGCAACTATATCCTGCCGACGGAGGAGGCCGCGTTCACCTTTACCGCGACGCACCTGCCGAATCTGGAGGATCAGACGCTGGGAGAGGAAACCTATACCGGCAGCGCCATCACGCCAGAGATCGTCTATCCCTACCTGACGATGGGCACGGACTATACGGTGACCTACGAGAGCAATGTGAACGTGGGCACGGCGACGGCGACGATCACGGGTATCGGCGCGTTCACGGGCCAGTCCGCCACGGCGACCTTCACGATCACGCCGAAGGCCCTGACGGTAAAAGCGAACGCTCAGACGAAGGTCTACGGCGACACCGACCCGGCGCTGACCTACACGGTGGATGGCCTGGTGGGCGAGGATACGCTGACCGGGAGCCTGGCGCGCGAAGCCGGCGAGAACGTGGGCGAGTACGCCATCGGCCAAGGCACGCTGACTGCGGGCAGCAACTACACCATCGCCTTCACCGCCGACAAGCTGACGATCACCCAGAAGGCGCTGACGATCACGGCGGACAGCGACACGAGGGCGTACAGCGGCAGCGCGCTGACGAAGGACAGCTACACGACCACGGCCCTGGCCGCCGGCGACAGCATCGAATCCGTGACGGTGACGGGCAGCCAGACGAATGTAGGCAGCAGCGACAACACGCCGAGCACAGCCATCATTAAGAACGGCGAAACGGATGTCACGGCGAACTACGCGATCACGTACGCCGCCGGCACGCTGACCATTACCCAGGCGGCGAACAGCGTCAGCGGGCTGAGCGTGGCGGGCTGGACCTACGGCCAGGCGGCGAACGCGCCGACGAGCACAGCCGCATTCGGCACGGCGACCTACACCTACGGCGCGGCCGAGGACGGCGAATTCACGGCGACGGTGCCGACGAATGCGGGCACCTGGTACGTGAAGGCGACGGTGGCCGAGACCGCGAACTATGCGGCCGCGACCGCCACAGCGACCTTCACGATCGCGCCGAAGGCGCTGACGGTGAAAGCAGAC